>Ga0208961_1000530_pt1 | contig 16012 bp, 8 predicted proteins | sample RifOxyB3_FD_184034 | JGI IMG/M metagenome (GOLD analysis project Ga0208961, IMG submission 184034) | Groundwater microbial communities from Rifle, Colorado - Rifle Oxygen_injection B3 (SPAdes) | ecosystem: Environmental > Aquatic > Deep subsurface > Groundwater | place: Rifle, Colorado, United...
CGCTCCGACACCCGCGGGAGCGAGCCGCTCCCGCCACGTTGGCCATCTACCGCCCAACCGTGCACCCACGACTGACGCATTACGCTCGTCCGTCGTCCCCCCTTGCGGCATTCCGGCTCGGGCGTATACTACTCCGAAGTTCACGTCCGCACTCGGGAGACATCACGCGATGAGGGGCGACGACATCTCCAAGACGTTCTCGCGATGTCCGTGCCCGTGGACAGGCCTGGAGGGAGTTCGCGGTTGGAGCTACCAGCGTGTTGCGACAATGCCTTATCTGTAAGACCTCGTTTGAGGTTGGCCCCGGCCGTGAACGACACGCCGCCGCCAAGACGTGCAGCGATGCGTGCGCTCTCGAAGTGACGCGCCGCAGGAAGCGCGCCGAACGGCGGCGGTACAAGAGGACGCCACACGGACGAGAGAAGCGTCGCGAGTATGAGCGTCGTCGATTGCAGAAGCCGAAGGTCCGCAATCGCATGATCGAGTCCCGGCGCAGGTACGAACAGCGACCGGAAGTTCGCGAACGTCGGCGCAGGTACTACGAGCGTCCCGAAGTGCGTGAACGAATACGCGAGTACCGACGCAACTACTATCAACGGCCCGGAGTCGTGGAGCGGCATCGTGAGAGAGCGCGCTTGTGGGCCCGGGCGCATCGGCGCAGACAAGAAACGGTTAAGACCACGCCGACACCGTCGGATGGGAGGCATGATTCATGAAGACTGCTCTTGCCGGCTGCATCGCCCTTGCGTTCTCCGCATTCGCCGGCGCCACCGTTGCAGCCGACGCCACGCGCCCGGAACTCAGCGTCTGGTACCGCTTCGAGGCCCCAGGCGAGCTCGGGCACAGCTTCGGGACCGCGGTTTGGCCGGCCACCGCCTGGCGCGCGGACGCCGTCGCAGAAGGCAAGTTTGGCAGCGGCATCAAGCTGTCCGGCGCGCCGGGCAACGGCCTGTACCTGCCGAACCCCGTCTCGTTCTTCGGCGCGGACGTCGCGGTCGGCACCATCGCGCTATGGGTCCGGCCCGATGCCATCGACCCCGGCCAGCGCGTCATCATCGATTTCATGAAAGACGCCGGGAACACAAAGGTCGACGGCTACGAGACCGTGATCATGGCCGAGGGCGACGTCATCAAGGCGCAACCGTGCCTGGGCTGGCAGATGCAGGCCCCCGGCGCACTGCGCGCCGGCGAATGGACACACGTCACTCTGACCTGGGACAGCACGACCGGCACCGCGCTCTACGTCAACGGGGCGAAGGTCGCCGACAAAGCGGGCAAGTTCACCCCAACCCCGCTCGACGCGTACTGGCCGGGCCGCGTCGGCTGCCACACGCCCGGCGGCGGCTACCCGTTCGCCGGCACGCTCGACGAACTGCGGCTCCTGAACCGCCGCGTCAGCGACGCTGACGTGCTCGTCCTGAAGGATACCGACCCCGCCATGCCTCAACTCCAGATCGAGGCCCACGAAGCCGGCTCGTTCAAAGTGCGCAACACGGGTGCGACCGGCGTAGCGCTCAGTCTCGACGTCTGGGAACCGGGCCGCCAACTCACGCCGCCATTCTACGGGTTCCTTCCCACCTCGTTCACGCGCGTCTGGACGGCTGGCGCCGCGCCGTGCCGGAACGCTATTCAGCCCGTGCCGGTCAGCGCCAATGGCATGCTGCTGTTCGGCCCGCACCTGGACCCGGCCTACCTCGGCCCGCACCGGCTTCGGCTCATGACCGGAGTCGGCCTGGCACACTGCGAAGTCCGCGCCGACGAACTGCTGCCGACCACGCCGCCGTGGTTCAGTCACCTGTGGAACCGCAGCGCCGAGCCCCTGCCCCTGGTCCGGCGCGGACTCGACGTCGCGCCGTTGCGGCCGCCGCCCGCGACGTACATGACCGGGTCACCCGCCATCGAAGTGACGGTTCTGAACGACCTCGGCCGGCACATCGCGTGCGAACTCCGCACCGACGTGCGGCGCGGTTCCGACAAACTGTCCGAAACGAGCACCCGCCTGCGCCTGGGCGTGGGCGAACGCCGCACGCTCGCGCTGCCCGTTGCGGGCGCGCTTGGCCCCGGCGAGTATCAAGTACGCCACGAAGCCATCCTCGACGACGGGACCGCCGTGCCGCTGAGCCCGTGGACGCTGTTCATCACTGAGGCGGGAACCCTTAACTCGATCTGCGATGTCGCGGCGGCCTACACCACCGCCCCGGACGATGAGGCCACGCTGCAGGCCATGGCCAGCGACGGCATCGCCGCCGTGCGCCTGGCCGGCAAACAGGACCCATGCTCGATCGCGCGCAACCTCAGCGCCATCCTGCGGCACGGCATGCGCGCGCTGTGCGTGCCGGCCGCCTCGTACCGGTCCGTCTGCACCAGTCCGGCCAGCCGCGCCGAACTGCGCCGCGCCGCTGCCGACCGCGGTGCGTACCTGCGCGACAGCCCCGGCGTCCTGCAGCAGCTCATTGCCGGCGAAGGCCTCAGCCACCCGCCGTGCTACTGCGAGTCGTGCGTTCAGGCGTTCCGAACTCATCTACAGGTCCGGTACCTGACGCTCGACGAACTGAACCGGCGCTGGGGCTCAAACTACGGCGCCTGGGACGAGATCCAGCCGCTCGGCAGTCCCAAAGACGTGGACGAAACCGCGGAGCGACTCAAGATCATGAAGGTCGCCATGGATCTGCCCCAGGACAACACGCAGCGCTGGAAGAAACTGTTCGAACTCGACCGCCCGCGCGCCATCGAGTGGAAACGCTGGCACGACCAGGTCCTCGTCGACTGGTACCAGGACTTCGCCCTGGCCTTCCTCTCGACCAACGGCGGCCGCACGCCCATCAGCGAGTCGCCCTGCTGGCCCAACTTCGAGAGCCACATCCTGTTCGCGCTCGGCGCTATCGGCGACAACGGCGGCATGGACCTGTACCTGCCCGGCGACCGGCCGACCAGCCTCGGCTACCCCGCGGAACTCTTCCTCAATTTCGACATGAATCGCTCGATCTTCGAAAGCCGCGGCAAGCCGCTCATGGTCCACGAACTGTACGTGCAGGACAACTCGCCGGTCGGCCACGCGCTCGCGCAAGGCTGGTGGCTGACGGGCCGTGGCTACACGTTGCTGACCTACTTCACCTACAACTACTACCTCGAAGGCACACGCAACAAGCTGCCGCTCGTGTTCGCGCTCAAGGACAAAGAGGGCAAGCCCTACCCGTGCTACGAGTCGTTCTGCCGCTTCAGCCGTGACATCAAGGCGTTCCAGTCGCGGTTCGACGCCCACTCACTGCGCTGCGACCCGCCGCAGGTCGCCCTGTTCATGGGCGACGACGTGTCGCTGGCCAATGCGCTGGAGACGGGCGGCGCCGCCTGGGAGGCCGCCGGCGTGCACGGCCACAACGGCGCGTACTGGCTCACCGAACGCAACGGGTTCGCCACGGACTTCGTCAACGATGCGGGCCTGACGCAGTTGGAAGGCAAGCGTGTGCTGATCGTGCCGTGGTGCCACGTGATCCGCGAGACGTCGCTGCTGGCCATGGCGGAGTTCGCGCGCCGCGGCGGGACCGTGGTCTTCGACGGCGCCATCGGACTGCTCGACGACGCGTACCGCCCGTACGCGCCGCTGCCGGGCGGCAGCGCGTTCTCCACCGCGCTCAGCGTCTCGATCTCGGCGTACGACGACCAGCCGAACCAGATCCGGCTCGCCGACGGCCGCGACCTGCCCTGTCGCGGCATCGCCACCGGCCTGACCGCGCCGACCGCCAACGTTCTGCTGAAGGACGCCGCCGGAAATCCCGCGCTCATCGAACTGCCGGTCGGCAAGGGCCGCGTTGTCTGGTTCCTGTCGAACCTTGGCCGCATGAACCTGTCGCGCGCCCCGGCGCCCGCCGCGCTCGACCTCTGGCGCTCGGTGCTCGAGAAGGCCGGCGTCGCGCCACGCTGGCGCCTCGTGCCGGACCCCGCTCAGACCGACGCTGTCGCCGATCCCACGCAGGGCCGCAAGGACGTGAGCCTGTTCGACGCCTCCGTGCGCAGCAAGGACGGGCGCGAGCTGTTCGTCTTCCTGACCAGCTTCTTCGGCCCGACCAAAGGCGACCTGCTGCTCACGCTCCCCGACGGTGCGTACTCCGCAACGGATGCGCAGACCGACGCTCCCGTCGACGGCGGCGCCGGCAGCGACGGGTACCGCATCCCCGTCGACCTGCCCGCATTCGGCACGCGCGTGCTCCACATCACCGCCGCCAAAGGCGCGCCGTTCAAGGATTGGTAGAGCGTTTTCGACCGATTCAGCCGGCGAAATTCGCATCTTGGGGTCTACCGCGGCTCCACCTCAACAAGGCAACATGCGTCCCACCGGACGCGTGTTGCCCCATTGACAGCCCCGAACCACACGGCTATGCTTATGCCCGGCAGATAGACCGCCTGACGAGAGGACGTAACCGACACATGAAGGCGACGCTCAGCAAAGTGCGCGAGACGGTTCGAGAGTTACCCGATGTGGAGAGACTCTCGCTGGTAGACACCATTCTGGCAGACCTTGACAGGCCGGGCCCGGAAATCGACGGGGTCTGGGCCAAGGAAGTGCGGGAACGCCGTGCGGCGTACCGCACCGGGCGGCTGGCGTCCCGGCCATTTGCGGAAGTCATGGCGAGGTACCGCAAGTCATGAAGGTTCAGTTCCTCTCCGTCGCCGATCAGGAACTGGCCGATGCGTTCGACTGGTACGAGAACGAGTTGCCCGGCTTGGGGTATGAGTTCATCGCCGAAGTTGACAGAACCGTGCGCCGTGTGGGGCACTATCCCGAGGCATGCGCCGATCAGGGAGACGGCGTGAGGCGTGCCCTGGTCTACCGATTCCCGTACGGCCTGTGGGACGCGGTCGAACAGGACACCGGGGTTGTCTACGCCATCGCACACCTGCACCGCCAACCCCGCTACTGGGCAAACCGATTGGCGCAAAAGAAGCAGTGAATACCTCCCGAAAGGCGCCAGAACGCCCGTGAGAGCACAGCACCGGGTCCTGGACTGCACGGCAGGGACAGCCCGGTCACAAACCGCGCCATCAAACCTCTGTTTACCGAACCCCAATCACCGCTATACGTTGTCACAATGGATCATTCACAGGCTTGCCAACGAACGGGCAAAGACCTGCACCCGGGAGCGAAGGCCAGCGCACCGGCACTAAGGGGCCAGGGACAGGGGCGGAAGCAACCCGCACCGATCAGGAGAACCATATGGATTCCTCACGCCACACGCAACTCCTCAACGGCTGGTGGGATTTCCGGCCCGTGCCGCATGCCGACCTCGCGAAGCCGTTGACGCCGCGCGGCGTGCCGGCGCGTGGCTGGAAGAAAGACGCCTATCTCGTTCCCGGCTTCTTCACCGACCACCCCTACCCTGAGAAGTGGCGCGCCAGCCGCAGCGGCTGGTGCCGCACCGCGTTCCAGGTCGAGGAGTCGCGCCTGCAGCAGGGGCAGCGCGCGATTCTCGCGGTCAAGGGCGCGGTCCCCAAGGCATTCCTCTACGTCAACGGCACGCGCGTCGGCGTGCAGGAGGACATGTTCCTCGGCGACGCGTGGGACATCACGGCGCACCTGCGCCCGGGCGCCAACGAACTCGCTGTGTTCCTGACCGAGTTCCGTACCTTTCCTCACCCCACGTCCGGCAAGCTGCAGTTGATCGACGTGCCCTGGGGTTGCTGTATCGCCAGTTCCCAGGCCGGACTGTGGCAGGATGTCGAGATCGAGTGGAAGCCGGCTGTCTACGTCGAGGACGTCACGGTCCGCACCTCGGTGCGCGAGCAGCGCCTGACCGTCATCACGCACGTCCGCAACGCGGGCTCGAACCGGTTCGTCGGTACGCTTCGGCACGCGGCCGTGGACGCCGGCGCCGACACGCTGGCCGTACCGCCGGCGGAAATCGCACTCGAGCCCGGCGAGCAGCGCGAGGTCGCGCAGGCGGTCGAATGGAGCAACGCGTGCCTGTGGTTTCCGGAAGATCCGTACCTGTACCACCTGCGCTCCGAACTCTGCGCCGGCGCGGGCACCGCAGTGGCGGACTGCCTGTCCACGCGGTTCGGGTTCCGCGAGGTCTGGATCGAGGGGCACCGTGTGCTGCTGAACGGCCGGCCGCAGCGTTGGGGCGGCGAGTGGTGCCACAAGTCGCACACGCACTGGCTGCGCCCGGAATATGTGCGGCAGTGGTACCGGCAGCTCAAAGACCTGAACATGAACTATGTACGGATGCACACCTTCCCGCATCCCGACTACTTCCTCGACATTGCCGACGAGATGGGCATCCTGATCTGCCAGGAAACGGCGCTGCACGGCTCCGGCCAGTCCGGCTGGGACACGCCCGAGTTGTGGACCCGCGCCGAGGCGCACTTCCGGCGCCTGGTCCGGCGCGACAAGAACCACCCGTCGCTGGTGATCTACAGCGTCGAGAACGAAATGCGCTGGTCGCTGAACATCGTGCCGAGCGCCAAGGACAAGCTGCCGGGATTGCGGCAGTTGCTGAACACGCTCGATCCAACGCGCCCGGCGTACCACGAGGGCGACACGTCGCTGTGGAACGAGGAGGAGCAGCCGATCATTTCGCGGCACTACGGCCCGGCCTGCCACGGCATGGGCTGGTGGGACAAGCGCGTGCCGCTGCACGCCGGCGAGATGGGCCGCTGGCACTACGCCTCGCCCTACATCGCCATGCAGTGGGCCGGCGACGAAGTGCTTGCCGACTACAAGGCGCTGTCGCAGTCCATCGCCAGGGACGCGGCACGCATCATCGAACTCGGCCGCGCCAACGAGGTGAGCTGCATGTTCCCTTGGAACACCTCCGGCCTGGACAACTTCCGCTCCGGCGAGGCGCGCACGTTCGACTGGCCGGAACCCAACTCGCGCTTCGCCAAGCCCTTGGCGCACAAGCCGTACGAGTCCGAATACGCCTGGTGGCAGCCCGGATCCGGGTGCCGGCCCGGCTGGAGCTACGAAATCCTGCAGCGCGCCTTCCGCCCGCTCGCCCTGGTCATCCGCGAAGAGCGCAACCAGTTCTACTCCGGGAGTTCGTTCCCGCACACCGTCTACGTGGTCAACGACCTGCCGACGCCGGTCAAGGGACAGCTCATGGTGTGGTTCGAGTGTGACGGCACCGTTCTGTGGCAGGTGGCCTTCGGTGTCGACGTCGCCAGCGGCGGCACCGACACGTTCGCGGCCACGGTCACGCTCCCGCAGATTGCCGGCGGCGTCGCGCAGGTTCTCAGCCGCCTGGTTACCGATGGCGGCACGGATGAGGTGAATCGCGCGCTACACATCACGGATTCCGCTGCACGCCACGCTGTTGCCGATCTGCAATCCGGCGTCGCAGTGGTCGGCAGCAGCAAGGTCGGGAACTGGCTTGTGGCAAAGGGCGTCAGGCCCATGCAGCTCCGCGACACGGCGGAACTCGACGCGGCGCGGCACCCGATCGCCATCGTCGGCGAGAACACCGTCCTGCCGGGCACGCCGCAGAACCAGCACCTGCAGCGCTACGTCGCGGCCGGCGGCCGGGCGCTGCTGCTCGAACAGACGCACTCGGCGTTCCCGGGCATCCCCGTCACGCGCCAGCCGATCGAAATGGCGTTCGTGCGGGATCCGCACCACCCGGTCATGGAGGGCATCACGTCGGACCTGCTGCGCTTCTTCGGCGACGACCCGTTCGGACTGCCATCGTCCGACTCGTGGGTCACGGCGCTGCCGTACGTCAAGCCGCGCGAGGCGCACCGGGTCCGCTGCCTGGTCGACTCCAGCGGCGGCGACTTCGGCACGGGTGGGCTCATCTGGGCGCCGGTCATCGAGGCGCAGATCGGCAACGGCACACTCATTGCGTCGCAACTGCGTTTCGCCGACCGGCTCGACGAACTGCCAGTGGCCAGCCGCTTCATCACGAACACGCTCAAATACCTGGCCGCGTTTGTGCCGGCGCCGCTGCCGCCGCCGGTGCTGCTGCAGAAGCTGCCGGAGGTTATCCCGACGGCCGTCGAACTGGGCCCTGCCCTTCACCTTGTTTCGGGCGCGGTTCTCCCGTCGGAGTCCCCGAGGGCCCTGCGTCAACGTCTCGACGCCGGTGCCACAATGATCGTCTGGGGCCTGACACCCGAGACCGCCCCGGTGTGGGTGTGGCAAGCCGTCATTCAACGCCAGATCGAGGCTTTCCCGCCGGAGAGCCCGGTGTATCACCTAGTCGCGAACCGCCGCCTGCGGCCTGCATCCGCACTGCTGCGCGGACTCAGCAACGAGGACACCTGCTGGCTCGAGAACTGGACCTACACATCGGTGAACCGCAAGGAGCAGATCGTCGAGCACTTGCTGCAGATCGAAGGCGCTGTCGTGCACCTTGAGAACCCGATCGACTCGGGACTGGACGTCCTGTACGGCGAGGGCAACGCGACCGAGTGGAAGCGCATGCCGCGGCTGAGCGCGTACTTCGACGGCCCGAAGCCGCGGCTCGGCGGCGCGCTGGTCGAGGTTCCGGTCGGCGCCGGCCGCGTCATCTTCTGTCAACTGCGCTGGAAGCCGGACCTGTGGCAGTTCCGACGCTTCGCCGGCATGCTCCTGTGGAACCTCGGCGCGCGGGTCGGCACGGACATCCTCGCCGGCGACACCACGCCGACCGCCGGCTGCGTCAGCACCGGCGCCCCGACCGAGTTGCGGACCGCACGAGTGGACGGCGATGCCACGCGCCAGGAGATTCTGGCCTTGGCCAAGCGCCGCGCCGAATCCTACGCCGTGAACATGCCGTTCCGCCAGTGGCCGACGTGGCAGAAGATCCCGACACCGGACGGCCAGTTCTGCGCCGCCGACCTGCCCGGCAGCGGCCCGATTCTGATCGGCATGGAGGTGTCCAGCCCCACGCCGCGCAAATTCATGGAGACGCTCGGCGGCCTGCCGAGCCCGGACCTGCAGACCTTCCTGAAGCTCGAGGGCCGCGGCAGCGTCCGCGCCTGGATCAATGGTGCGGAGTCCGCAAGCCAACCGCTGAACGCCGACGCGCCGACGTACATCTCGGACATCGACTTCGAGGCCGGCTCGAACTTCGTGGTCCTGGAGTGGACCCCGGACGCCGCCAATGCCGCGCTGGCACTGTGCTTCGAGAACAAAGACCGCCGCCCGGAAACGCAGTTCAAGTTCGAGTGAAGATTACCGCTGCGCGACCAGCGCGGCTCGGTAGTATAAAGAAAGAATAGCGACCAGGCAATCGCTGTCGCAATCGTAATCGCAATCGATTCCTGATCCCATGTCCGCCACGTTGTCGAACATCGAGAAGCGATTGCGACGAGGATTGCGAGAAACGATTCACCGAGGAGAACCACCATGCCAGCACACCCCGATTCGCTCCTGTTCCAACCGTTGACCGTGCGCAACAGGACGCTCCGGAACCGCATTGTCATGCCACCCATGGTCTCGGTGCGCGACATTACGAAGCCGGACGGTATCGAGTGGTACGAACGCCACGCCGCGGGCGGGCCGGGGCTGGTCATCATCGAGGCGACCGGCGTGCCGCGCTTCGGCGACGACATCCGGCCCGAAACGCTGCGCACGGTCGTGGACGCCATCCACCGCGGCGGCGCGCTGGCCGCCATCCAGCTCTTTCCGATCAAGTTTGGTTTGAACCCGTCCGTTGCCGACACGACCAAAGCCGACATCCGTCGCATCATCAAGGAGTACAAGACCGCCGTCGAGATCTGCCTTGAAGCCGGCATGGACGGGGTCGAACCGCACGGTGCGCACGGGTACCTGCTGAACCGCTTCTTCTCGCCCGCCGACAACCTGCGCACCGACAACTACAGCGCCACCAGCCTGGAGAACCGCATGCGCTTCGGGCTCGAGATCGTCCGCGCCGTCCGCAAGACCGCCGGCGACCGGATGCTCGTGCTCTACCGCCACACGCCGGTCAAGGACGACAGCTACGGGATCGAGGACAGCGTCGCGTTCGCCCGCGAACTGATCAAGGCGGGCGTGGACATCCTCGACGTGTCGCCATCGAGCAAGGACGCGCCAGGCGACCAGGCCGCGCCGTTCGTCGGGCTCGGCGCCGCGGTCATTACCGTGTGGTGCCTGGACGAACCCGGCCGCGCCGCCGAAGCGCTGGGAGAGAAGCGCGCCGACCTGGTCGCCATCGGTCGTGCCCTCATTGCCGATCCGGACTGGCCGGAGAAAGTACGCACCGGCAAGCGCGACACCATCGTGCGCTGCACCCGCTGCAACCTGGAGTGCTTCGGGAACCTGAAGAAGGGCACCCCCATCTCCTGCACGCAGTGGGGGAAGTCCGGCGGGAAGGCCGTAGGTGGTTAGGCTGAAGGGGTCTGGGCTGAAGGTAGGGCAAGGCAGGAAGCGACAGGAAACAAGCGGAAGGCAGGGGGAAAGGGACAACGTTGGGGCGATAGACAATCATGAAAAGGATTCCGACAATCTGGCTCGCGCTCACAGCGGGACTCACCGTTGAGTTCTTGCTCCTGCTTGCAGGTGGATTTGACTTCCGTGTTGGGGGCGACGGGCCGGCGAGCAAACTCATCTGCTTTACGCACATCCCCGCCATGATGCTCAGTGCTATACTTCCACTCCCGCCTAAGTGGCAGACCGAAACAGTGGTTGCGGCAACGTTCGCAACCGTAAACAGCGTTCTGCTTACGGTCGTCTTTTTCCTGATTATCAGAACAAAGAGGCATCAATGGGGGAATTGAGACTGCACTGCCCAACGCGGCCGCAGCCGATGGGTGCCACAACCGGACCGGTTCACGTTCGCCGCGACGGCGCATGACCGAGGAGGATCAGAGTCCATAGTGGCAGGATTCTGCCAGCGGCGTAGATTAGGCGTATGAGACCATTGGTCTACATCGAGACAACGATCCCAAGTTTCTACTTTGAGACGCGCCGGGAGCCTGAAATGGTTGCCCGGCGGAACTGGACTCGGGAATGGTGGAAAAGCTATCGCCACCTGTTCCGGCTGGTGACCAGCGAAGCCGTCATGGCGGAGTTGGCAGAAGGCGAGTACGAGTCGAGGGACAAGGCGATTGATCTGCTTGAACCGGTTGACCGATTGAGCGTCCCGGATGAACTGGCGGACATCGTGGACGCGTACCTGGCGAACCACTTGATGCCGAGGGAACGCCTCGGAGACGCTCTGCATCTGGCACTCGCTTCGTGGCACAAGTGCGACTTCGTTCTGACTTGGAACTGCCGGCACATTGCCAATGCCAACAAGTTCGAGCACATACGCATCCTCAACTCGCGACTGGGGTTGTTTGTGCCGGCGTTGGTGACTCCCATGGAACTACGCACGGAGGAATCCCCATGAAGGATGCGACACTAGAGCGAGTCTGGCGAAGCCGGCGCGCCATATCCAAGAGGTGCGGTGACGATCCCCGCAGGCTGGTCAAGTACCTCCAGCAACTCGCGCGAGACCGGGAGACCGAACAAGGCCTTGCGCCTCGTGCCATCGGGCGGAAATAGCCGCCTGTTGGCCGGGCGGATGGTCGCTGAACATCCGACGGCACGATCACAAGGCGACATGAATATCGTTGTTGACCGTGCCAGAAACGCCGAGTCCCGCCCACGCCTCACTCATACCTATCAAGATGCCGGCGTCTATCGGTACCGTGGATCGGCGTTCTGAGGAAGTAGGGCAAGGCTCCAGCCTTGCAGTGTTTCGCGCTGTCCATCCGTGCGAATCGGGGGTGAGGCAGCAAGGCTGGAGCCATGCTGCTACTTTGCGGAGCACCATGTTGCGGTACAGGCGCAAGCCACCGCCGTTAGCTTGATAGGTAGCCCGCCTCACTCCCCCAGTTCCTTCGGCAGCCTGCTCAGATCCGTCTTCTGCATCCAGTCGACGACGGCGGGCCAGTTGTTGTCACCGCACTGGTGTTTGAAGTAGCGGTAGCCGGGGCCGTAGTCGGGCAGCGTGCTGGTCTCGATGTCGTTGAGCATGTCCGTGTAGGCGTTCCGGCGGCAGACCAGCGCCGACACGTACTGGCAAACCCCTTCCTCGACCCAGTCGGGCGCGGACTCCGCAACGGCCGGGAACTGCTCGGACAGCAGGTCGTGCGTAAGTTCGTGCGCCGCGGTGGCGACGAACTCGTCCGGCGCCAGGGCGTAGAGGATCAGCACGGCCTCAGTGACCGCCTTGCTCTCGCTGAGCTTCATGCCGAGAAGGTTCTTCGTCGTGGTTGTGGTCACGTGCCGCTCGTACATGCCGCGCTGGATCTTGAAATCCTCGCCCAATTGCCGCCGGCCCTCGGGCATGCGGTCCAACCCGACCAGTTCGAGCCGCGGCAGCGTCGGCGACTGCATGCCGGTCACGGCCCGGACCTGGTTGCGCGCCGCCGCGTAGAGGGGTTCCGCCTTGTCCTCGTCGTAGATCAACCGCGGGTTGCAGACCGTGCACATCTCGCGGACGTCCGCGAGTTCGAACCCTTTCGCGAACGGGAGCCGGCAGTGGCTGCAGTACGGCCCCTTGGAGTGCGTTTCGCAGTACGTGTGTCCGCCGATGATCATGACCTTGCGCAGGGGCACGCCGCAGATCTCGCACTTCGGCAGCGTCTTGTTGAAGCAGGCGTCCGAACAGAACCTGCGCCCCTCCGAGGTGAAGAACTTCCCCGTCAGGCGCCTGCCGCAGATGTCGCACGTGGGCAACGTCTTGTCATAGCAGGCCTGCGAGCAGAAACTGCGCCCGCCCGCCGTCAGGTACTTGCCGCTGATCGTGCGGCCGCAGACCGCACACTGCACCCCGTCCGCCCACGCGCTCAGCGCGAGCAGAAACAAGCACAGCAGGGTCAGCAACCGCCCCGCACGCCGTACTTTGTCGTCCACTTTGTCGTCCACTTTGTCGTCCTCGTCCAGGCCACGAAACGTGAGTCACGCAAGGCCCCGGGTTCGTAGTCCCGCCTTTAGGCGGTCTTGGTTTCCCGTGGCCAGGCGCTACCCGGACCGCGTAAACGCGGAACTACAAGCCTCACGCCGCACCTGCACCCCGCCGCTACCGCCACTCATGTTTCGGGTATCGCCGGCTGAACTCTTTCTTCACGCCCGGGTAATGCTCGGTCCAGAACCGGGCGATGTCGTCCGTGACCTGGACCGTGCGCATGTTCGGCGCCTGGATCTCGAGCAGCACCGTGTAACGGCCGCCCGCCACCTTCGGAGTCGCTCTCAAGTCATACAGGTCCTGGATCCGGGCCCGGCCGCGCGGCGCCTGACCCGGCTTGTAGCTGAGCCGCACCCGCCGTCCGCCGGGCAGCGAAATGTGCCCCGGCGCCATCTTTTCGACGAACTGCTGATCGTCCCACGACAGCACGTGCCGCACCGCGTCGAGGCACGGTTTCTTGCGCACATCGCGGTACTGGGTCGCGCCCTTGCAGAGCTCCTCGTAAACAACGTGAATATCCGTCTCGTCGTACGTAATCAGGCGCCGGTCCGGGAAACACTCGGCCACCCAGCGCACGCGCTCGATCCACGCCTCGACATCGTCATTCCAGCCCTCGAGCTTCAGGTCGCCGGCGATCACCTTCTGCGCCAAGATCGCCGCGGCCGCATTGGCGTCGGTCGGCGGTCCGACACTCTCATCCAGGATAATTCCCAGACAGGACGCGCGCCGTCGCCGCACGACCTGCTGGTTGCGGTCATCCCACATCGTCTCGTCCTGTTCGACCCACTCGGAGGGGAACAGTTCCCGCAACCACTCTTCCTTAACCGCGCTGGCGAGCGACAGCAGTGTTTTCGCCGCCTGGCCCTTGCCGCCCAGTTCGCGGATCTCGCCGGCGACCAGCAGGCGGCTCTCGCGCACCGTGCTCTCGCGCGCCAACTCGCCACGTTGCCCGTTCGGCAGGTCGCAGACGAGCGAGCCGAAGTCGCGCCGCCGCGCGAGCCGGTCGGGGAACGCCGCCAGCACGGCCTTGAGCAACGCATCCGGGTGCGCCCCGCTCTGGCCCTTGCCCAGTCCGCACCTGCGCCCGGTGTCGAGAAAGAACCCGGCCGTGGCGAGCACCTGGCGCGCCACGACCCCACTGATGCCCAGGGTGTTGCAGAAATCGGGCGCGAAGTTCGCCGCCTTCGCCTCGCGCAGCGCGTTCATCAGCGCGAACAGGTCGGAACACAGTTCGTCGTCCTTGCCCTGCCCCCCGAGCGTGTTGACGACGCTCTTGCGTAAGGTCGCCTTGGGGCCGCTCGCCAGGGTCAGCGGCCGCTCCGACAGGATCGCGGCCATCACGGCGGCATCCGCAAAGCAATGGCTCCGCTCGGCCAACTGCATGAGCAGGCCCAGGCGCGGGTGCACCGGCAGTCGCACCAGTTCCGCCCCCAGCCGCGTCAGTCCGCCGCCGTGCCGGTCCACCGCGCCGATGGCCGTGAGCAGTTCGCAGGCGGACGCCACGGCCTGAGGTGTCGGCGGCTCGAGCCAGGGGAAGTTCGCCACGTCCGCACAGCCCAGCGAGTGCAGCAGCAGCACCGCCTCGGCAAGATCGACGCGCCGCACTTCCGGATCGATTTCCGACGGCCGGCGCTGATACTCGGCCAGGGTCCACAAGCGCCGGCACGTGCCCGGCCCTTCGCGACCGGCGCGGCCGGCACGCTGGTCCGCCGACGAACGGCTGATCGGTTCGAGCACCAGCATGTTGAACCCGCGCACCGGGTCGTAGCGGTGCACGCGCGCCAGCCCGGCGTCGATCACGTGCCGCATCCCGGGAATGGTCAACGACGTCTCCGCGATGTTCGTGGCCACGATCACTTTGCGGTGCGGCAGCGGCTGCATCACCTCGTGCTGCTGCGCCGGCGGCAGGTCGCCGTAGAGCGGCAGGGCGACAAACCGCTGCGGACCGCGCACGCCGCCGCACGCCTCAATGGTGCGCCGGATCTCGTACGCGCCCGGCATGAAAATCAGCACGTCACCGTCAGCGCCGGTCGCGAACAGGTCCCGCAGCGCCCCGGCCGCGGCTTCCCAGACCGGTGCGTTCAGCGGCCGCGCCAGGTAGCTGATGTCGATCGGGTGCTGACGCGACTCGACCGCCAGCACGGCGCAGTCGCCCATGTACGCCTTCAGCTTCTCGGCGACGAGCGTGGCGGACATCACCACGATCTTCAGGTCCGGCCGCGCCGTCTTTTGCAGCTGCATGACCAGCGCCAACCCCAGGTCGCTCGCCAGATTGCGCTCGTGAAACTCGTCGAACACCACCGCACTGATTCCCGCCAACGTGCGACTGCCCAGGAACATGCGCTGCAGGATCCCCTCCGTGATGTAGCACAACCGCGTGGCGTCCGACATCGCCGTCTCGAGCCGCGTCTGGTACCCGACTTCGCCGCCCGGCCGACCGTCGCGCTCCGCCGCCACACGCTCGGCCAGCATGCGCGCCGCCAGACGCCGTGGCTGCAGCACCAGAATGCGACCGGGCAGCCCCGCGTCATCGAGCAGAAACTGCGGGACCTGTGTCGACTTCCCCGCGCCCGTCGGCGCCTTGAGAATCAAGCGCGCGCCCGCCGCCATCGCCTGGCGCAGCGGCTCGCGGACCTGGTAGATCGGCAGTTCGGGCATTGGGGGGGGCCAGTGTTCAGTGTTCAGTGTTCAGGAGAAGCGGTGCAACCTGGAGGGCTGAACCGTTCTCAGGTGTGCAGGTGCGTACGGCGGTGTTCAGTGTTCAGGGCTCCAGAGGTCAGGGGCTGAGAGGCAATATGCGACGCTCCATGTTCGAAGACCCGATCACGCCGCCAGCGAATGCGACACGAGCGACGGAGAATCTACCCGTCGGGAGGAGTGTCGTCCAACCGCCCGGCAAACGGGGAGTAATGCGTCAGCGCCCCCCGGGCGCCGGCCCGCCCGGTCATACCAAGCTGAAACTGGCCACCACGCTTCCGGAGCCCGCGAGGACGCGGGCGCTCCAAGTCAGACCCCGTGCCAGACCCTATAGGGGTAGGAGCGGGGCATTGGGTTGCCCCGCCCCTCCCTCCGAACCGGACGGGCGGATTTCCCGCATCCGGCTCTCCAGTTGAAGATTCACCGTCAGACGGACTGACAGCCGG
>Ga0208961_1000538_pt1 | contig 15846 bp, 12 predicted proteins | sample RifOxyB3_FD_184034 | JGI IMG/M metagenome (GOLD analysis project Ga0208961, IMG submission 184034) | Groundwater microbial communities from Rifle, Colorado - Rifle Oxygen_injection B3 (SPAdes) | ecosystem: Environmental > Aquatic > Deep subsurface > Groundwater | place: Rifle, Colorado, United...
GTTAGGGTGGTCACGATTAGTTATTTTAACTCTGCTTTTATTGATAACATTATTTACCAGGGGCCTATAGCTCAGTTGGCTAGAGCGCATGCATGGCATGCATGAGGTCGGCGGTTCGAGCCCGCCACGGCTCACCATGACACTATCCTTTAGATTGATCAGGTAATATTCCCCACGATGCAACTGCGCCGGACAGCGAGGGCGATTGTCGAAGCGGCCTTGATTCTTCCCGGCGCCCTCGTGATGGTCACGCTGCCACGGCCGGTTATTCTTTATTTGTCCCGCGTTGCAGGGGCCTTGGTTTACCGTTTTGCACATGGTCTTCGACGGGTCGGCGAAGCGAATCTCAATCTGGTGTTTGGCGATACCGTTTCCCGTGCCCAACGGGAAGCCTGGTTGCGGGAATCCTTCCAGACCTTTGCCCGTACCATGCTGGATCTGGTCTGGTTCCGACTGCGGACCCGTTCCCGCCTGCGGCGTTGGGTTGAAACGGACGATTCCCTCGACGTACTTGACCGGGGACCGGTCATCATCGTTACCGCCCATTTTGGCAACTGGGAATTAATCAGCCTGTTGAGCGGCCTGCGAGGACATCGTTGTCTGAGCGTGGCCGCCTCCACCTTTAATCCGGTGATCAATTACGTGCTTCGAAAGTTACGCATGGGAAGTGGTTCCGACACGGTACCCCGCCGGGGCGCGTTACGTGCTTTGATCCGGCGCGTGCGGGAAGGCGGGAATATCGGGATGGTGGCCGACCAGAATGTCCTTCCCCGTGATGGCGGGATATTTCAGCCGATTTTCGGGGTGCCGGCCCTGGTTACCAAGGCTCCCGCAACCCTGTCGACCCGTTGCAATCTGGCCGTGGTTCCGGTCTTTTGCCGCCCCTTGCCGGACGGTCGATATTGCATGTATGCGTCGGATCCCGTTTTGCCCGGTTCGGATCAGGATGCGATGACCCGGAAAATCGGGCTTTTGCTTGAACGGGAAATCCGGCATTATCCCGGCTTCTGGTTATGGAGCTATAAGCGTTGGCATTACCGCCTGCCGGACCATGATGCGGGTTGTTTCCCGTTTTACACACGGGAATTGCAACCAAACCAAATGGCTGGAGCGGGCAATACGGTTCACCCGGGAAGGGCTACAGGATGAATATCGGAGTAATTGGTGGAAGTGGTGTTTATACCCTTGAAGGAATGCGGACGCGTGAGCAAACCGTGGAGACCCCGTTTGGAAATCCGTCGGACAATTATTCGGTGTGTGAAATTGCCGATACCACGGTGATTTTCCTACCGCGCCATGGCCGTGGACACCGTCTGTTACCCTCGGAAATCAATCACCGGGCTAATATTTACGGGTTCAAACAACTCGGCGTCGAGCGGATCCTGTCGATTAGTGCCGTGGGGAGCCTGAAAGAGCACTTGCGTCCCCGGGATATTGTGTTGCCGGATCAATACTTTGACCGGACAAAGAATTCGGCCGGTCACACATTTTTCGGTAGAGGGATTGTCGCACATGTGCCGTTTGGTGATCCAACCTGCGCCGAACTCCGGGGGGTGGTGGCGGCTGCTGCCCGGCGTGTGATTGAACGGGAGGGACTTTCCGTACGGGTTAACGAATCCGGGACATATGTGAACATGGAAGGTCCTGCATTTTCAACCCGTGCTGAATCCCGTTTCTACCGGGTAGGCGGGTTCGATGTGATCGGGATGACCAGTTTGCCGGAAGCGAAATTATGCCGGGAAGCCGGCATCTGTTATCAACCGATGTCCATGGTTACCGACTATGACTGCTGGAAGGAATCCGAAGAGCCGGTTACCATTGACATGATCAGCGCGCATTTGAATGCGAATGCCAGAATGGCCAGGATGGTTCTGGTCGAGTGGTTGACCAGGAAACCGACGCCCCGGACCTGTTCGTGCGCTGATTCATTGAAGCATGCCATCATCACCCAACGCGAGTTGATCCCGCCTGCGACCAAACGTGAACTTGAAATCATTGTCGGCCACCACCCGGGTTGATTGCCGGAAAGCCGGTAATGCCCTTCTGGACTGGTTGTATCCACGGGAGTGTGCGGTTTGCGGTTCCCTGGCGGACCCGGACGGCGGACACCTGTGCTGGGAATGCCGGTGTCAATTACCGGTCATCCAATCGCCATATTGTTCCTGCTGCGGCGATCCGGCAGACGGCATGACGGTGGTGCACTACCGTTGTTCATCGTGTGTGGATCATCCGCCGGCTTTTGCCAGGGCCCGATCGGCATTTCGATACCGGGGCGGTGTCACTCATCTGGTTCAGGCACTCAAATACGGCCAGGCCACCTATCTGGGGGATGACCTGGCCATTGGCCTCGAGGCTGCATGGAAGGCTTGTGAGGCCGTTGAAAGGCCGGATCTGGTGACCTGTGTCCCTTTGCATCGGATTCGTTTCCGCGAACGGGGGTATAACCAGGCGGCCCTCCTGGCACAGGCGTTTTCCCGGCGGATCCGGTGTGACGTTGATCCCCATCGGTTGTTGCGCCGGATTTCAACCCCGACCCAAACCCGGTTGAATGCCGCCGCCCGAGCCTGTAATGTTAAGGGTGCGTTCATGGATCGCGGGGATGGTTGGACCCGTGGACGGCGAATTATCCTCGTGGATGATGTCATGACAACCGGTGCGACCATTCGTGAATGTGCGCGGGTGTTGCGGGAAGCCGGTGCGGTAACGGTATGGGCCATAACCGTGGCAAGGGGATGATCGGATGTCGGACTCGTTGACGAAACGGTTGGAGCGTTTTTATGCCCGGCAGCGATTCGGGATTAAACCCGGACTTGACCGGATATCCGCCTTGTTAAAACGATTGGGTAATCCGGAACGCGCGTTGACATGCATCCATGTCGCAGGCACCAATGGCAAGGGTTCGGTGTGTGCGATGTTGGCCGGGGTCATTCAGAAGGCGGGCCTGTCGACTGGTTTGTATACATCACCACACCTGGTCCGGTTTAATGAGCGTATCCGCTTGAATGGTGAAGATATTCCGGATGGCGAATTGGATCCCTTGGCGGTCGAAGTGGAACGGGCGGCCTTTTCCGTTGAAACGGACACCGGCGATTCGCCCACCTTCTTCGAAGTGTCGACGGCTCTGGCATTTGCCTATTTTGCCGACAAGAAGCCTGACCTGGTGATTCTGGAAACGGGTATGGGCGGGCGATTGGATGCAACCAACGTCGTTCAACCGGCCGTATCGGTGATCACCGGAATAAGCCTTGAACATGCCCAGTATCTGGGATCGACGATTGCAGAAATTGCGCGTGAAAAAGCAGGGATCATCAAGCCTTGCAAACCCGTCGTATGCGGACGGTTGCCACCCGAGGCGATGGTCGTTGTTGAAGCCATGGCGGCGGCCTTACATGCCAGGGTTTACCGGGCTGGCGAGTGGGTGTCGGTCTCACGTACGGGAAAAACCGTGCTTCCATTGAAGGTGCGCCTTGAAACCGGAAACGCCGCCTATGGTACGGTTACGTGTCCCCTGACGGGACTGCATCAGATTGAAAACTTACAGGTGGTGTTGACAACCCTGGAGTGTTTGCAGGAACAGGGCATTTTGAACCTGGATTCAACCACCCTGCGCCGGGGGCTGGAAATCGTACGCTGGCGTGGCCGGATGGAGATGCTGGCACAGAATCCTGTTTTGATGGTTGATGGCGCCCATAATCCCGAGGCGGCAGGTGCGTTGGTGAAGACGCTGCACGCCATCTTCGGTCGACAACCGGTGGGATTGGTGATGGGAATGTGCCAGGACAAGGATGCTCGAAGTTTTGCCGATACGATTCGATCGTGCGTGGGCGCTGTGTGGTTGGTGCCAATCTCCACGGAACGATCAACGGATCCGGAATCCCTGCGTGATCGGGTGGGAGTCTTCCCGGGGCCGGTTGCAATAGGACCTTTGATGGAGTCGCTTGAAGCGGCCCGGCAATGGGCTTTGAAAAACCAGGCGCCGGTTGTGGTTGCCGGATCGTTGTTCCTGGTAGGCGAAGTGATCAATGCTTGGGATCACGGATGTATCCCGTGGGGGAGGAAAACCCGGTAATGAAACGAACGGTAGAGGTTCTGGCACGGGGAGTCTGTTTGCTTAAGGGTTACTTGCTGCTATGTCACACCAAAGGGAAACACAACACGTATCTGCCCGGCGGACATGTCGAACACGGTGAATCTGCGGTTCATGCCCTGGTGAGGGAGGTCCGTGAAGAATTGGGTCAACCATCCCGTGTCCGGCGTTTCCTGGGCGCCATGGAACATGCCTTTGGTGACGGGAAGGGGCGCGTGGCGGAAATTAATCTGATATTTGAATTGGATATCCCGAAAATTAACCCCTTGAAACCTGTCCAATCGCGGGAGGACTACATCGAGTTCATGTGGGTGCCGGTACGGGCATTGCATCAGTACCATCTTGAACCAGAACCCTTGCGTCGGTGTTTATGCCGCTGGATGTGCAAGCGTGGTGGTGCTCCATGGGCGAGCACCATAACTCCGTGAAAGGACCTGTGGTTTGAGATTGAACCCGACTGCGTCACGTGTTAAATAAAACCCGCTTCTTCGGCCGGGGTGGCGAAATGGCAGACGCACTGGACTCAAAATCCAGCGGTGGCAACACCATGAGGGTTCGACTCCCTCCCCCGGCACCATTCCTTCAACCGGCCCAAACCTTATGCGCCCTGCAGGGGGTAAGGCCACTGAAGGCATATATCTTCTTGTTGAGCGCCATTCTGCTTGACCCGAAAGACGGAAAGCCCGTTAATGTTCACGGAAATTATCCCATCGGGTAGGCCACGGTTCGGTTAATTCTTATGTCCAAACTGTATGATGGCTTCAAGCATCCGGATCAAGGTGCTGCTTCCTGGTATTTAAAGATCCGTGATGATCTGGTTTATGGGCCTTCCCCCTTGTCAACCTTGTGCGATTGGGCTGCCCAGGGGCGAATAGCGCCCGGCAATCTCATGTCGATGGATCAGGAGGTCTGGGTTGCCGCCGAAACCATTCCGGAACTCAAGATGGATTGGTTGGTATCACTGAAGAACGGGGAACAGTATGGGCCGTTCAGCTTGTTGGCTGCACCCAACCTGATTCAGCGCGGTGTGATTGAACCCGATGCCATTCTGCGCAACCGTCTGACGGGCAAGGAAGTTCCCGTACAATCCCTGTTCAAGCGCGATCATGTGAGTGGACGACCTGAAACAAATCCCGCACGGGCCCAGCCTCCATCCGAAAATCCGCCAGACAAAGTGGTTGCGGAACGATCGGTAAAACCACCTTCCCTGGATGGGAATGAAAATCCATCACGATCGGTTGATAATAAATCACCTGAACCACCGGTACCCCCCGCGCCGGTACCCCAAAGGGACGCTCAATCGCCAGTCAGGACGGCTGATCCAGCGGTTGCTGATTCCGTACAACAACGACTACAGTCGAAAAAGGCGGAATATCAGAAATTACGGGATGAAAGTGAAGCCCGGCAACGCGACTTGAAAGCCCGCATGATTCAGCAGGATCAACCTGCCAAAGCTCCGCTTGTTGATAACCTTCTGCTGGAAAAATTTGAGGAACTGAAGCGAAAGTTGGCACAAGACCAAGACCGGTTCCATCAGCGTGAAGCGGAACTGGGTCATGTAATGGAGCGCTTGTCAAACGATCTTGCCGAGCGGGATCAACGCGTATCCTCGGTGTTGCGTGATCTTGATGAACGCCAGGATACGATTTTGACTCTAAAAGACAAAATCACCGGCCTCGAGCGAATGATTGAAACGCGGCAGCAAATGGTGGCGGAGCGAGTTGCAGAACCATTGCAGCGTGAAATTGAAATCCAGCGTCAGGCCATGACGGAACGAGAAGCAGACGTGAAGCGGCTGACGGCGGAACGCGATGCGATGGCTGGAGAGGTCAAGGCGTTTGCCGGCAAAGAGGAGCGTTTGCTGGAACAGGTTCGCCAGGCGGAGTTGCAGTCGGCAACACAAGCCACGCGGTTGAAGGACTATGAGGCGGAAGTTAGTCGCCTGGCACGTGAAATGGAAGCCGTGGAGTCCGGCCGAAGCGAGGAGCGGAATCGTTTTGAGGCGGAAAAGGCGGGATTGACCCAGCGTCTGAACGAGGTGGAGCAGGGACGGGTGGCGCTTGAGGCGCGACTGGGTGAGGAAGGTAACGATCATCAGGCCCGGCAGGTTGCGCTGGAAAATGAGCGCGAGGAATTGCGCAAGGCGTTGGAAGGTCGTGAGAAGGAGCATCAGAAAGCGGTTTCAGCCTGGAAGAAGCACGAGGCTGATCTGGTTGCCAAGCTGGATGCATCGGCGACTGCCGTGAAGTTGCAGCATCAGGCGGTGACGGAACGAGAAGCAAACGTGAAGCGGCTGACGGCGGAACGCGATGCGATGGCTGGAGAGGTCAAGGCGCTTGCCGGTAAATATGAAACGGATAAGGATGTCTGGACCCGGAACCTGAAGGAAGTTGAACAGGGGCGGAATGCGCTTGAGATGCAGTTGGTCGGGTTGCAAAAGCAACTGGATCAGCAACCGTGCCCCGACAAGCAGCAGGACACGGCATTATTGGCGGAGATATCGCGTTTGGAGCGGGAATTAGGTCTTGCACAACAACGGGTTTCCGACATGGAGTCTGTGATTCGTCAGGGGCGTGAGATGGTCGAGCACTCGGCGGAAAGCCATGCCTTGGAAGTGCAGGTGTTGCGGCGCAAAGTGGCTGATTTGACTGCCAGTCTTGATTTGTTGCACGTGGATCACGATACGCATCAGGATGCGTTGCGTTCGGCTGTCCAGCGTGAACGGGATCAATATGAAACCCTACGTTCACAATTACTTGAAGAACGTAACGCATTGCAGCAACAAACTGAGGTGTTACAGCGTCAGGTACAGGAGCTGACTCGTTCGGCGGCTGCTCGCGATCAGGAGTGGTTGCGTCGGGTCAGTGACCAGGCAGCTTGCGAACGTGCTGTGTCTGACGAATTTACTGAAACGAGCGCCCGGCAACAAAAAGAGATTTATCGTTTGCAGGAGGAACTGGAAGCCATGGCACGCCAGGCAAAAACATCAGCAGATACCATGGAAAAACAACCGGATGCCCGTCTCGAATCCATGGAGCGGGAGTTTCATTCTTTGGAGCAGAAACTTGTGGAAATACGCACTTCAAACGATACCCGTGAAGTGGAGTTAAAAGCGCAGATAGAATCACTCGAACAGGATCGCCAGCTTTCAACCGATCTCCTGGACCGTGCACAAAAGGCTTTGACCCTTCAACATGAGGAGTCGCGCCGTCTGCAGGAGGTGGCCGCCATACGTGAACGCGGATTAGTTGACCGCATGGAAGGGTTCCGCAAGGACATCATGTATTATGCAACCACCCTGGATGCGTTAAAACAATCCCAGCAGCAACGGGAGCAGACAATTGTCGAACTCAAGGCGAAGGTGCCACCGGCAGAGACGGCGATTAAGCCGACCATTCCCGGGGATGCCGCAACGGGCCTGGTGCTGCCGGATAAAGATGTTACGTGGTACTTGAAGGGTCCGGAGGGTGAGATATTCGGTCCCGTTCATGAGTCGGTCATGCAGGAATGGGGGATGACCGGACGAGTTGGCCCTGAGCATCAGGTTTCACATGATCAGGTGGAATGGCAGGCGGCTTCCTCCCTGGATTTCATGGAAATGGAGTGGTGGGTTCCGACCCATGATGGTGGATGGTATGGGCCATTACCGGTTCCGGTCGTTTTGGAGATGGTCAAGCAGGGGATGCTGAAGCTGGAAACCCCGATACGTTGGTTGGGACGTGAACCATCATGGACCGTGCATCAACTTGAACAAGCGATGGCATCCGGACTGTTTGAAACGATGCGAGACCTTCGCGCGACAGTCAAGGCGCTCAGTTGGGAGGTGTCGATGCTGGCCCGGACTCGCGGGATGGTGCCCCCCCAGGCGGTTCGCAAGGTGCTTGGCCAACGCGTTCCTGCGATTTGACCTGTTGCCATGTTTTGTCCAGGATCTCCGGTGATTCGGTAGCGATCGCCTTGCCGGCACCGCGCAAATTCGTTTCCATGGCTTCATAGCGTCTGGTGAATTTTGCCGTTGCGTGGTTCAACACGTCTTCCGCCTGCAGGTTCAGGAACCGGCACATGTTGACAAGCGTGAAGAACAGATCCCCCAGTTCATCGGCAATCATCGACGGTTCGTTGGCCGCCATTGCATGGTCGAACTCATGGATTTCTTCGTGAAGCTTCCGGCTGACATCCTGGACACACGTCCAGTCGAAACCAGCCCGTGCAGCACGTGCCTGGACGCGTTGCGCCTTATGCAGGGCCGGTAAATGCCGAGGAACTCCGGCGAGCAGGGGGCGAGGCGATGATGTTTCGGATGCCTTGATGGTTTCCCAGTTCCGCAGGACCTGATCCGGGGTGCTGGCGTCCACGGATCCAAACACATGGGGATGGCGACGAATTAATTTTTCAGAGAGGTGATCCGCCACCTGGTGGATGTTGAAAGTCCCTTGTTCCCTACGGATTTCCGCATGCAGAAGAACTTGCAGAAGAACGTCGCCCAGTTCATCCCGGTGATGATCCGGATTGCCGGAATCAACGGCATCAATTAATTCATAACATTCTTCAATCAGGAAGGGTTTGAGTGTTGCAAGGGTTTGTTCACGGTCCCAGGGACAGCCATCAGGACCACGTAAAATTTCGATTATCCGGATTAATCGGGGGAACCCGTGTAGATCATTCATGTCGGGATGCGGCGTCACATCCTGGCCAATCGTTGACTGCGGCGCACGGCGCAGAAATCCTTCCCACACATGGAACAATGATCGTTTTCAGTAACCGTAAGGTCTCGTGTGGCTTGATAACGGTTCCGGGCGGTTTCCGGATCAAGGGAGAGGTTGAATACCGTTTCCCAGTCCATGGCCATGCGCGCATCAGAGAGGCGATTGTCGCGATCCTGTTCGTTCGGTAACCCGCGTGCTATGTCGGCGGCGTGCGCGGCGATTCGGAAGGCTATGATCCCGGTGCGGACTTCATCTGACGTCGGCAGACCGAGATGTTCAGCGGGGGTTACATAGCAGAGCAGGCAGGCGCCATGGGTGGCGGCAATGGTTGCTCCGATGGCCGCCGTGATGTGGTCGTAACCGGGGGCTGCATCGGTGACGATAGGTCCCAGGACATAGAACGGTGCACCGGCGCACACCTGATCCTCCCGTTGCATGTTCATGGCGATTTGATTGAGTGGAACATGTCCGGGGCCTTCCACCATGCACTGGACGCCCTGCGCACGGCATCGTTTTACCAGTTCGCCCAGAACATCCAGTTCCGCGAACTGGGCTTCGTCGCTGGCATCGGCCAGGCAACCGGGGCGCAGCCCATCGCCAAGGGAAACGGTGACATCATGTTGCCGGCAGATGGCCATGAAATCATCCCACCGTGAATAATAGGGATTATCACACTGATGATGGAGCATCCATTCCGCCAGAATGGCTCCACCACGGCTTACGATCCCCATTTTCCTTTTTTTCGCCAGTCCGATGTGATGGTTTCGGATGCCGGCATGCAGGGTCATGAAATCGACTCCCTGTTCAGCCTGTTCACGGACCACATCCAGCAGGAGTTCGGCGCTTAGCCGTTCAACGTTGCCGTCCACACGTTGCAACGCCTCATAGACCGGGACCGTCCCGAACGGAACCGGACAGGCGGACAAGAGCGTGTGCCGGAGTGTGGTCAAATCGGGCCCTACACTGAGATCCATGACGCAATCGGTTCCGGCTGCAAGGGCAACCGACAGCTTGGCAGTTTCCGAATCCAGTGAGGAACAGGTGGGTGATCGGCCGATATTGGCATTGATCTTGGTCCGATACCGGCGGCCGATGACCGCTGGCTTAAGATTGGCATGTCCAGGATTGGCAGGAATAACCGCGTGACCGGCGGCTAGGTCTGCACGGATGATGTTGACATCCATGTGTTCCGAAGCTGCAGCGGCATGCATGGCGGGGGTTAAAATACCGGATTGTGCCGATTCCATCTGGGTGGGCATATCAGATTTGCTCCGCGGGGTGGGGGAATGATTCGTGGTTTTATCGTTTCGATTGAGGATCGTGTTCTGTTATCTGTCTGGTTTATGTATGTGCAATATCCCGTATGCGGATTCCTCCAAGACGTTGTCGGGAATTACCGGCTCGAACACACACCCAAGTCCTTATAGGTCGAAGCGTTTGTTGCGTCAATGCCAAAGCCGTCTGGCCGGTGATTCGGGAACAAACAGACAAGGTCATGCCCTGGATGGCAGGGGCGCTGATGTGCCGGGTTGGATGAGCATGATGTCGCTGTCGGGGACCTCTGGGCGCAAGGTGAATTGAGCCAGACTGGCCGGGATCAGGCAGGAGTCTCCGATCGACCGTGAAACCTCATGAAGGGGGGAATCGGTTAGGATCGACACGGCACCCCGTGTAACGTGCAGAATCGAACAACATTCACCGGAGTGATGTAGGGAGCATTCGCGGGCCAATTGAAGACGTTCCACGTTGAACCAGGGAGATGTTTTCAGGCTGCAACGGTTGTTGGGTCCCTTTCCGGAGCGCGGGATGGGGACACACCGAGGGTCGCCGGTATCCTCAAACCGGATTACCTGCATGGCGGATTCGATATGCAGGGGTCTGGAAACTCCATCAGGCGCTTTTCGGTTCCAGTCGTACACCCGGTAGGTTGTATTTGAATTTTGTTGAATTTCAAGGATCAGACAGCCCTTACCGATGGCGTGCAGTCGTCGGCCCGGAATAAAGAACCCATCGCCGGGATGAACCGCCCATTGATTCATGTACTTGTCGGCTTCACCGGCTTGAATGGCATGGCGGAACGTTGCGGGAAAAATCGGTTTTGTGAATCCGGCAAAAACCATGGCGGTTTTGTCCGATCCCTCCAGGATAACCCACATTTCAGTTTTCGGCTCAGTCGGCGGGTTGCTCTGACTTTCATCGGGATGGACCTGTACGCTGAGCGTATCATGCGCATCGATGATTTTGATCAAGAGCGGGAAAGGTCCGGGGCGAACGGCGGAACCGACGAGGCGTGTTCCCCAATCGCGTACCAGGTCTCCGAGGGAATTGCCGGCCAGAGGGCCGTTTTGACATATCGACATGCCGTCCGGTCGATCCGCTATTTCCCATGATTCTGCACAGCGTGCAGGGGCCGTCGAACGATGGAATTGTCTGGCAATACGGGTCCCACCCCAGACGTAATCCTTATAGACGGGCTCGAAATAAAGCGGGTACAAGGCGTTCATTGGTGATTGACTCAATAGTCGCTTCGAGGGAACGGGGCAAGAAAAATGTTGAGCGTATGCTTCCGGCCCGTTAGGTTAACGGGTATGACTTTCAAATCTTATGGGGTGTTGCTTTGTTGTCTGTTCCCTGCCTGCTCATCGATGATGCACGGATATCGTGCGGATCAGGCGCGTACGCAAATGGAGCGTGGGCAACAACAGGCTGATTTTGAACGGATGCAACAGCAGGTTCAGGAAGTTGAATCAGGGCAACAACTGGCTTTACAGTCGTCTGAAGCGGTGCGCCAGGAACTCATGCGTGAGATCAGCAGGCTTCGTGACGAGTTGACCACGCTTAAACAGGAGCTGGTGGCTTTACGGGCTTCACAGGCAGGGCTTCAGCAATCCGTGGTGGATGAACTCAGTCCCCGGATAGCGGTTCTGCTTCAGCAGGCAATGCGTCCTTCTGCAGGAGGTCGCACGGGGCGATCATCCGGTGCGGGAGGCCGTGAACATGTCGTGGAACCGGGGCAAACCCTGTCCCGAATAGCCGTCATGTTCAAGGTGCCTTCCAGCAGGATCATTGAAATCAACCAGTTGACGGATCCGGACCACCTGAGGGTTGGTCAACGTTTGATTATTCCTGAATAGGCAGGGGAATTCTCCAGGCAACGGGTTGTCCGGCATGATGCAGGGGAATTTCCAGGGGGACCGTTCCTGGCGTTGGTGCGACGTCATCCTGTCCCATGATGGCCAGTTCTTCCAGGACGGGATCGATGGGGGTGGTGGATGCCGTGGTTTGTGGCGAGGCTGCCATCGTTTCAAAACGAGTAGCCATGGCCGAGTTTTCCTGTTTGATCGATTCCATCAGGGCCTTTAATTCCTGTATGGCGGTTGCCTGTTGAAGTCCCTGACGGGACAGGTCTGCCTGCAGGCGTTCTTCGGCCGTCTGCTGCCGAAGGACGACGTCGTGAATGGCCGTGCGTGTCTGCGCGAATTCAACGGGGTCGAAGGCCGTTTCAGGCGGGGTTTCTTTCCGGAGTGAGGAATCCACCATGGACCGTATGCCGGAAAGGTCGTTTTTAAGATCCCGTATTTGAATATAAAAGGCTCCACCGAGTATGCTGGTTGCGATCAGGAGCAGTAGCGTAAAGGCCAGTACGGTGGCGCGTAAACGTGTCCGGGCGCGCTGGCGTTCTGATTCGATAAAAACCTGAAAGGCCTCCAGGACAGGCAGGGGTTCCCGTGCCGCTGCGGAAAGCGACGCGGGCGGGCGCGCGACGGGCACCGCCCGGCGCACACGATCCGGGAGGGAAACGGGAGGAACCTTCATGGTGTCATAACCTGTTGGCATATGCCGGCATGGCCTACTTCAAGCGAATCCACGGCCGTGTCTTGAACAAGGGCGACTTGCCGTTTGTCTCATCCGGTGGCGTGGGTGGTGTTTTGGTTGGTCGATCCGATCGTTCCTCGGCGGGGGTGGTTGGGCCGGCTTCCCGTGTTTCCTTCCATACTTCCAACTCCCTTTCCGCTTCGGCTTCAATGACCGAAAGCGGCTCGGGCGTAGCGGGGCGAACCGGAGGTTGGGGTAATGTCGATGGGGTGGGCCGTCTGGATTCGATCAGCGATTCGGCTGTTAATGCACGGCGCGCGGCTTCCGGGCGTGGCGACATCCTGGATTCGAGTTGGGAAGTCTTCCGGACCTGGAGCAACTCGCGTTGGCACTGTTCCAGCTTGGTCGTGGCGCCACGCCAATCCTGTTGCAATTGCTCGATCCGCCGGTTAAGGATTTGTTCCTTGCTCCTCCAGCGCGACACCTCGTCATCATAAAGTTTCTTCTGTTGGGCGATTTGCTGGTCACGTTGACGCAGCGTGCCGGTGGTGTCCTGCAGGTTTTTCCGTTGTTGAAGCAGTTCGATTTCCCGTTGGCGCCGCTGCTCGCGTTCTTCATCACAGAACTTCTTCTGCTGTTCCAGCCTGGCCATCACCACTTCGCGTTCCTGCTGAAGTTGTTCAACCTGTTGTTGGAGATCCTCGAGCTTGAGTCGGGCCCGTTCCGCCTCATCCTCTAAATGAATTTTCTGTTGTTCAAGCTGGCGGGATGTCTGATCCAGTTCCTGGTTTGCCGCCTGGTGGGATTCCCGCAATTGGGTGAGTTGCATCTGGAGCTCGGATTCCGTTTGCTGGTTCCGGGCACGCTCATCATCCTGCTGGATGCGTTGTTGTTCAACGTCCTGGAGGGTTTCTTCGAGCTTGATCGCGGCCGAACGGTATTCCTCCTGGAGTTGGTCGAACCGGTTGGAGAGCTCGTCGATCTCGTGCTGATAACGATCGTGGGAGGCTTGTGCGAGTGCCCGTTCCTGTTCCAGTTCCTGGGTAAACTGGCTGCAGCGGTTTTCCAGTTCGAGCCGGAGCCGTTCCTGTTCGGTCATTTGGGTTTCAAGGGCCGAACGCCGCTGGGATTCGTCATCCACCTGTTTGCGGAATAATTCGAGCTGATCGTCCCGCTCGCGCGCGCGCTGTTGTTCTTCTTCGATTCGTTTTTCCAGTGCCACCAGGGCTTGTTCCTTGCGCCGTCGTAATTGCTGCTCTTCGGTTACGAGCTTACGCTGGCGTTCGATCTCCTCGGAACGTTGCTGGGTACGGTGTTTTTCGGATTCGAGCTGCTTATGTAGTTGTGCCACTTCCGCCGTGAGTGTTTCGACGTTCTGGCGGGCCTCTCCCAGCGCAAGCTGGAGGGTGTTTTCACGGGCAGCCGATTCCTCCTGGAAGGCGGTGTACGTGATGCGTAGGTCGCGTAATTCGGTTTCACGTTGATCGATTTGTCGTCGCAGGGATTCGACTTCCCCCCGTTCCGATTCCATCTGTCGGGTCAAGGCCTCAAGCTGTTGCCGCAATTGATCGGCTTCGATCGATACCTCGTTCTGTTTATGCCCGACTTGTTCCTGGAGAAGCCGGATGGCCTCGCGTTGGTGTTGGGCCTCCTCCTCGGCCCGGTGTGTTGCGGCGTCGGCCAGTTCAAGCCGATGGGTGAACTTTTCGGTTTGTGTCTGGAGAAAGCGTTCCTTTTCCTTGAGGCGTTTGTCGGCTTCCGCCTGGAGACTGCGGGATTGACGCAGGGCTTCCTGGGCTTCCTGAAGCTGTTTCAGGATGGATTCGTGTTCCTTCTGGAGTTGCTCAAGTTGCGCGTTGAGAACAGTTTCCTTTTGTTGCGTGTTGGCTTCGGTGGACCGGTAACGATCCAACAACTGGGCACGTTCCTGGTGCAGCTTTTCCAGGGAGGCGCTTGCCAGTTCGGTGTCGTGTTTCAGTTCCTCCAATTGCTGTTCAACCAGGGTTTTTTCGGCCCGTAGCCGTTCGGTCTCATCCTGGAGGACGCTTTCCTTCTGGTGCGTGTCCCATTGCATCTGGTCCAGATGTGCCATGGCGGCGTCGTATTGTTCCTGGAGGTGATCAAGTTGTTGTGTCAGGTCCTGTTCGCGGTCGCGGGATTGCGCCAGCATCTCCTCGTGGAGCGCCCGTGCATGTTCAAGCTCTTCGCCCTGCTGTTTGGCAAGTTCGGCAGCGTCGTCCCTGAGCTTGGTGATTTCTTCAAGACGAAGTTGTGCTTCGCCAAGTCGCCGGGTGGTGTCGAGGTGTTCAGCCTGGAGCTGATCGAGGCGGTGCAACAGTTCATGATCCGTCTTGGAGCTCCGGTTCTTCAACTCGGCAATCAGGGATCGATGTTGTTCGATTTCGGCTTCGGTTTGTTGAAGCCGTCGACTCTTCTGATCCCGGTCCTGAATCAGCTGGGCGATTTGCTGTTGGAGCTGTTGTGCCTGCTGTTCCAGGGCGGCGGTCTCGGCCTGGTATTGTTCACGGTCGCGTTCAAGTTGTGATTCAAGGGCTTCCACACGGGTGATGGCATCGATCCGGCGGTCATGCAGTTCGCGTTGCCGTGACAAGTCCGCACCGACAAGATCCTGCAGATGCTGGACCCGCGAGTGGACGGATCGTTCCTTCTGGTGAAAGGCCGATCGAATGGATTCAAAGAATTGTCGTTCGTGGTCCAGCTCGCGCATGGCCTCGTCGGATTCCTCGACCAGGATCTGCTTGAGATGTTCAACCCGTGATGTCAGCTGGCTGCTGTCCTTGTCGGCACGGATGCGGGTTTCCTGGTGTTGGTGACGTTCCGCGTCCAGCGCATCGCGGAATTTTGCCAATTCCATGGCAATGGCATCCCGTTCGGATTCGAGTGTTCGGATCCGTTCTTCCAGCCGTTGCTGTTCCGCCAGCGAGGCGGTAAGTTGATCGGCTGCCTGGAGGCGGACCCGTTCGCGTTCGTCACGGATGGTTGAGAGATCGTCGGTATGGGTCGTGAGCTGTGAACGTAATTCGTCCAGTTGATTGGTCAGCGCGGATTCACGGGATTCCGAGGTGGCGAGGGTATCGGTGTGACGGGCTTTCTCGGCTTCAAGTTCCCGGCTGCTTTGATCCAGTGCAGCGGCTTGGCTGGCCAACCGGGCTTCGGCGCCGGCAAGTTGCTGTTGGAGGGGTTGTTCCCGACGGTCGGATTCAAGGCGGGCTTGTT
>Ga0208961_1000553_pt1 | contig 15499 bp, 13 predicted proteins | sample RifOxyB3_FD_184034 | JGI IMG/M metagenome (GOLD analysis project Ga0208961, IMG submission 184034) | Groundwater microbial communities from Rifle, Colorado - Rifle Oxygen_injection B3 (SPAdes) | ecosystem: Environmental > Aquatic > Deep subsurface > Groundwater | place: Rifle, Colorado, United...
GAAAGTCAAAAGAGATTTCGCTTGAAGCCGTTGAAAAAATAAGCGGCCACACAAAACAAAAAAACCTCAACCAGCTTTCAGAAGCGGTTGAGTCCAAATCAACAGCCGCGGCCTTAAAGATAGTGGACGGACTGCTTGAAGAGGGGGAGATACCCCTTCGCATGCTCGCGACGCTGAACAGGGTTTTCAGGCGCCTGCTTACGGCAAAAAGCCTCATGCTGGAAAATGGGAAAGATGATGCCGACATTCGGGCCGAATTGCGCCTGCATCAGTATTTTGACCGGTTTTTTTTCTCCAACCTGTCCAAGTATTCTCTGGCGGAGTTAAATCAAAGCATTGAAACCATTTTGCGGGCCGACCTGGAGCTTAAAACATCCAGCAGGCCGGAGCAGTTTGTTTTTGAAGAGTTGATTCTTTCCCTGACCGGGAAAAATAAAAAAGCAGCCGTTATTTAATAATACCGGCTGCCTTTTAACAATATACTAAAAGCTATTTGCTGATTGAATGAACAAGTTTTGAAAGCCTGGCTCTCTGGTTGGATGCCGCGTTCTTATGGATAACATTGCGGCGGGCAGCCTTGTCCCATTCCGAAAAGGCCGTGCGGAGAAGCTCCTGAGCGGATTTCAAATCTTTTTTCGCCACGGCTTCCTCAACTTTTTTTACAAGAGTTTTAATCTTGCTTTTCACGGAAAGATTCTGCGCGGCGCGGCGTTTTGATTTACGATGTTCTTTAAGCGCCGAAGTGTGCCGGCCGGTCTTTAATTTTGCCATTTGATTCCTCCAGTATGTTTGTTTCTTTCAGTTAACGGATTTTATCATTTTTTAATACAGTAGTCAAATTACGCCCGCGGACTAATGAAAACACAAAAAAAACTAACTCATCACGCCGGTAAAGTAGCCGCCGGTACCATGGTTTCAAGAATTCTCGGCTATCTGAGGGATATGCTTGTGGCGCATACTTTCGGAGCCGGTTTTGCCGCCGACGCTTTCTACGCGGCCTACAGAATCCCGAATTTATTCCGCAGGCTTCTCGGAGAGGGAGCTCTGTCGGCTTCCTTTATACCAGTTTTAAGCGATTACCTGCATAACAAAAGCAGGGAGGAGACACAGAAATTCATTAACTCGCTCTTTACCGTGCTAACCCTGATCCTGCTCGCGCTTACGGCTCTCGGAATAATCTTCGCCCCTCAGCTTGTTAACATAATAGCCTATGGCTTCACCTCAGACCCCGACAAACTCGCGTTGACTATAGACCTGACGCGCCTTATGTTTCCGTTCCTGTTCTTTATCTGCCTCGCGGCCCTTGTGCTCGGCGTGCTCAACACTCTGAGCTCTTTTTTTGTGCCAGCGGTGGCGCCGGCTTCGCTGAGCGTCGCCGAAATAGGTTTTATCCTCGCCTTAGCCCCGCTTCTCTCTCCGGACAACCAGATCAAAGGGCTGGCTATAAGCGTTATTATAGGAGGACTGGGCCAGCTCGTCATACAACTTCCCAAAATGGCGAAGTTGGGCTGGAAATTCGGATGGAACCCCGACTTTTCCCATCCGGGATTAAAAAGGGTCGGGACCCTGATGATCCCGTCAATGATCGGCCTTTCGGTTGACCAGATAAATTCTTTTGTTGACACCGTCTGCGCTTCATTCCTTATTCAGGGTTCTATTACGGCGCTGTATTACTCAAACCGCGTCATGCAGCTGCCGCTTGCCATTTTCGGCCTGGCGCTGGCAAGCGCCGCGCTCCCGGCGATGTCCAAATATGTCGCGCAGAACAATATCGCTTCCGTAAAAGAAACCATTAATTATTCCCTGAGGCTGATAATTTTCATTCTACTGCCTGCCACCGCCGGCCTTGTTGTGATAGGCCTCCCGATAATTGAGGTTCTGTTTCAGAGAGGGGAATTCAGCCATCAGGCATCATTGATGACTTACAGCGCTTTAGCATATTATTCTCTCGGCCTGCCCGCTTACGCTGCCGTAAAAATCCTCGCCAGCTCATTTTACGCGTTTCAGGATACAAAAGTGCCTGTCAAAATAGCCGCGGCCGCCATGCTGTTAAATGCCGTCCTTAATATCCTTTTGATGAGGCCCATGGGCGTAGGCGGCCTCGCGCTTGCTTCTGCCATTTCCTCATGGGTTAACGCTGGAGCGCTCGCGTTTCTTTTAAGGAAAAAAATCGGCCCCCTGGGAATAAATAAGATAATCTCATCCACTTTAAAGACCATTATCGCCTCGGCGATAATGTCGGTTGTATCCTACATGATAGCCTACAGGTGGCTCCCGGCCTACCCGGGCATTGCCATGTTTGCCGCTCTCGCGGGAGGCGTGGCATCATTTTTTGCCGCCGCCTACCTGCTGCGCGCTGAAGAAATTAAATCCATAATAAGCGTTCTCAAAAAAGAGAAACCGACTGGCAGCGATTAATACAGGCTCAAGGTGCCTGCCGCCCGCAAATGACTGAATTCATTGATTTTAAGAAATTTAAGAATTTGCCTGAATCTCCCGGCGTCTATATAATGAGAGACAACGCCGGAAGAATAATATATATAGGCAAAGCCAAGAATTTAAGAAAACGCGTTTCATCCTACTTCCGAAGCGATGTTGAAATAAAAGTCCGGTCAATCATTAATTCTTTGCGCCACCTGGATTATTTTCTGGCAGCTTCCGAGAGTGAAGCCCTGGTAGTTGAGCGCCAGCTTATCAACAGTTACAAACCGTTCTACAACGCCCTGTGGCGCGACGATAAATCCTACCCGTACCTCAAACTTTCCCTCAAAGAGGACTTTCCAAGGCTTTTTATCACAAGAAAACACCTGAATGACGGCAGCGCATACTTTGGGCCCTACCCTCAGGCTTTCCAGGTAAAAAACCTGCTTTCCTGGCTGCATAAGGCTTTCAGGTGGCGTTACTGCAGGATGGAAATATCGTCAGACAGGCTCCCTGAATGGAAAAAAGTTGCTTCCTGCCTCTATCTGCAAAGCGGGCGCTGCCCTGCCCCGTGCGCCGGAAAGATAAGCAAAAAAGATTACGGAAAAATAGTTTCTGATTTAAAGTCATTTCTTAAGGGGAAATACGGCAGCCTGGTTGGAGAATGGCGCAATGAGATGAAGGCGCTGAGCCGGAACCGTGAATTTGAAAAAGCCGCCGAGATAAGAGACAGGATAGCCACGCTTGAAAAAATGTCCGAAAAAGTCACTCTCCGCGAGATAAAACCGCAGGATCTCGGCGCCGCGCTTGAATCCAGCAGGTCTCTTGAGGAAATCAAGAACGCGCTAAACCTCGCGAAATGGCCTGTTACGATTGAGGGTTTTGACATTTCAAACACATCCGGAACTCTGCCGGTCGGCTCCATGGTCAGATTTTACAACGGGAACCCCGACAAGGACAACTACCGGAGATTTAAAATAAAAACCGTGTCCGGCATAGACGACACAGCCATGCTAGGTGAAACCGTGTACAGAAGGTATTATTCTCTGAAAAACAACAAAGCCGGGCTTCCGGATCTTATTTTAATTGACGGCGGCAAGGGGCAGCTTTCCGCGGCTTTAGAAAGCCTTGAAAAGTTATCTCTAAAAATACCCCTGGTATCAATAGCCAAGAAAAATGAGGATCTTTTCGTCCCGGGTTCCGGCGCTCCCATAAAACTTTCAAAAGAAAGCGCAGGGCTTCATCTGCTGCAGGCTGTCAGAGACGAGGCTCACCGGTTCGCGGTCTCATACCACAGACAGAGGCGTTCAAAGCTGATGGGTCTGGACTGATTCAGCCTAAACAGGAGGATTCATGGAGAATTTAACCGCAAAAGCCATTGAACTGTCGCAGCTCGTGTCGTATTCAGAAGGCGCCGTCGTCAGCCGAGAAATTTTACGCAAGGAACACGGCACGGTAACCGTTTTCGCGTTTGACGCGGGCCAGGGATTAAGCGAACACACCGCGCCTTTTGACGCCATGGTAACTATTCTTGACGGCGAGGCAGTCATAAACATATCGCGTAAACCGCATGAACTGAAAAAAGGGGAAACAATAATTATGCCCGCCGGAGAACCGCATTCGCTGATGGCTAAGAATAAATTTAAAATGCTGCTTACCATGATTAAATCAAATTAGGTTCGCATGCCATTCAGATTCATGATCATTGATTTTTTTTGAAAAAGCCTTGATTTTTACAAAATATTGAACAATAATATACGCGTAGTTCAATTTATTGAGACCGTGAGGCTTACCATGTGCAAGAGCATAATGTTGGTTGACGATGAACACGAGGTCGTGACTTTTCTTGGGAACTTCCTGAAGAGATTAAATATTTCCAGCATTCAGGTGACTTCCGGAGAAGATGCCCTTCTTGCTTATGATAAGGATAAAATTGATTTTGTTTTTCTTGATGTCCAGCTCAAAGGGATAGACGGCATAGATGTGTTAAAGGGGCTGAAAAAGATCAACCCGGACGCAAGGGTTGTGATGATAACCGGAAAAGCCGAGAAGAGTTACCAGGACATGGCTAGAGAATTGGGGGCTATAGATTATATCACTAAACCGCTGGATTTAGGCGAGTTGCGTGAAAAGATAAACAAATACCTAATTCAATGAAAAAAGACTACCGAAAAGAGCTTGAAATAGCGGCACGGCAGATGATTTTGGTACATAATGCCGATGTCCTTATTAAGCTTATCCTCAAAACAATCCTCCGAAGCATCAATGTAAACCACGCCGGTATATTCCTATACGACAAAGAAAAAAAAGAATATGTAGTGAAAGTTTCCAAGGGGGAAGAAGGCCTTAAAGTGCCCCAGGGATTCGCGAAAGTAAAAGCGGACAATCCTCTTATTAGTTTTTTTTCGGACCCTGCCTTTAAATCATTCAACCGCGGATATTTTCTTTCAACCCTCACCAAATCCTACGCAGCGCAGGCAAAATCCTCCGGCAATAAAAAACTTATTACCATTTTTGAAAAGATGAAAGATGAGATGTCCTTATTCAGCGCAGATGCGCTGATACCCGGCTATTTCAGGGATGACCTGATAGGAGTGCTGTTTCTCGGCGAAAAAGCCGACGGAAAACCGCTGACCGACGAGGAACTGGGGTTTCTTTCCGTACTTGCCTCGGATGTGGTCATGGCAATACAAAATGCCTGGCTTTTTGAAGATTTAAATAAACAGCTGGCGGCTAACAAGAGGTTATTTGACGGCACAATCTCGGCGCTTTCGGGAGCCATTGAAGCAAAAGACATTTATACCGTAGGCCATACCGAGCGGGTAGCCAGGCTTGCCTTGCAGATAGCCGAGAATATGCAGAATAACGCTATCTCGCAGTCTAAGGCTTTCAGGGAAAACCTGCATATTGCGGCGCTTCTGCATGATATCGGTAAAATTGCCGTTCCGGAAATCGTATTAAACAAAAAAGAACCGTTGAATGAGGAAGAATACAAACATATTGTCAAACACCCCATTGTAGGAATTGAAATTCTGGTCTCCATAAAGGAATTTGAAGATGTTATTTTAGGCGTTAAATATCACCACGAAAGATACGACGGCAAAGGCTATCCTTTCGCTCTTAAAGGCGACGAGATACCGCTGGTCGCCTCAATTATTTCCGTCGCTGACACTTTTGACGCCATGACTTCCGACCGCGCGTACCGAAAAGCCATGCCGCGCGATGCGGCAATAGAAGAAATAAAGAAAAACAGCGGCAAGCAGTTCCATCCCGAAGTTGTTGATGCTTTCCTTAAAACCTGCCAATAAAATTGGTATAATCATCTTGCAATGAACTACTCCCAGGCGCTTAAGGCGCTTAAAGCCCAAAGAAACCCAAAGGCAGCCGCCGGCATGGCGCGCTACGGCATTAACCCTGCAAATGTACTCGGGTTATCAATTCCTTTTCTCAGGGAAATGTCGGCCTCAATAGGCACAGACCGGAAGCTTGCGTTTCAACTGTGGGGTTCCGGCATTCACGAAGCCAGGATTCTCGCTTCCATGATAGCCGACCCGTCAAAGTTTACTTCAGGCTCTATGGACGCATGGGCTAAGGAGTTTGACTCCTGGGATGTCACGGACCAGTGCTGTATGAATCTTTTTGAAAAGACCTCTTACGCCTACTCTAAAGCATTCAAATGGTCCGCGGCGAAAAGTGAATTTGTGAAAAGAGCGGGCTTTGTAATGATGGCAAGGCTCGCGGTCAGCGACAAGACAGCTCCGGACTCAAGATTTATCGCGTTTTTTCCGTCAATCCGCAAGGGCGCCCGCGACAACAGAAATTTCGTAAAAAAAGCCGTCAACTGGGCTGTACGACAGATCGGCAAAAGAAACAGCGCGCTCAATAAAAAAGCTATGCTGCTTTCCGAGGGCCTGCTTGAGTCGGATATCCCTTCCGCCAGATGGGTAGCCGCGGATGCCCTCAGGGAACTGAAGTCGGCGGCCGTGCAAAAGAGGCTTTTACGATGAAAATATTATTTTTAGCCCTTCTAAGCCTGACAATGGCTTCATCAGCGGCATTCGCGCTTCAGGGCAAACTGATCTTAAAAAGCGGGCACAGCTTTAAGGGCGATATAACGAAATATTCCGACGGGAGTTATCTGGTCTGCGGCAGGAGCGGTGCGGTCAAGTTTGAAAAGAGCGAAATATCCAGAGTTATAGTTTACTCAAGCAAAGACCCGCTTTCCGAAAGCTTTGCTTCCTCGCTGAAAGTGACACCCGGAGCCAGGCCGGCGGCGAGTTCGTCGGCTACGCCTTACGACAATACAATACATAAAGCCGCCAAAAAGAACAACATTGACCCGGCTTTGGTGAAGGCGATAATAAAGGCAGAATCCAATTTCAATCCGCTGGACCGCTCAGCGAAAGGCGCCTGCGGGCTTATGCAGCTTATGCCGCAGACAGCCAGGCTCCTGGGTGTTAAAAACATATATTCACCCGAGGAAAACATTTTGGCGGGAACGCGTTTTTTTAAAGATATGCTCTTTAGGTTTAACGGCAATGTGGACAAGGCTCTTGCGGCTTATAACGCGGGGCCCGGCGCGGTTGACAGGTATAATTCCATACCGCCCTACAAAGAAACAAAAAACTATATCAAAACCGTAAACAAAAACTTCATAAAGTACAAAAATCGCGACGGGAGGATATGCAGTTATACCGACGCTAACGGCTGCACCACTATATACAATGTCAAATAAAATTCCGCCGGCTATTCTCTCCAAGATTAAAAGGTATCCTCTGTTCTACCAAAAGGTCTGGCTTGAGTGCGCCAAAATAAGCAGGGGAGAAACCCTGTCGTATGGTGAACTTGCCAAAAAGGCGGGAAGCCCCGGGGCGGCGCGCGCCGTAGGAACCGCTCTGTCAAAAAACCCTTTCGCGCCGGTTATACCCTGCCACCGGGTCATCGCGGCCAACGGAAAACCGGGCGGTTATTCCGGACGGGGCGGGATAAAAAAGAAAATTTCTCTGTTAAAGCGGGAGGGGGCTATTTAATGCAGAACAAATGGAGATTTATCAATTCCGGGCCTATGGATGGCGCGGATAACATGGCATTAGACGAGGCCGAATTTCTATACAAAGCGTCAAAAGATACGGAGGTCTCATCGTTCAGGGTTTACTGGTGGAGTGAACCGTGCGTCACCATAGGATATTTTCAGAAACACAATGATTTTCTGGACTACAAACTGCCTATTTTCCGCAGGATGACCGGCGGGCTCGCGGTAAGGCACTGGCCTGACATATCCTACTCTCTTGTCACAGGCGAGGATGAGTGGCCCGCAATTTACGACCAGAACCAGACCTATAAATTGATACATTCGGGAATAAAAAAAGCCATGAACGCGCTTGGCATTAAATCCGAGTTCAGCCCGGCCCGGAATGACAAGTCACTGCTTTGCGTTAAAACCATATTTGAGTACGACCTTATTTCTTCGGGTAAAAAACTCGTGGGTTCAAGCCAGCGGAGGCGGGGAAAAACTCTGCTTGTCCAGGGTTCTATACATATACCCGAGGGCACCGGCAAGCAGGCCGCGGCCGCGGCGCTCCTTGAGGGCTGGCAGGACGAACTACAAACGAGATTTTCAGTAGGCGCTCCGGAAAGCTTTGAGCTTCAAACCATGAAAGAGCTTGCCGCCACAAAATATAACTCTCCCGAGTGGAACCTGAAATATTGACTTTTGAGCGGTATTTTAGCTTAATATATCCGTGGCTGTCGCAGGCCATCGGACGGATTTATGAAAAAAGAAGCTAAATTATACGATAAACTACCCGACAACCGCGTTGCCTGCGGGCTTTGCGCTCACCACTGCGTCATTTCTGACAGCGCTTTTGGCGTCTGCGGCGTCAGAAAAAACGAGAACGGAACACTCTTTACGCTCGGTTTCGGAGAACTCATAGCGGCGCACATTGACCCCGTTGAAAAAAAACCTCTCTATCATTTCCTCCCGGGAAGCCAAACCTATTCCATAGCCGCGGCCGGCTGCAACTTCAAATGCTCCTTCTGCCAGAACTGGCAGATATCCCAGCTTAATTACAGGCATGGCGATATCCCGACGGAATTCACGAGCCCCGAATCCGTGGTAAAATCCGCCCTGGAATCCGGATGCAAGTCAATTTCCTACACCTACACCGAACCCACGATATTCTTTGAGTACGCGATGGAAACCGCCGAGCTCGCGAAAGAATCGGGGCTGGAAAATATTTTTGTGACTAACGGCTATATGACGGAGGCCGCCATAAAGGAAATAAAACCGTTTCTCGGCGCGGCAAACATTGACCTTAAAAGTTTCAGCGACGATTTCTACCGTAAAATATGCAAAGGCACGCTTAAGCCGGTGCTTGACTCCATAACTGCCATGGTAAAACACGGGATTTGGGTTGAGATAACAACCCTAATTATTCCAGGACTAAACGACTCTCCGGAAGAACTCGCTCAAATCGCGCGGTTTATCGCTCAAACGGGCAAAGAAATACCATGGCACATAAGCCGTTTCCACCCGGACTTTCAAATGTCAGATACACCGCAGACTCCGCATAAAACGCTGGAATCGGCCGTGGAGGCAGGCAAGAAAGCGGGCTTAAAATATATTTATATGGGCAATGTCGCAGACGGAAGCGATACGCTTTGCCCGAAATGCGGCATAACGCTCATAAAAAGAGACTGTTTCGCCGTTATTTCCAATAAACTTAAAGGTTCAAACTGCCCCGCCTGCGGAACGAAGATTGACGGAATATTGTAATCCCCTGCTGACATCCCACTCGTTTTGTGAATACTGAGTGAGTTATCTGAGATTCCTTTTTGTGGCACAAAAAGTTGGGATATGTAAAATTTTATTTGACATTGGGGTGTAATTTGTTATATAAATAGGGCACTGCAAATGGGGTATAAGAGCGTGGGGTGCAAGGCGTTGGCAAGTTCCCTTAAGAAACTCAAAGCAATGGTTTATCCTGTAAAGCGCGCGAAAAAGCTTTACGGGTTTTTTTTATTTTCCACGATATTATTCTTTCAGGTGATTTTCCCGCAAAGCGGCTTCTCTGTAATTACCGATACCACAAACTATCTTATCATACCTGTCGGCGAAACCTACATTTCAAGCGGAACTCACACCTACGCGAAATCAATGCAAATTGACGGTACACTTAAAGTTGAGCCTTATAACGGCACAGCTGTCAGCGGCTGGCTTGAACTAATATGCTCATCAGTTACAATAAGCCTAACAGGAAAAATCAACGCGGACGGCGCAGGCTATCGCGGCGGCGACGGTGTTATATTTTCAAATGGGGAAGGCCCTGGCGGCGGGACAGCCGCATACTATGCCGGCAGCGGCGGCTATGGCGGTTCTGGCGGAACCGGGGTTTACGCGACCTGGGACACAATCGGTTCTGGCGGCAGTCAATACGGCGATATAACCAATCCCGACAGCCTGGGTTCCGGAGGCGGTGTTGGCAGCGGCAGGGCCTTAGGTGGATCCGGCGGCGGCAAAATACGGTTGATTTCGGGCGGCGCGATAACTAACAACGGAACTATCAGCGCTAACGGCTCAAGAGGTTATCCAAATGATGGCGGAACAGGCGGCGGCGGGAGCGGCGGAAGTATCTTTATTGAAACAAACGAGCTTATAGGGAATGGGAATATTGCTTCCAATGGCGGTATAGGGGGAAGCGAATATGGCTGTGGCGGCAGCGGCGGAAGGATAGCCCTGTATTATCAGGCAAACAGCTATGCCGGAAATATGATAGCCTATGGCGAGGGCGTGTCAGGAATAAGCGTTCTCGGGACACAGAAAAGAGGCGGCGCGGGCACAATATACAAAAAGAGCGGCTCACAGGTGTATGGTGATGTCTATGTTAATAATAATGATAAATTGGGTGAAACTACATATCTTGCCGGCCGGTTTGACGGTGTAGCGGCAGATAAACGGGCCCTGCTGATTTCGTCTTCAACGCTTGATACAACCGCTCTGATTCTTGACAATAGCGGAATATTCTGTGGTTCCGGCACAGTCGCTATAAATAATGTAAATCTTTCAAATGGGGCCACATTGTATGTAGAGGCTGGGATATTCAATATAAATAACAATATAAACATAAACCAGTCAGCTGTCCTATGCGTTAATTCGCCTATGATAGCAGCTAATATGGCAATCAACGCAGGTGGCGAAGTGACGCATTCGGCAGCAGACCCGGACTTTGACATTACAGTCAACGGCAACCTTACTATAAATTCCGGCGGCCGGATAAATGTGAACGGCAAGGGCTACCACGGCGGCGACGGTGTTACATATTTAAACGGTGAAGGGCCCGGCGGAGGCACAGCCGCTTCTAATGCTGGCGGCGCGGGGTATGGCGGTGTCGGCGGTACCGGAAGAGCAAGTCCTTCGGATGCAGTTGGTTATGGCGGCATGTCGTACGGAAGCATGTTCAGTCCCGCGCAATTAGGTTCAGGCGGCGGTGTTGGAAGCGGACGGGCCTTAGGCGGAGCCGGCGGCGGTAAAATTAAGCTTGTAGTTGCAGGCGCATTGGCCAATAACGGAACTATCAGCGCAAACGGGTCAGTTGGCAGCCACTCGGATGCCAATGGTGGTGGCGGCGGGAGCGGTGGCAGCGTTTACATAATAGCAGACCAATTCAGCGGGACCGGCATTATAACAGCAAATGGCGGCAATGGCGATACATTTAGCAGTGCCGGAGGCGGCGCAGGTGGAAGGATTGCTGTATATTACAAAAACTCGTATTTCAGCGGGCAGACTTACACAAACCCGGGAACAGGCGGCAACCCGTTGCCGCAGGCAGGTACAATTATGCTTCCTGCGGTTACGGCACCGGATTCGCCAAACAGCATATCGGATACAACGGTTAGCCATTTAACGAGTTCTAACCTTACTGAAACAATAGCTGTTCAGACAGGGAAAAGCGTTTTAGAGGCTGGCGGGACTTTAAACGGAAGTGTCAACATATCTACGCTGACGCTGGTGTCTGTTAAAACAGGGGCTTTCAGGGATAAAGGATTTGTCAAAGGTATCTGGACAGCACAGCTTGAAGGTATAAATTATTCAGGACAGATTTTTGCAATGGCATATTTGAGTCAAACTGAAAGAAAAATGCTTGTTAGGGGCGTTATGGAAGGGCCGCTGGACGGCGCAATTGACGGGTGCTTGACTGAAACCATGCCCAATAGCGGAGCTTATGATTTACTTAACGCAACCTGGACCTTCCGCCTGACGCAAAGCGGCGGGCTGATATCCTGCGGACATATTTATCTGAACGGCACGCTTAATTACGAAGCTTTACGGGAATATCCAGGCACAAATCTTACCTGCATCCAGGCCTCAACCCAGGGAACGCTTGCCGGCGGCTATACCGGCGCGATAAACACCGTTGTGACAAATGTCAGGATAAACGATACAACGCGCCCCAATAATGGGGAAGGATTTGGTTTCATGACTTACCAATGGGACGCGATGACCGGACAGGCCTGCGGATACAGCAAAGTTGCCGGCACCTATGATACCGACCTCAAGCTATCGTTCAATAAGCCGCTATTGGGAACCGCGGCAGGGCTGCTTCAAGACAAACCGCTGGATAAGTCGCTGTGGCTGATTATCACCAAGCTTGAAATAGGCGCAGAACCGCAAGCGGATTTAAGCGTAGAATTAACCGGAGCTGATAATATAAGCCCTGGCCAAACAGTTACTTACACAGTTATACTTAAAAATGAAGGGTTAAAATCTGCCAATAATACTATTGTCAGATTAAACCTTCCTGCTGAAATAAGGTTTTTATCCGCGAGCGGCGAATGGATTTACGATAAAGCGGGCGAATCGGATTGGGTGAATTATCCTGATCTGAGCAAAGCACCGGAATGGATTACATGGTTAGTTCCCGAAATGCCCAATAAAACTGTGAAGATTTTTACAGTACAAGGCAAAGCTCTTTGGGGACTTCCAATGGGAATTCCTCTAAACGCGGATGTTCATTTGTATGAGTATTAATACCGTGCTTAATATCAAATAGCTGATTAAATTATTGAAAATGCCCCTTAATCCTCGGTTCTGAGAGGGGCATTTCACATGGGAGATTACTAAGATGTATTTCATCAAGAGAAATTTATTTGTATCAATTCTTATAACACTTTTTCATCTTTCTGCGTTTTGTGATGATACCGTTTTTGAAGGTAAGGGTGAAACTGTTTGGCCAATCAACAATGATCAAATTGAAATGGTTGAAGAAGAAGTGGTGCTGACAGGGACAACAAACATCGGGTCATTATATGGAACAAATTATTATGTAAATTGCAATTTTGTATTTAAAAACAGTGGTGAGGATACAGATCTGCAGATAGGATTCCCGGATTACCCTGGAGGGGAGTCGGATGAAGAACCTACCATAAGAAATTTTAAGTGTTATGTGGAAGGCAATCCCGAAGTAGTAGAGATAAAAAAGGGTATTGCCAGTCCCATTAATTCAACAATGATTTTTGATCGCGTCTTTGTATGGCAGGTTAAATTCAAGAAAGGTGAAACTAAGACTATACGAAATACTTATGATTTTAACGGTTTTTCCAGTGCAAGTGGTCACGAGTCTGTGGAATATGTTTTAAGAACTGGAGCACTTTGGAAAGGTCCGATCGGAAAAGCAAAAATAACAGTTAATGGTATAGACACAAGGTTCATTTGTTCAATAAAACCCCAAGGTTATACAATTATCGGAGACTCCATTTCTTGGGTTATGAATAATATTGAACCAAAATCAGATATTTTGGTCAAATACTATGCAATGTGGATGAGTTTTGTACATAGAAGTGAAATTTTCTTTTCTAAAAGCAAGCACACAGATGCGGAAATTAAGGAGTTTGTAAGATATTTACCCTATTTCAATATTATGGGTAATGGGGTAGGAGAAATACCTTTGGCAATTACGAAAGGATATGTGCAAAGGATTGTCAACACTATTCCCGACACATATTTCAGAGAAGGCCAAATGGACCAAATGTTAGCTTTACTTGAGCAGAAATATGAGGAAGATGATGAGGAAGAGCCAGTAGTTAAATCCCGAATTATTCAAAATGCTACGCCAATGTGTAGGCCAGAATATGACATGCATAACACTCATACTACAAAGGTGCGATTTTTAAATAATATATGGCTGTCGCTACAAGAATCGAAGAACGGGTTTGTTTTAGTTTATGTCGTTGTAATCATTATTATTTTACCACTGTACATACTATTCCGGTTCAATTTTATGAAACATAATAAATCTATGCAAAATAATAATAGTAAAAAATAAATGTTGCATAGAAATCCTTTAGGGAGAATTTGAAATGAAGGAATTGATTTTGTTGTTGCCGTTGCTGGTATCCTTGGTAACTTTGAGCTATTCTCAAGAATTAAGGCTACCAGAAGGTTTTAATGTTGTAGAAACATCGTCGCCATACAAAATGGTATTGACGCCTTATGCGACCTATCCTGTTGTGCTTGAGGAGTATGTGCCTAAAGTGGTTCTTGAAGGCAAATGGGGAACAGGGCCGGGCGAGTTTTCCTACGAGGACTATGACGATGACGAGGGGATGACGCAAAGATTATATCCCTCAATGGCCGTTAATTCAAAGGGCGAGATATACATTCTTGATATTATGAACAACCGGATTCAGAAGTTTGATGCTGACGGCAAATACCTGAAAAGCATTTCCGTGCCTACAAGGGCTGATAAAAACGGCAAGAGTATAGTCCATGTATCAACAATTCCATATTTTGTTGATCATTCGTTTGTAACGAGAAATAAAAAGAAATATGTATTCTATGGCAATAGTATGTTTTATCAGGGAATCAATATTGTATTTGATTCAATGGACAATCTTTATTGTTATGTAAAATATGGCAGAAAGGGATATGTGTGGAAATTTAGTGACGATAAAACTTATCAGGAATATGCACTATTGGGATCCCCTAAGCAGATAGTAAGATCTGATATTAACGGCAAGGTTTACGAACTTTTGTCAATATCAAAAGAAGGCGAAACAAATTTTGTTAGCCATTGGTATAATTTCTTAACGAAGGAAAAAGAGTCAAGTGATAAGAGTGAGTTAAAGATTGAGAGGACTGATTATTCTGTTTTGTTTAATAGTAGTAATGAACATAGCTTCAAAATACTATTTAATGATGGGAGAGAGTCTGTGATTACTATTCCAAGCCAATATAAATTCGGTCTGCTGCGGCTTGGTAATTGTTTTGCATTCCCATTTAATACGATTAGAGTATATACAAGCATCTGGGTCCCTACATATACTGATATATTAGAATTTAGTAATGATGGATTGTTGTGTGGCATACTTCTAAATCCAACATCTGGGTTTTGGACATCATATAGTATTTTCGGCCATCCAGTAGGCGAAGCGCAATTAGGTAATGATGGTAATGTCTATTATTCTTTCGCTGATAAAAATACTTTTAAAATTATTAAGAGCACTGTAACGCATCGCAGTTCATTTGGTTATAAATGAATACAAATAAAAGCGTTTCTATTGTTTTAGCAATACTTTTTGTGTTGGGCACGCAGATTTTAGTTGCTCGTACAAGGTCAGATTTCATTGATGGGTTAAAACCATATGTCGAGACTTCCTGGACTTGCAATGCGAACAACTTGCTTGATCTATATATAAATCAGACTTTACCATTTGATAAATTTGATCTTCTTGATATTGAGAATATCAAGGCTGTAGAGTTAAGTGATACTTTTGATGATCGCAGAGGAATAAACAAAAATCCATATTATTGGCCTTATTATTTAAATATGCCTACTGTGCATGGTTTAGCCTACGCCTTTGGCGGAATGGATTCGCCTGAGCAATTTAACTTAAAAATCAAGTCTTCTGGCAAATACATTGCCGGTGCGCGTGAGGCAGATTATTGGGCTGGCGTTCCTGGGGTCTACGCCGGCTATGCTGGAATAGATTGCAGCGGGCTTGTATCAAGGTTGGTAGGGATAACGGATATCAATAAGAAGTGGGGTGTACAGAATGGCGATATATCATATTATTGCATGCA
>Ga0208961_1000555_pt1 | contig 15440 bp, 12 predicted proteins | sample RifOxyB3_FD_184034 | JGI IMG/M metagenome (GOLD analysis project Ga0208961, IMG submission 184034) | Groundwater microbial communities from Rifle, Colorado - Rifle Oxygen_injection B3 (SPAdes) | ecosystem: Environmental > Aquatic > Deep subsurface > Groundwater | place: Rifle, Colorado, United...
CAACGCGTCCAGCTTTCGCCACTCTTTTTCGCTCATGAATTCCATGCCCCATTGTTACAGGGGAGGACATAATCGCTGAGCAGAGGGGGGGACATAATCGCTGAGCTACCACACGCAGGACGGGCTTCGATTGGCGGCGATATGTCGGCGATGCTATATGCGGAAAGGTATGGCCTCGAGTTGGGGATAGAAGACAAGGAAGCTGCAATGGTAATTGAGGTTGAGTTGCACACCGAGTTTATCAAGCTCGACGCACTGTTAAAATTCGGGAGCATTGTCGGATCGGGGGGACAGGCGAAACAACTTATTAAAGACGGGTTGGTTCGCCTAAACGGAGTCATTGTCCTGGAACGGGGCAAAAAGATACGTCCAGGGGACGAGGTTGAAATTGCTCTGGAGCCGCCGGTGAAGATTGCGGTGAAGGCTACGCCCGAGCCCTAGTTGTGTTACCTCAGTCAGATTTTGTCCGGTGACCGTCTGCACCTCTGCAGACTGTGGCCCAAGGATGGACGCAAGCAAACCCAGTTGAATGAGACCGGCAGTGGGGTTATGAAATCGACACACCTCACCTGTGGTGAGGTGTCCTGGTCGTTGGCTGCATTGAGGAGTCGAGACATGGATTTCGCACCGTTGTTGCAGAAAGTAGCACTCTTTCGAATTCGTATCTGTTGACTCCCATGCTCTGGTCATTGTCGTCACGTCTAATCGATGGATTGCCGCGACTCGGTTGGATTGCATCGACGTCACGCGGCTCTACCCTTGTCGAGCTCTTGCATGGCAAGGACGTGGAGGTCGGACCCACTTGGGCCGTAGAGGGGGTGTGGGACGGGCCCTTTGCGGACGGCGAATTCGAACGATCGCTGGTGTTCTTTGGGACAGGCCTCAAGTTGTTGAACAATGGCGTTGTGTTTGCCACCTCCAGAGATTGCATTGGTCGCCTGTTCTACTGCGAGATCGGTGCGGAGCGTTTTGTCTCCAACAGCCTCTTGCTGTTGCTGGCCCGCACCGGCGCGCGCCTGGACACCCACCACCTCTATGTTGACGAGAACGTCCCGGCACTTCACGGCGTCGACGATCTCCTTGACACCATCAGGGTCATCCACCCTCGCTGTCACACTTTTCGGTTGCAGATCTACAACAACCTGAGTCTCACTGCTCTTGGTTTCACCAGCCAACGGGTGGACAGCTTGTCGAGCCCCTCCTCCTATGACGGGTATCGTAACGGCATCCGAGCGATCATGGAGGGCATCGGACGCAATATGCGTGCACCCGAGCGGCGCTCACCAATGGCCGCCTACGCCACCATGTCGACCGGATACGATTCGTCGGCGGCGACAGCGTTGGCTCGTCCGTTGGGGATTGAGTGCGCCTACACTAGCAAGACTTCGAGCTCGGCGGTACCACGCCTTCTACGTCCGAGCTTGATTGACGACGACGCCACCGACATTGGTCGGAGTTTGGGCATTGAAATGCGGGCTCTCGAGCCCATCGACGCTGGGGATCCCACCGATGATGAGGTCTATTTCCTCGCGGTGAACCGATCGGATTCCGAAGCCGCCCTCATGTCGATGACCAGGGACATCGCGGGCTCAGGCAAAGTCGGCGTTGTGTGCACCGGGTATCACGGCGACAACGCGTGGGGGCGGACTACCGACGACGAAACGCGGGGACGCCGTTTCGTCCGTAGCAGCACCTCCGGTCAAAGCTTGTTGGAGATCCGCTTGCATGCTGGATTTGTCAACCTTCCTGTGCCGTTTCTGTACTGCGCTGATCCGTTCGCTCTCGCTGTCATTTCCAATGCTGCCGAGATGGCCCCATGGCAGCTAAACAACGACTACGACCGCCCCATCCCGCGGCGAGTATTGGAAGAAGCCGGGGTTCCCCGTGAGGCGTTTGGCTGGGCGAAAAAGGGTCTCGCAAAGTACCGCGCCCTTCCCCAAACTCGCCATTTGAGGAACGAATTCTGTAGCTTCGTTGGTCTTTCGCCCCGCGTGGTTCAAGCCATCACCGCCACCGATAGGCTTCTCTACCTGGGGAGCCGGGGCGCGGTTTACGCCGCCCATGTGGGAAATCGGCAACGTGCGCTACACACGTTCACGTCCCGCGATCCCCTTGGCGAACGCTTGAAGCTTGGTTCCCAAATGCTGTGCTGGGCCGCAGATCGCTTGGCCGCAAAGTACCAAACCGTCATAACGGCGCTGTGATCAGGTGCGCCGCCGGCAAATTGTGTAAGTCGCCCGTTATTGGGAGAGAATGATCCTTCGTGTTACCGTCCCCGCCAACCACGATGACCACATTGGGGAACGGCCATGCGCGAGGCATTAAGAACCCACAAACAACGGAGAATCCACAAACGCCGCTGGTCTTCTGTTGTTTGCGTTCTCTTGGCGGTGTCTGGCGTCGACACACTGGGGAGTTGTTCCACGGGTCTCGAGGATCCGGTCTTCACAACTCTGCAGAGTGAACGGCAGCGACTTCTCGAGATTTCGCAACAGGAAACCTCGCGTCCGCCAGATTTCGAAGCGGTCAAGAAATCGTTGCAAGACGCACGTGAACCATTGTCGACGCACATGTCGGGAGTTGAGCCCCACAACGCAATCACAACAGCCATTCAATTCTGCGGTGGCTCACTTCATGAGACCAGCTCGGGTCCATCACAATCGCAGCTAGGTTCAGAAACGAAGAAACTCTTTGTTCGCTTCACTGGAATTCGCCTTGAGACAGCTGTCTGTGTGATCCAACGCTTGGTGCACGGCCCAAGTCTCACTTTCATCGACACGTTTGAATGCGAAGAGCAAAGACAGAGTATTACCTGCACTCTTGCGCTGGACACGGTTCAAATCATCAACGAACCTCCAGAGGATCCAGAGCCTTCCCCTCCTGCCGCCGATGCAAGCAAAGCAATTACAAAGCTTTACGAGGAAGTGCGCAGCCTTCGAGAGCAAACAGCGTCGGCTCGTCAAACATTGGCGGAATTCAGTGTGTGGGGAGCTCAGCTCGACACATTGCGCAGGTTGTCGGTGAGGCGGGACAGACAAGCGGAACTCGTCTCCCTTGCCGCCGCAGTGTGCGACACCGGTTTTCAACCCGGTCGTTTTGCCTTCGAGGATTTCACTCTTTCGGTTTCGGGTGTCGTGCCATCAAAAGCGGCGCAGCAAAGCCTTGTGGCATTGCGTTCCCCCGAGAATGTCGCCCTCCATCCTGGAGACTTAAGGGTTGACCCCTTCATCGCGGATGTGGGCCTCAAGGACCTACCTGCAATCAAGGCCGACAAACCCGCACGCCGTGGCGCTGGGCAGATCAACATTTATGCTGTCGACGCAGAGGCGATGTGGCTCTACAGTCCTTTGGCCACTGGAGAGGAATCGCTGGTGAGCACCACGGTGCGAGACGCCCTGTTCACCGGCCACTTGCAGGCATCTTCGCCAGGGCAAGCCCGAGCGCTACTCAAACAGGAGCAACCGGGCTTGATCATCTCACCGCTGAACCGAAAATCGCTGCGTGGCAAGGGAGCAAAGGTCACCGTAGACGTCACCGGCGCGCGATTGCCTCAGTTGCTGGAGATGTTGGGCACCGCTCTCGGTGTGAGCGTCACAGCGCCCCAGGACGGGTCCGAGCTGACTGTCAATGTGAAGAATACCTCGGCCGAAGCACTTCTTCGTGCCATCGCCAAGACCCTCGGGCTGTCCCCGCAGGTGCGACCTGGTTTGTGGATGTTGACGCCCGCTTCATCGGGAAAAGCACCCAAGCGCAGTGGTCCGCGTTTGGATTTTGCTGCCGCCGACATCACCGCCTCTGAGGCCCTTGTTGTGTTGAATGCCGTCTATCCGACAGCCGTGACCGTGACGTGCGACAGTCCAACGATCAACCTGCACCTTGCTGACGTGTACCACAGTGATGCTGTGCAGGCTTTGTTCGTCAACGCCAATCTGCCCTGGCCGCCTCCAGGCGCTTCACCATGCACCAAAGAGATTACGGCACTCGACACGCCGCCACAAAAACTCGCAGCATTGGCGATCACCAAAGACGGTGGCGTTGCCCTACTGCGAAACCGCGTGGGATCGCTAGCCCTTCTGGACAAAGAAATCGCACTGCCTGACGGCAGCAGGGCAGCAGTTACAAAAACCGGCGTAACCATCACGGCACCTGCGGGTGAAGAAACGAGCCTTGTGCTAACCCGTCCAGAGAGTGGATCTCCGGTCTATCGTGGGGCCCGTCTGGCGGCGACCCTTGTCGGGCACGGCAAACCCAAAGCCCTCATCGAGCTCAGCAACGGTGATTGGCGGCTGCTTCAAGAGGGTCCGCAAATCAAGGACAGCTCGACGCAGGTTGCCATTGAAGCGACAAAGATCACCGTGATGACCGACGGGATCAAATCCTGTGAGTTACACTTGCGCAGAAGATTGCGCCGTTAGGGATTTGACGGTCGGCTGCTACGGCGTGACGGAGAAGTAGACTTCGGGGATCTGAGAGATACGCCGGTCGGCGCTCTCGATAAGGCCATCGCCCCACTCGAGGATCATGCGAAACACAAAGGTATTGGTGGTGACCAGCGGATTGGAGATCGCCGCCTGGTACATCGGTAGAAGATCTAACACCACAAAGTCCGTGTTACACGCGGCTTGGCCCGGCGCATTGGGTGAATCGGACCAAACGATCGGGGCGACCCGGTTTTGAGTGGTCGTCTCGACGGTTGATTGGGCGGCGTAGGTGTAGAGGTAGATCTCGCCACCTGTGCCCGTACCGGTCGCGAAACCCGCAAAGGTTGTGTAGGTGGGTGGATCACGGCAATCGTTTCTGTTTACCCGATCTGTCGACGCATGCAGCCTGACCCGCAGCGCACACAATGGCAGTCCCAAGCCGTCCTTGGAGCTCAATGGAATGCCCGTGTCGACACGCAAATATCGCGAGCCACCGTCGGTGCCTTCGTCGGTAATCTGGCCGGTGTTGGTCCCCCCCTCATCGCTGGTGTCGAGGCGACAATCGCCGGTCGCGGCACCACTCGATCGTAGGGTACCGTCTGGTTGTTCGTACCACGGCGCGGAGGCTATGTGCTCGTATGCGAGAACCGATCCCGCAGGTGACAAGCCGATTGGCGGAATCCACCCGGGTCCATCATCCAAAGTTTGCTCGCTCACGGGAACGCCATCACAGATGTTGGCGTCAATGGCGATGACTCCCGCGACCAGCGGTGTTGTGGCAAGCACCCTGGTTGGATTCGTGTCAGCGAGTTGCATGGCGTCAATCGCGGTCACCTGGAGCGCGAGAAGACTGTGTCCAGCGGATGCGGAAATATCAGCGGCCACCAATAGGCGCAACGGTTCGGCGGCGAGTAACTGTTGGTTGAACCCACCAAAGCTCACTGCACCTGCCGACATAGACAAAGAGCCGGCCAAGAGCACGTCGCCCGATGTCAGCGTGCCAGTGTGGTCCGTATCTACATAGAGGGAGAGGTTCTGCAAGTCGCCATCTGGCGTCGTGCTCAAGGGATGCCGCTCGATCGTGAGAGCGGTGAGCGCGTTGACACAGGTGGTGGTTGCCTCGAGATGCAAGAGGAGGACCTGAGTTGCCCCAGAAAGAGGGCTCGCACAAACTGTGGCTGCCGCACCTAGGCTGACGGTATCCGAGCCAGTGCAGACGCAAGTGGTTGCGCAATCCGTCGTGCAAGCGGCAAAGCCATCATCGCAGTCCGCACCTAAGCACGTGTCGCCGGCTGGGCCGGGATCGCCGTAACCGTCGCGGTCGGCGTCCAAACAGGTGTCGGCGCAGTCTGGGTTGTCATCTCCATCAACGTCCGTCTCGCAATCTAGGGTGCAGTCTGGCAGCCCATCATCACAATCGAGGCCCTCACACTGGTTGCCGGCTCCACCTGCCAATCCGTAGCCATCGTTGTCCGCATCTAAACAGGAGTCGGCGCAATCGGTGATGCCGTCGTCGTCGACATCGGTCGTACAATCGGCGATGCAGGTGGCGATGGTATCGTCGCAATCATCCCCGAGGCAGGTGCTGATGCCAGAGCCGGCGTGGCCGTAACCGTCCCCATCTTCGTCAACACACGAATCGAGGCAATCGGGGATGTCATCATCGTCAGCGTTGCCCGTACAATCAACATGGCAGGTAGGCACACCATCGTTGCAATCGGAACCCAGACAGTGACCCGCACCACCATCGACGCCATAGCCGTCCCGGTCGACATCAATGCAGTTATCCAGGCAGTCCACAACAGCGTCGGTGTCGAGGTCGCCCGTGCAGTCGATGGTACACGTCACCAGAATGTCGCTGCAATCTGTACCTGCACAACCGTTGCCGGCACCGCCGGGAATTCCATAACCGTCCCTGTCGGCATCGATGCAGGAATCGGCGCAATCGGCGATGCCGTCGTTGTCGACATCGAGATCACAGTTGTCAATGCAGGTCGCCGCGTTGTCGTTGCAGTCTGGACCCCTGCAAGCCGCACCGGTGCCGAAACCGTCATTGTCCGCGTCGACGCACCGCTCGCTCTGTGCCTCACAGACATTCTTGACGGGGTTACACACGAAACCGGTTACGCAAGTCCCATTGGGGCCACATGGGCGGTTGTTGCGAGCAATGGTGGTTTTGCCGCATGCGCCGACGCCCAGCACTATCGTCAGCACCAATGCCAGCTCTGTACCTTGAGCACAAAATCGAGCTACCATGACATCCCCACTGTGGCCGTTGCTCCGGCCTCATCGGCGGACACACCAACTGCCGCTCCATCGAACCAATCGATACCAAACAACTCCCAGAGGAGGATCCCCGCGCCTGCAACGAGAAGCACTGCACCCCCAGCGAAAAGTCCGTTGGCCCGTTCGGCGGCACGATTGGCGTCTTGCTCCAGTTCAACCGCGCGGGGTTGGTTGGTGTCTCGGTCAATGGATCCACTCACCGAATCGGCGTGCACACCGAAGCCGATGCCTGTGACGAAGAGCACTCCTCCTGCTCCGGCGACACCTGCACCCAAGTAGCGCAGCAATGAACGGTCGCGCCACCAGGTTTGCGAAACCTCAGGTGGTGGTGATTCTACTTGGGTTGCCAACGTAGCTTGGGAATCAGAGGCATCGGGCTCTGGATCGGTGACTGGGACAGCCTCGAGCGCTGCGCTTCCGAGCACCGCTTCGCGATTTTCCCACAGTGTCGACCTGATCTTGTCCACCGTGTCGATTTGTAGCTTGGTCCGCCGCAAAATCTCTTGATTGGCTGTGCCTATCGCCAGAATCTTCACCACGATCACTGCCTTGTCAGCGACACCGACGATGTGCACGAGCAATACTTCGCTGCCACCGGCCTTGCTTCCTAGATCGGCAATGCACGCGACATCACTGCCACAGCGGATCACCGCCGCCTGCGCAAGTCCCTCGACGCCAGCCATGCGCAGCTTGCTGCGCACCTCACCCTGCCCAAGCAGACGAGTACGTGGGGTGTTCTCGCCGAGACGAACCAGCTCATTCTGGAAAGCGCTGGTAGAATCCGGATCGGTCTCTCCAGCCGCAAGGAAGAAGAGAACAAAATTTCGAGGCGGCGCCTCTTCGGCAAAGACTGTCTTCGTGGTTCCAAGAACGGCAGCCATCGCCACGACGATTGTCATCATACTTTTCGTGGGACCCATGATCGTCAGATCATAACACGTCTAGGGTGAGAAGGCGCACACGATTTCCAAGTCGTCCACATAGTACTGGTCACGGGTCAAGTTTGTGGCCAAACGCAAACACAGGTTACGCCAGACGGTTCACATCTTGACGTTCGGGATGGGCCAACGTTCACTCGCCTGCTTATCGAGGAGATGCGCAAGAGGACGGTCTTGTGAAACGCGGATTACGATTCGACGCCGTAACGTGTGCTGAGCGCTCTGAGCCAGCGGCCATGAAAGACCGCAGATCCCGCGCGATGATTGCACCAGCTCTCTTTGAGCACGCCGCATCTCAGCTCTCTGTCGTGGGGGTCAAAGCCAGCCCTTGCGATGATCTCCAGGGAGGGAAGCGACTTCCGATCCCATCGGATTCCTGCTTCAATGATCTGACCATCCACATCGTACGGCGTGAAATGCGACTGATTTGTCAACATTGCTTCCCCCCGATATCAAGCGAACCCGCACATTCGTTATGTCACAATTTGCCATTGTGCAACCAAGAAACGATGCTGCCGACCAAAGAACTGGGTCGATTGTTTCGGGCCATTGTTCGTCGGGCGACGCTTGTTTCTGTGATGGTATTGACGGTTTTGATGGTTTTCACGGTTGGTTGTGCCGTCATTGGCGGCCGGGAAGACACGCGACCGACGACAGTGTATGTCGTTCGCCACGCTGAGAAGCAAATGGACGCGGGCAAAGATCCAGGCCTCACACCGCTCGGGGAGCGTCGCGCCCAGGCACTAACGAACTCCATCAAAGGACCTATTGATGCCATCTATGCGACTGAGCTCCAACGTACGCTCCTGACGGTCCAACCGATGGCAGGGATGCGCGGCCTGGAAGTGCGCGTCGTCCCAGCCACAGAGACCGACACTCTGGTACATAGGATCCTGACCGAGAATCGGGGACAGGTTGTGCTTGTTGCAGGGCACTCGAACACCGTACCGAAGATCATCCAGGAGTTGGGGGTCGAGACGCCGGTCACGATTGCCGAGCAGGATCATGGTGACCTCTTTGTGGTAACGATCACTGCTGATGGGACCAGGACCATGACACGCAGTCATTTTGGCCCATGAGTGTTCGCCATCGTCGCTCACCCATGGTAACCTCACGCCGTGACAATAGAAGAAACGCATGGCGGTCAGTCGTCCGCTGTCGAATTGAGCACAACAACAGAGCCTGAGAACACGTCGTCGTGTTGCTGGGCGTCTACGAACAAAGCCCCCGACAAAGAACCCATCATTGCTAACCCACCGAGCAAAGATGTCGCTGGCACGACTCTGACCAAGGTTCAACAGTCGAAGCTCATTGATGAGCCCAAGGACGAGGACTCCAAGAAACTCAAACACAAACACAATGACAACAGGCTTCCTTGCCGAGAGCGTTACGAGCAGATGTGTGAGGAAATGAAGACGCTCAATGAGTACAAGCAGGCGCGTCTGGTCCGCAGGTTTGTTCAGTCTCTGTCGGCACAGGAGCAGGCCGAGCTTCCCATCGAGATCGAGAACGATCTGTTGTGGATCTTGATGCGTTCAATGCTTCGGGAGGTGGATGAAACGGGGAGCAAGAGCACCTCCTACGAACTCTCTGAAGAGGCAATCCAGACCCTCTATGCGGTGGCCACCACCCAACCTGCCTTCGAGAAGCAGAACAAACACAGAGCACTGGACATTGCCGCACAGCTCAACGGGGATGGATTCATTGACGGTGCAAAGAACAACTGGAAATCAATGAGCCCAACCGCACGGATCGAAGCGTTGACAACCATTGCCAACAGGACCGCGCATCAGTTTGGCCTACCAAACGTTGAACTTGTCCCCTACGAAGAGAAGAAGAGACGAAGCAAGGTGGTCGGGCAGTTTTCCCAGGACAAAATTCTCATCAACACCCGCGGCGACTTGATGGATGATTTTCGCGAAGTCTTCAACACTGTGGTTCACGAGGTCTGTCACGCCTACCAAGCGCAGCTCGTGGAAAAGTCCATGGCCGACGGGATGACGTCGAGCCACCCAGACTTCCAGCAGGTTTTTGCGTTTTGGCTCAACTGGCAACTGTATGTGCCCGCCTCGCGGCAATCATCGGAACATCGACAGTATCGAATGCAACCATTGGAGGCCTACGCATGGAGCACCGCTGACATCATTGTCGAGGCGGCTCTCGCTGGAAACAAGTGAACTCAGGGAAGCTCGTACACAGCCATCCCCTTAAGCCCGTCTTGTTCGACAATAAGATAGAGCCATGAGTTGACCGCATCGTAGTAGAGGGTGCGGCCACTGCAGTTGATGGCATCCACGGGCCAAGGGAACGGTGTTTCTTCACCGGTAATCAGGTCATATCGATACAAGGCCTCGTCTGCTGAGCCGCAGTAGAACAGATCGTGCACAGTCAATCCTGCGTCTCGCCGGTAGGCAAAATTGCCGACGTCCCGTGGTGCCACCAGCAGTGTACCGAGACTCGTGCTATCGATGGTGCGGATGCGGCGGCCACCGGAGGTTTCCAAAACCAACCATCTGTTGTCGTAGGGATCCCAGGTGTAGCTCGCCCGTGCAGCGGTCGCGCGAATCTTCGTCGTTGCTGTGTTGGCACTGTCTGCATCCCAAACCGTGGCGGACCCAAGACTGCCAATGAGGTGGCTCTGAACGCTGTCGGTTTTGTCGTAAAGCTTGATGAACGAATCCCCAACGATGTAAGTCTCGACGCCCATGGCCAAGTGGGTCTCACTGAAGCCCAATGGCGTATAATAGGTTGCGCCGAGGCGGATCTCATCTCCCGGCAAACCATCGGCCATAGGGTAATTGGTCGAGCCACCGCCGACGAAGGCTTCCCACCGACCGGCAGCCCGATTGAGTCGGCTAATGCTGCTTCGACCGAAGTTGATGTAGACGTCCCCAGTGGCGGGGTCGAGGGCGAATCCCCATCCGCAGTTGATCTTGTCGCCAATTGCCGCGAGAGCTGCTCTGGGCACGCTGATTGTCTCCTCGTTGTTGCCGTTGCCTGCGTAGGTTTGGATTGCGGTCAAGGCACGGTCAAATATGCGAAAACGGTATTCGTTCTCGTCATAAACAATAATTTCACCGGCATCGGTGACGCCGAAATAGTTGATCTCATTGAAGCGTGCATTCTGGGGTAGGCCGCCATCGCCGTAGTGAAGGGGCTGAGCGTAGAGATCACGAATGATCTGATGGCGGTCGATAACTCGAATACGCGCTCGGTCGACAAAGAAGATCAACCCGTCCTTATCGACGAATGCACCCTTGGGGTGGACGTAGCACGCCGAGGCCGCGTTTCCGGGTTCGCATACCCCGGGATGCTCAGCGTTGTTGTCTGGGTTGCCGGCGACTTGCTGCCATTGATTGCCCATCGGATCGTAGTGATAGATGCGTGCATTATCGTGAATGTAGAGCTCGCCGTTGTGTCCGGTGACAAAACGCAGGTAACCCGGTGAGGTGTTGGGGATCGACGGCGGTTGCTCAGACAACGTCGCACCCGTGGGGTCAAAGGCCACAATGCCACCGTCGCTGCACCCACCAACATTATACTCGACAGCCATCATCAACCGACTCACGGCGGAGGTTTTCACATCGTAGACCAGGCCGAGACCGCGAATGTTGCAGTTGGAAAGATCAGCGTCAGGATCGGCGGAGTAACCGGTGCCCGAGGGATAGACGGACGTCACCATTCCCGTGGCATGATGATACACCCGCACCCGCAGCGGCATGGGGGAGGTGAGGGTGCTTTGGGAATCAGTCTCTGAGCGAAACCAGATATCACCATTGGGCAAAGCGATGACGGGGACGGCCGTATTCCATGGGGAGCTCGAGTCGTCATAATGACGGTCGTTGAGATCGATGTGGACCTCAGCCAAGGGTACATCGTCGGCGCTACTGGATCCGGCTCCCGTTAGGGTGTCGATCTGCATGGTCGTGAGATCAATGCGACGAATGCGTGCGTCATCCCAAATGAGAAGTCCGTGTTGGTGTCCGTAGGCTATGACATTGGGGCGGGTTAGAGTGGCCATGGACGCGGGGCCACCATCGCCGGTGCTACTGCCTGTGGTTGGAATCAACTGCCGAAAGATTTGCTCCTGGGGTTCTATCATGATGAGGCCCAGTCGATCGTCACGATAAAACACGCGTCCGTCGGGGGTTACGACGAGGCTGTTGTGATCGGGCATGCCCCAGACCCAATCAATTTTGGGACGAAGGGTTGCCGCGGTGGCGCTGGTGTCTAGGCCGCGATCGATATTGCCGGCAATCATGCGCAACCTCGAGTTGAGCAGTCCTGACTGAGCACCAGCGTTGAAACCCAACTGGTCTTCGGCAATAACGCGGATCCGAAAAAAGGCGTCGGTTGGTGCGGAGTCGCTCCAGGTGAAACAACCTGTGTGCAATGCCGAATCGAAGCTGCAACCACCGTTACTGCCATTTTGCAGCCCCTCGGCACCAGCAATGTCGACGTAGGTCAACGAATCGGTGGTGTAGGACAGGCGGATGGGTGCAGTCGAAAAACCGTGATAGGCACTGGCATGCCACCGTATAAAAACGGTCTGCCCAAAAGCAAACAACTGTTCGCTGCGCTGTGGTGGAGAGGAGGCGGGGTAGACATTGGTGGCCCAAATGTTGGCGAGTACCGGTGGGGCGCCGGGGTCATAGAGAATACTCACCCGATCTTGCCCCTCCGTTCCCACGCCGCCGCTCAAGGTCGATGTGTGGCCTAGCTCGTCACGGGCCCAGGCATAGACAACGTAGGCACTCGGAGTGAACCCAAGGGTTATGGGATGATCCGACAGCTGCAGACTCAGACTCGGCAGCATTTGGGCGTCCGTCACATTTCGCCAACAACTGTCGTCATCTGCCGGTGCGATCGCCTCGGTCTTCAGGCAGAAGTGACTGATGTTGCAGAGTTGGTCTTCGGCCAACAGAGAAACTCCGACAACGGCCCGCGCCGTCGTTGTTGCTCCACCATTGATTTGCATCTGGGCTGGGCGAAACTGCGGTGGCGTACTGTCCACAGTGAAATTGGCAGAGGTGCCGGTTCCGATGTTTCCCAACAGATCAGTCGCCTGCACCCGTACCTGGACGGTGTTTGAGTTCAAGAGCGGGACGGCCCAGGTCGTAGTGCCCGTATCTTCCTGGGAGAGGAGGATCTCGACCCAGTTGAACCCACCATCCTCACTGAAGTGAATGTTCACCGAGTCCTGGGCCAGATCGATGTCGGTGATGACCCAGCGAATTTCTATCTCAGTTCCGCCCTCGCAAAGCTGGCCCGGCCCCGGTGCCGTAACCGTCACCACGGGTAGGGCGGAATTGAAGGTGTCCCCCGGACCTGTGAGGGTGTCCCCGGGACCCACATCGCCTTGCACATTCCCGGCCGGCAAATGTTCGAAGCCAACACGACCACATGCAGCCGCGAGCAATGCCGCAGAAATGGCCGAGCTAGATGGCAGTCGCCCAATCATCGCAGAGAACGCGGTCTGTCTCCCCTTGAATCACCGTACGCCCATTGGACGGCTGTTGGCAAATAGCCTACCGGCAAGCCGGCAAGCAGAATCGTCTTGGGCGGTTTCGGCCAAGGCGGTGCCATGGCAGTGGTGGATGGAAGTGCCGGGAATCGAAGGCGACCGCGAAGGGCACGGGTGGTGATCGAGGAATTGCGCAACAGTCTGGGACCCGAGCGCAGGCCCGTTTGTTGCGCGAAGCAACTCGTTGACCTTCGCTATGACTGGTATTACTGTGAAGTAAGGATTCAACAAGGAGGTAAGTATGTCCGCCTCAACCCTGACGACGAAAGGTCAGGTCACTATTCCGAAGTCGGTGCGAGAGGTTCTCGGCGTGCGAGCAGGAGACCGAGTGGCATTCTTTGTCCGGGAGGACGGCATCGTCGAACTGCGGCCTGAGACGGTTGACCTGAAAGACCTGTTTGGAATTCTTGAATACCGCGGTAAGGCCGTGAGTGTCGAAAAGATGGGCAAGGCGACTGGTGAGGCGGCTGCCGCGTCATTCAATCGGTCGGTCAAGTCATGATCGCCGTCGACACCAACATCCTGGTACGCTTTCTCGTCAACGATGACCACAAGCAGGCGAGACGGGCCAAGGCCTTGGTCGACCGGCTCGACGACGCCGAAGCGCGCGCCTTCGTTTCTGACATTGTGCTCTGCGAGATCGTGTGGGTCCTTGGGAGCTGTTACGGTTTCGACCGAGTCCAGATCGCGCTTGCGCTCAAGAAGCTTGTCGGTGCACGCCAGCTCAGATTCGATGCGAACGACCAGATATTGCGCGCGATCAGCGCCTATGAGTCAAGCAAAGGGGATTTCGCGGACTACCTCATCCGTGAGCACGCGACAGCCGCGGGTTGTGATTCCATCGTGACGTTTGACAAGAGTCTGCATGGGGACAGCGGCTTTGTTTCTCCCTGACGGCGCTTCGGCGTTGCCAAGACCTCGTCGTGCCAGTCAGCTTCGGCGACCAACGAGGTCATACCCGCCGCCCCCTTTAACGGCTCTACTCCACAACGTCGACGCGGCGGTTTTGGATGGATAGGGTCTGTGCGGGAGGAATCAGAAGATTCCCAACACGTTCGAGAAAAAAGTTTTTGACGATAGCAAAGTCTTCTGGGCCCTCGCCGGGCAGGCAAGCCTCGCGCTCCGCATCGTTGAAGTATGTCAACGCCCGCAAGAGCAGGCCGTCGTTAACGTCTTGCTGGTACACATCGCGAATCGCTTTTAGACACTCGGCGATGCCGAGTCGCTGAGACTGCAATGTTACGTACAAATCGAAAAAGTCGCGACGCATTCCTCTATCCAAAATGGCGTGCAGCTTGGTTGCAAGAATGCCGGTGACGGTAAGTGTTCGGGCTTGTACGTGGGGCACTAAGGTGTCGAGAAGAAAAATGGATACGTTAATGCCATTCCACGTCAGGTGAACGGTGTCGTCACTTCTCTCGAGGATTTCTGTCTTCCCGGTAGATTGCAATTGGTCCAGAAGGGCACGCAGGTCGTCCGGTTGTCCTACGCCGAAATCTACGTCGCGACTGGGTCGATACGGACACAAGCAGCGCACGGCGTGGCCGCCGATAACAAACCAATAGGGTAGCTCCATGACGACCTGCGCAAGCTCAGCAGGAATTACTCGTTCGGCTGGAATGGTAGGGTTCATGTTTGGGCACGTCCTCTCTCAATGGCGTCGAGCAAACCGCGACTCTTGGGCCGCCATCCGCGCATCCGTCCAGACTGGAAAAGCGCCAGCCAAGGCATACTGGCCGCGAAGCTCATTGCCCGTATGTTTCCATAATTTAGGCAATGGAACACCAGTTGGTGTGCAGGCACAGTTACAACTCCCTCGAGATTGTACAAACAAGAGCGAACCTCTGGTGGCAACAGACTGCTGACAACAGGGGTCGTTTTGGCAATTGTCCGGTAATTGTACACCGTAGCGCGGGACGGCACTTTGAGTCCGTGGGCCAGACAATGAGCAGAAATCTTTGTGCAAACGTCCCGCATTCGTGGTTGTGCGTAGCCTGACATCAAGAGATCGAGATGGGCTCGAACGGCCAAATCCAGACGGGATCCACCCCGGTCGGATCGCTGCCGACGGGATGTGCGTTGTTTCTGAGGATCGTGCCCTGACAAACGACGCTCTGCAATAGAAATAGACGATTTCAGATTAAATATAGACATTATGTTTCTACTGTTATGAATATTTCACAATTAAGCAATACATCATCGGTTCTGGACGCGATGTCCCTGTTCCGTAGACAACTACAGAGCAGGGACATCGCGTCCAGAACCGATGAT
>Ga0208961_1000560_pt1 | contig 15336 bp, 19 predicted proteins | sample RifOxyB3_FD_184034 | JGI IMG/M metagenome (GOLD analysis project Ga0208961, IMG submission 184034) | Groundwater microbial communities from Rifle, Colorado - Rifle Oxygen_injection B3 (SPAdes) | ecosystem: Environmental > Aquatic > Deep subsurface > Groundwater | place: Rifle, Colorado, United...
GCTTCACTTGGCGGGATCCTTGGAGACTTCACTGGCCGCTTGCTCGGTGGGTTCTTTGGTTCTGAGTCGGCCGCCGAGAAGGCAGCCAAGGCAGCTGAGAAGAACCGTGTCGAGCTCAAGAAGAACACCGATGAGATGATCAAGGCTCGCCGTGTGAAGGCTGGCCCAGATGTGATCACCACCGACAACCTTGGTTCGATCACTCAGAACGCCCTTCAAACAGCGAAAGCGTACTCGACTCCTGATGCGGCTGAGCTCGCGAAGTTCACCGATTCGAAGAAGACACCAGAGCAACGTGCCAAGGAGAAGGCTGACAAGGAAGCAGCTGCGATCGCAGCAATGCCTCAAGATCAGAAGAACGCTCTGCTGAAGCAAGCTCGGAACGAGGTGTACGACGGTTCGAACCCGAACGCGAACGAAGGCGACGTGAACAAGCGGTTCAAGGAGCTCATGCAGAAGAAGGCTGAGGCAACCGTGGCTGCTTCGGCTGGTGCTCTTGCTGCCGTGGCCGTCCCTCAACCTGCAACTCCGGTTCAGCAGGCCCCAGCCGTGATCGCTACTCCAGCGTCGCAGGTTCAAGGATCTGTCAATCCTACGGCTGTAAATAAGGCAGATGTGGAGGCTCAAGCAGCAGCGACAAAGAAGGTCGTTGATGCAGCAATCCAATCGCCGACAGCGCTCTCAGATCCTGGCGAAGTACTGAAGCAGATCCTCGAGATTCTGAAGCAGTCCTTGGTTGCCGAGAATCAACAAGTGGAGTTGGCATCGACAATGCTTCGTGCACAGTCGCTCACACCGTACCTTCCCGACAAGCAGTCGATGGTACGACGAGTGATGTCACAAGTCTAAGGAGACTGAATGTCAACGTTCCAGAACTACTGGCGAATCATCACACCTGCTTCGCGTAAGCAGATGTACACGACACTGAGTACTGACGCGTACGATCCGCGGAAGACCGATGTCTCGTCGCTCTCGTCGATCCAGTGGTACTCACAGGTCCTGCGTGGACCAGGCTCCCGGTCGCAATCGTACAAGCAGTACGACGCGATGGACACTGACATCGACATCGCACGTTCGCTCGACATCATCGCTGAAGAGATGTCATCGAAGGACGAGAAGTCGAAGCTCCCGTTCCTGATCGAGTACCAGAAGGAAGACAACCAAGACGTCTCCGACTCGACGACTGTGACGCTCCGTCAAGCCGTTCGTCAATGGTCCGAGCTCCAAGACTTCCAGAAGCGCATCTTCCAGATCGCGCGCTGCCTTGTGAAGTACGGCGACTGCTTCTTCCGGAAGACGTCCGACACGAAGAAGTGGAAGTACGTTGACCCATCGCTCGTGCACGGCATTGAAGTCGATGAGAACGGCGAGAAGATCGCGTACCACGTGAAGCGTCCGTCGACCGGGCAGAACACACCGTACGCACCACGGAACGAAGAGATCGACGTTGTGCCAGCCGCAGCGATGATCCACTTCACGATGTCCGATGACATGGGTGCTTCGGCTCCATTCGGTGCTTCGGTCCTTCAGCCGATCTACCGCGTGTACCGTCAGCTCGCGATGATCGAAGACGCTGTGATCATCTACCGTATCGTCCGTGCTCCAGAACGTCGCGTGTTCTACGTTGACACCGGGAACATGCCGCCGCAACGCGTGAAGTTGTACCTCGAGCAGATCAAGAACGAGATCCGTCAGAAGCGTTCGCCAACGACGAACCAAGGCGGCAAGGACACTGTCGACGGCGCGTACGACCCGACATCGATTCAAGAAGACCTGTTCTTCCCAGTCACGGCTTCTGGTCGTGGCTCACGCGTTGAGACGCTGCCAGGTGGCACCGAGGACTTCGGCACGAACCTGCTGAAGTACTTCCAAGACAAGGTGTTCCGTGGTCTGCGGATCCCGACGTCGTACATGGGTGGCGGCGATGGTGCTGGCGCGCAGTACAACGACGGCAAGGTCGGCATCGCGTACATCGAAGAACTCCGGTTCGCGAACTTCGTTCGTCGTCTGCAAGACCGAATCGACGAGGTCATGGACCAAGAGTTCAAGGTGTACTTGAAGGTCTGCGGTCTGAAGATCGACGATGAGATCTTCAAGATCAAGCTGCCGGACCCAGCGAACTTCGCTCTGTACCGTCAAGCTGCTCTCGACGCCGATCTGATCGGTTCGTTCAACAACATCGAAGCAACGAAGTACCTGAGCCGTCGATTCATCCTGAAGCGTTACCTCGGCCTGACCGATGACGAGATCCAGATGAACGAAGTGATGCTCAAGGAAGAGCGTGGGATCTCCGACTCCGCTACCGTCCCAGCGCTGCAACAGATCTACGACCCAGCTGTGTACGAGAACCGTGAAGCGGTGAACGTTCAAGCTGACGAAGGTGGTGACGTTGGCAGCGGGCTTGGCGGCGAAGGCGACATCGGTCTTGACGATGGCCTCTCTGACGACAGCGGGTTCTTCACGGGTGGTCCTCCGCCAGAAGAAGCGCCAGTTGAAGAGCCAGCACCGGGTGGCGCGGGAGTTGAGCCTCCTCCAGCCGCCTGATCTAAATAGGCTATCTCCCTAGAAGGATTCCAATGATGAAGCTCCTCACAGAAAACCTGACACCGGTCGCAGCAATGCTGACCGAGATGAAGCGCGGCAACGATCTGTACCTGTCAGGCATCATGATGCAAGCTGACCTGATCAACGGGAACGGTCGGAAGTATCCGCTCGCCGAGATCTCGAAGGCAGTTGAACTCGCTGGCAAGCGCATCAACGAAGGTCACTACATCCTCGGTGAACTGAATCACCCAGACGTTCTGTCGATCAACCTCGCGAACGTGTCGCACGCGATCACCGAAGTCCGCATGGACGGCGCGAACGCAATCGGCAAGATGAAGCTCCTGAACACACCGTCCGGGAACATCGCCAAGGGTCTGATCGAAGGCGGCGTCCGTCTCGGCGTGTCCTCACGTGGCACCGGCAATGTGAACGAGTCCGGCTCCGTGTCTGACTTCAGCTTCGTGACTGTCGACATCGTGTACCAGCCGTCGGCTCCAGAAGCGTACCCGAACGTGGTTCAAGAAGCCATGGGGAACAAGAAGGTTCTGTCGCTGGCTGAAGCCCTCGTCGAAGATCCGAAGGCACAGGCTTACCTCCGCAAGGAAATCAAGTCGTTCCTCGAGTCCCTCTCGAAGGGTAAGAAGTGAGCTCACGCATCCTTGAACTCGCTGGTGTCCTGAAAGAAGGCGCTGAAGCGAAGCTGTACATCGCTGATGCGTACGGCAACGGGTACGATCGCAAGGCCGTTCACAAGGGTGAGATGCTCACTCGCGAGAACGGCGACATCTGCGAGTTCGTTCGTCTCGATGGCGACAAGGTCGTGCTGAAGAACAAGGACGGCAAGGAACACAAGGTCTCGCTGAAGGACGTTGGCGGGAAGATCCTCCCAGCCGGCCAGAAGGCTGACAAGGCGTTCTTCGAGTCGCTGTACGAAGGCCACGTTCTCGGGAAATCTGATGAGTTCAAGCTTGAGCTCGACATGGACGGCCAAGTCCATCTGCTCGATGGCGAAGGCACTGTTCGTGTCTCGATGCCGAAGAACACGTGGAAGGATCTCGCCAAGCGAACCTTCAAGAGCCTTGGCGGCGACGTCAAAGAGTATTGAATCGCGTCAAGAAGATCGCGGATTCTAGAGTGTAAATACACTCACCGATCAACACTCAGAAGGAGAGTCGTATGCCTGACCACGCAGAAACCCTGAAGTCCATGCTGCAAAGCATCATCAACGACCGTCACGAGGAAGCCTCCGTGACGATGCATGACTACTTCGTTTCGAAGACGAAGGAAGTTGCTGGGCTCGGAGAACCCCAGTCAGCCTCGTCGGATACCACCGAGGCGGACCCGGACGAAATCGATGCCGAATAACCCTCCCTGAGGGTCCCGGAAGGGGTGAAATCACTTGGATTTTCACCCCTTTTTTGCGCACTTCGCTAAATAGGAAATGCGAACAGGATGGGGTATCGGAGCGCTGCTCAGGACCAAGTCCGCCAATCCAAGTGTAGGTTTGTCCGATAGGCGATCTACGTACCCAATCAACCACACCAAGGAGAAAGCAATGGATGAGATTCTGAACAAGCTTCTGCAATCCGAGCTCCTCAGCGAAGAGACACGCGCTGAACTCTCTGCGTCGGTCGAATCCTTCAAGACGCAAGTGCGTGAAGAAGTTTCCGGCCAAGTCCGCCTCGAGCTCGCAGAGCAATGGGCAGGCGAACGCGATGAGCTGATCAGCAAGGTCGACGCATTCGTTGCAGAAGCCCTGACCAAGGAAATCACCGAGCTCCGTGGCGACATCGATCGCTTCCGTGACCTCGAAGCCGAATACGCAGAAAAGCTTGTTGAAGAAAAGCACAAGCTCGCAGCCGAAGTCGCAACTGAACTCGACGGCCTCGTCGACAAGATCGACCAGTTCTTCGAAATGCGCCTCGCGGCCGAAATGGAAGAGCTGAAGGAAGACCTCGCTGTTGTGAAGCAGAACGAGTTCGGCCGCAAGATCTTCGAAGCGTTCGCATCGACATACGGCGAGTCCTACGTGGACGAAGACGCAGTCCAGTCGAAGCTGACTGTTGCTGAAGCGAAGCTCGCTGACGCACAAGCTGCTCTCGCTGAGCGTGAAGAGAAGCTGAACAAGATGGTTCGCGAAGCCAAGATGGAACAAGTTCTGTCGCCGCTGACCGGCAAGAAGCGCGAGCAGATGGCGATGGTCCTTCGGAACATCGAGACATCGCGCCTCGAAGAGTCATACAAGTTCTTCATCGGCCGTGTGCTGAAGGAAGACGCAGCCCCAGCTGCTACAGTCGTGACTGAAGCTGCTGCTGCACCAAAGACCACTGTTGTGACCGGTGAGCCGGCTGCGACGATCGTGGAATCCCAAGGCGCCAAGACAACTGACCTGGCCAACCTTCGTCGCCTCGCGGGTATCAAGTAATCCTGCCAACACTAGGAGAAATCTCATGCAACTGATTGAAAACTGGCAAGAAACCAAGGATGCCCTGCTCGAAGGCCTCCAAGGTTCGAAGAAGACCGTCATGTCCACTCTTCTGGAGAACCAGAAGCAGCACCTGATGGAAACTGCAGGCGCTAACAGCGTCAACATGGGCGCCATCGCCAACTTCCAAAAGATCACGATCCCGATGATCCGTCGTATCCTCCCGGGCACGATCTCTTCGGACCTGATCGGCGTGCAGCCAATGTCCGGCCCAGTCGGCCTGGTGTACTCGCTCCGCTTCGCGTTCTCGGAAGCTTCGGACAATCCTGCTGGTGCAGCTGACATCGCCGCTGGCGACGAAGTCTGGGCAAACAACAGCAAGATGAAGCGCTTCTACTCGACATCGTCCGCTGGCCCGACGACTGGCTACCCGCCAGCTCTCGCTGGTGCTGGTTCGAACGGCTTCGCCGTGGCTGATGCTTCGACCGCTGCTCCGCTGAGCAACCTGTCTGGTGACTACGAAGGCTTCGGCGGCAAGTCGATGCGTCTGTCGGTCCTCAAGCAGACCATCTCCGCTGGTTCCCGCAAGCTGCAAGCTCGTTGGACCATGGAAGCTGCTCAAGACCTGAACAGCCAGCACGGCCTCGACCTCGAGTCGGAACTGACTGCTGCTCTGTCGGCTCAGATCGCTCACGAAATCGACAACGAAATCCTGACCGACCTCCTGTCGCTCGCTTCGACCGTCGCAACGTACGACTTCGCAACGCCACCAGCCGGCTTCGCACCGAACTACCTCGGCGACCGCTACGCTCACCTGGGTATCCTCGTGAACAAGATGGCCAACGAGATCGGCGCCAAGACCCGTCGTGGTCCAGGCAACTGGCTCGTCGGTGGTCACCTGATCACTTCGATCCTCCAGTCCGCTGCCAAGTCGGTGTTCGCACCAGCAGTGTCCGGTTCGTTCTCTGACCCGACTGGCAACAAGCTCGTCGGCACGCTGAACGGCCAGATGAAGGTGTACTCGTACAACTGGGGCCTGCAAGACGCATGGCAACTGACTGGCGAAGGCGCCGGTGTGGTGAACGCTTCCGGCGACGTCGGCGAAGAAATCCTCCTTGGCTACAAGGGTGGTTCTTCCGAGCTCGACTCCGGCTACTTCTACTGCCCGTACATCCCGCTGATGTCCACCGGCATCGTCATGGACGCGAACACGTTCATGCCAGCAGTTTCGCTGATGACCCGCTACGGCAAGGCCACGTTCACGTCGGCTACAACCTCGCTGGGCAACTCGGCAGACTACTACGCACGTATCCTCGTCAAGAACGTCGCGTTCTCCTGATCCAGAAAGCAGGTCGCAAGGCCTGCCAACGATCCTCGAAAGGGCTCCCAGTGGGAGCCCTTTTTGTTTAGAATGGGACAATCCACAATGGAGGTTCCATGGAAAAGCTCGCGACCCTGAAAGCCCTGCTGCAAGAGTTCATGTACGAGATCGACAAGTCGGACTTGATCGTCACCGAAGAGACGAAGTTCGTCGACCTCGGTATGGACTCGCTTGACCAACTCGAGTTCATCATGGCAGTCGAAGACGAGTTCAGCATCGAGATCTTCGACGAAGAGGCTGAGAACATCACCTGTCTCGCCGACGTTCTCGCCGTGCTCGCGAGCAAGTGATGCGTCAGTCCGGGAACTGGATGAGCACTGCACCGAAGGACATGCTTGGGCGCGAGTTCAAGGTCGGTGACAAGGCTGCTCGCGCGAAGACCTCGGGTCGCGCTGTGAACATCGAGGTCGTTGACATCACTCGTGTCGAAGACGACAAGGTGTACTGTGCCGGTTCGAAGGTCGCTGTGAACTTCCCGGGTCGTCTGCTGATCGTGAACGCTGTGTATGAAGCCAATCAAGACAGTTGAGTACATCGAGCTTGACGCCACCACAGGTCAAGTCGAATGCCGCGTCACGTACATCGACGACACGCAAGAAGTGTTCTTCGAAGATGATGACCTTCAGATGATCCAGACGCAACTCCAGAAGCAATCGAAACCTGGAACTAGGATCAGTTCGTAGCCCCTGATGTTACAATGTCATTCTGCTCCTATCAACGGGAGCAACTATGACTTTGAAGAACGACACCACCTACGACGACCGCGGCGACATGCTCCTCGATTTCACCATCGAGGGCGACTGGGTCCAAGACATCCGTGACATGCACGAGAAGTTCGGCGTGCGCGAGGTTGTCGACACGTTCGACCAACCGAAGCTGAACACGTACCTGAAGTTCCGTCTGGACATGCTTCAGGAAGAACTGAACGAAGCGAAGCTCGCATTCGCTGCCGGCGATGCTGACGGCGTGGTCGATGCTCTGATCGACGGCGCCGTGTTCGCGATCGGCACGCTCGACGTGTTCCACGTGGACGCGTACGAAGCTTGGGCACGTGTCCATGAGAAGAACATGGAGAAGAGCCCTGGCGTGAAGCCGAACCGTCCGAACCCGTTCGGTCTGCCGGACCTGATCAAGCCAGAAGGCTGGACTGCTCCGACCCACGAAGACAACGTCGGAACCCTGCCACGCGCATTCGAGTGAAGTCCTGCGAGCCATAAATACCTGATCGAACAATCAGGTACGCCATGGCTCGCACATACTCAATCGCTCAAGTCACTCAGTCCGGTGGACCAGGAACTCCTGGTCGTATCCGGCTGACGCCCGCTGCTGGGAACGTTGTCACGACGTTCCAAGGGAAGTTCTATCGGGACGCTGCTGGTGCGACCCTCCCAGGGTACACGGCATCCCCGCCAGCCACGTACACGCTGATCCAAGCTACGACGTTCTCGATCATCGAGAACGCGTCGTACAATGGCACGTACACCGTGTACAGCCCGGTGACCGGCTCTGACCCGAACCCATCGTCGGTGTTCGCGACATCTCAGACCGAGATCCTCGTGAACGAGCTGATCGCTCCGCCAGTCACGGCTGGTGACGCGCTGAACACCGGCAAGGTCACGAACATCAGCACGTACTTGCTGAGCATCACGGGCGAGTCCGATCTTCTCGTTCCGCCAACAGTGATCTTCACCGATCGGCCGATGGACATCGTCGGCCGGAATGGATCGCCATGGGGTGAGTCGTTCGCTCAGAACTTCATCGAGCTCGCTCAGAACTTCGCTGGACCAGGTGCTCCGTCGAACCCGTACCTCGGCCAGACTTGGTACGACAACAGCACGAACACGTTCAAGCTGAACACCGCCGGTGGCTGGGTCACGATCGCTTCGGGCGCTGCTGGTGCGAACACCACGTACCGTTCCGGCGTGATGACCGGGAACTCGTGGGTGATCAACCACAACCTCGGCCTCACGGCTCCGTACATCGGGTTCGTTCAGGTGTTCGTGGACATCGGTGGCGGCGTGTACAAGATGATCCTTCCTTCGGACATCACATTCTCGAACTCAAACCAGCTCACGATCACGTTCACGGCGTCTGAAACCGGCATCGTCCTGATCCGCGCCTGATCGTTACAAGTTCGAAGTCTGTTACAAATACACTGAACCTGTTTTAACAGGGTGGTGTATAATGCAGACATGCGTACACTTGTCTGGATCACCAACGCCTTCCGCCTCGACTCCCGACTGACTGCCTCGCTTGAAGGCGAGGTCACGTTCGTGTTCTATTCGCCGTACTACTTCGCCGGCGAGCGTGAACGCGCGATGTACAAGCGGTGCTCACAAGCGAACCTCGACGCGTTCTACGAGTCGCTGCACGCGTTCGACTTCGAGCTGCAGGCCGAGCACGACTGCCGTCTGCACGTGTACAAGGAAGCCGATCCGATCGCGCACATCAACAAGCTCGTGACCGAGCACGGTTACGACGAGGTCGTGATCGACATGCCGCTGTTCGGCATGTACCACACCGTCGACTGCTCGAAGATCTCTGTGCCGCACTCGTTCGTCGACTCGGCTCTGGTCGATGACACCTGCTTCAAGATGACTGCGAAGTCCCGCTGGATGACGCACGTGAAGTCGATCGTCTCGTTCAAGCCGTTCAAGTTCTCGCGGACCGTCACGCCGTACAACCTGCCAGCCACCGGCTGCTCGTACCCGAAGCCGACCGTGAACCCGCTGCTCGATCGTGAAGCCGCGATGAAGCGCGCACGCAAGATGGCTCCGACGTACCACGTCACTCGCGATCGCCACGACGGCCAAACGCAGCTCTCCACGATTCTGCACAACGGTCGTCTGGACCCGCGCACCGTGTTCTTCACGCTGGCCAAGGACTTCCAAAAGGCCGGTGCGAACCTCACGCTGAACGAAGGCTCGGCGGCTGGCATGCTTCGGCAACTGGCGTTCCGTGAAATCGCGATCATCCGTGCTCGTCGTGACAACCTCACGCTCGAGGACGATCCGCTAGTCTGGGCCGAAAAGCTGATGCCGAAGGCGTCGTACGAGAATCTCGTCGCCCAAAAGCCTGGCGGCAAGGTCACGTTCGACATGGTTCAAGCTGGCAAGACCGGCGTGCACGCGATCGACGTGCTGCTTCGTCCGTTCCTGAAGTCCGGCATCATGCCGAACCGTGCGCGGATGCTGTACGCTTCGCTGATCTTCTACAACTCGCCGACCGGCATCGACGCGCTGAACACGCTGATCGACACGTTCGACATCATCGGTCTCGACGGCCAATCACCGAACAACTACACGCAAGTCCTCGGCGCCCTCGAGCTCAGCTACGGCAAGGTGCTGAAGATGAACATCGACACCGCGATGGACAAGCTGTACAACAAGGCCTGATCATGAACATCTTCGTCCTCGACAACGACCCGAAGCTCGCAGCTCAAGCACACCTCGACAAGCACGTCGTGAAGATGATCATCGAGTACGCGCAGCTTTTGTCGACCGCGCATCGACTTCGTGATGGCCGGTTCGAGGTTCACCAAGGCCCGAACACGAAGCCGAAGAAGTTCTGGCTGCTCGGGAACGAGCGCGTGGTCGAGAAGGAGTTCATTCACGAGCACGTGGACGAGGAAGCCTGCGAGATCGTGAACCTGTACGAGTACAAGCTCGTGATCGAGAACCCTGTGTGCTACAGCCTCTCGCATCAGAACCATCCGTCGGCTGTCTGGGCACGTGAGTCCGACGCGAACTACCGTTGGTTGGCGGCGCTCTTCCAAGAAACATCCTTGGAGTACACGCACCGTTATGGTAGAATGCACAAGACGTGGATCGATCTGAAGGACTTCCTGATGACGCCACCGAAGAACATTCCCGCGGGCGATCTCACGCCGTTCGCGCAAGCGATGGGTGAGGAGTTCAAGGTTCATGATGATGCCGTCTTGGCTTACCAAAACTATTACGTGGGCGCGAAGGCTGCGTTCGCCCGCTGGACAAACCGTCCAACCCCAGCCTGGTTCAAGGCCCGTACAAAGGATTTCGATGTATCCCTTTTCGAACGAACGACTGCTCTGGGTTGAGGCCCGGATCTTCCTGCTCGGCCGGATGATCAGCGAGCTCACGCTTCGCCAGAGCCGGTACCAGTCGCGCCCGCAGTACGCGCAGCAGCATCACACCGTGATGAACGCGATGGTGGCCGAGCAGCTCCAACTGAACATCGAGAAGAACTGCATCGAACAGTACTTCGAGGATCAGGCACAGGCATCCGAAGCCGACATGCGCCGCCAAGCGATTCAAGACATCGCTGATGGGAAGACTGATGGGAGCTAACCTCTCGAAGATCTTCATCGTCGACCTCGAGGCGACGTGCTGGGAGACACCCGAAGAGCAGGGCAGCCAACCGAACGAGATCATCGAGATCGGGATCTGCGAGCTGCACGTGAAGAGCCGACAGATCACGAACAAGCGTGGGTACGTCGTGAAGCCTGGTCGTACGAAGATCTCGCCGTTCTGCACGGTCCTCACTGGCTGGACACAAGAGCTCGTCGACAATGGTGAGAACATCCTCACAGTGCTCGAGCGAATCGAAGCCGACTACGGGATCTCGAAGCACCACGTCTGGGGTTCGTTCGGCGAGTACGATCGCGTGAAGCTCTCGTCCGACGAGGATCAGCAAGGCGGTCTGTACGACCTGTACGGGATCGAGCGTCGTCAGAACCCGTTCGCTCGGATGCGCGCTCACCTGAACATCAAGACCCTGATGGCGATCAAGGAGAAGCTGAACAAGGAGATGGGCATGGCTCGTGCTCTGAACTTCTACGGTCTCCCGCTTGAAGGTCGTCACCACAACGGCGCTGACGACGCCTGGAACATCGCTCGAATCGCCGACAAGGTCTTCTCATGAAGTGCACCGCACCCTGCTTCCCTCCATGTGAGGAAGAAGCCACCCACGAGATCCGCACCCTGACCACGAAGACCCATCTCGGCTTCAACTGCCCAGGTCACACGAAGTTCTGTGCTTCGCCAGCGCCGGGCTCTGGCAAGGTTGACTACGACGTCGTCCCGCTTCCAGTCGAACCGAAGACAGCATGAACCGCCTGATCGCAATCTGTGCCTTGCTCTTGAGTGTCTCAGTTTGCGCTCAAGAGGTTCGAGCTCCGGTGAACGTTGCGACTCGGTTGTACAGCGACTGCTTGAACACGAAGTTCCAGACGGCCGTTGAGATCACGCCAACTCGGGTCGGCATCAACGAGTTCGTTTCGGCTGTTGACGATCAATGCCTGCTCTGGATGTTGATCTGGTACCGGGCACTGATGGGTCAAGATCTTCCTGACGGCGATGTATCGAACAGGTTCAACGCGAACCGCGTTCGCATCCTTCAGTCGATCACCGTGGCGATTCGAAAAGAAGCGCTTCGCTAGTCGGTCTCGCCACCTTCTGAGTCGACCTCAACGCCGTCAGCCTGACTGACGGCTCCGTCGCACAGCGGGATCTTCCGCTCCATTCCTGGCTTCAGAACTTCTGCCGGGTTCAGGTGATTGAACGCGTTCCGAAGCGCGGCCATCTCATCCTGAGTTAGGTTGTGCCGGCCCTTGAGCCGGATCACAGCATCAATCGTTTCGCCAGGTCGGAACGTGTGTAGGACGTATCGGGTCATACGTCTATCTATCGTGCCGTGGATTCGTAAATAGTCGACAGACTTCCTGTCGCTAGGATCCACATGAGCGCTTCAGACCTTTCTTCGAAGACCACGCACGACCTTTGGGTTGAATCGCGTCAGTTCCGGCTCGAGATCTCTCGGCCGGCGCCGAACACTATCGAGCTGAAGGTCACTCGTCCGATCGGCCAGACAACCGTCGACGGTGCAGTGATCACGCTGCACGACAAGCCGATCATCGCCTCGAACTACCCGAACGACGGAACTCAGTACGTCGGGTCGCTGGACTTCACAGCCCCGGTGAACACGATCGACGGCCCGAGTGGCGCGCACGTGATCGCGTTCTACTCGGCGATTCTGAACCAGCCAATGCCGGCCGGCACACCGAACGCTGCTGGCACCGAGACTTCGTTCACGCTGACTGTCACTGGCACGATCGACTCTGCGATCTACTACGCTTCGATCCACGGTGCTTCGAACGTTCTTCAGTACTACCCAGTTGGTGTTCAGTCGTACCCACTCGAAGGCGCACGTGTTGAGAAGGGTGTCTCGACGTACACTGGAGCGATCCCATCGTTCCCAGAAGCGCCGACATCGCCGACAGTCGGCACAGTGTACCACGACGAACAGCTCGATCTCGTTCAGTACTGGACTGGCACGACCTGGATCCCATCACGCTCAGATTCGATTCTGACAGGCCCAGTGAACCCAGGTGTTCAGGGTCAACCGCACCTGCTTCGTGGCTCTGCCCTCATGGTGTTCTCCGGAACAAAGTGGATGGGCGCAACGCCAGCGAACTTCCAAGTTCGAATCCCAGGTCCGGCTTGGGCTCCGTTCCATCACGTCTCGTCGAACACGTTCCTGCCGACAGCACCAGTTGTTGGTGAGTTCGTTTGGAACTACACGAACGAACGCATTCAGTACTGGGACGGCGCCGCTTGGCAGTACCCGACTCCGTCGAACACGCTGTTCGACCCGGGCACGGGTCCACTGCCGGCGTTCACGCAGCCGATCACATTCGAGTACGACCCACTGCCTGACCCGTACATCGGCCAGCTGTTCTACAACACTACATCAAAGGTCCTGAACGCTTGGACTGGGACAACCTGGAAGCAGGTGAACACGGACCAAGAGGGTACGCCGATCTCTGATCGTGTCGCCGTCGGGAACGATGGCTCGTACGACGAACGCGTTCGAATGATTCAAGTCCTGAAGAACCAGCTCGGCTGGCCTGTTCAGTGCGTTGAACTCAAGGAAGAGCAGTTCAACATCGCGATCGACAACGCACTCGACAACTATCGGATGTGGGTGGACAACGCGTACACGCACCGGTTCATCATGTTCCAGTTGTTCCCAGGACAGCAGACGTACTACCTGAACTCGCCGTCGCAGAAGACCGACAAGATTGTGGACGTCATGAAGATCCACCGTCTGAACATCCTCGGCATCGAGCAAGCGAACGGGAACGACGCAGTGTGGTCATCAGGTATCCTGACCTCGTACTACTCGGCTGCGACTGTCGACATCCTTTCGCTTCACCTGCTCTCGAGTCTCTCGGAAGAGTTCCAACGGATCTTCGCCGGCGACATGACGTTCCTGTGGAACGAGCCATCGCGCGAGCTGCTGATCACCCGCAAGGTGAACCGGACTGAGAAGGTGATTCTCGAAGTCTCGTGCGAGAAGCCAGAGCAAGAGATCATGGTCGATCGTTGGTCGAAGCAGTTCATTCAGAACTGGGCCCTTGCCGAGTGCAAGGAGATGCTCGGGCTGATCCGTTCGAAGTTCAGCTCTGGCACTCCAGGCGCTGCTGGCACGATCACGCTGAACGGCGAACTGCTGATCTCTGAAGCACGTCAAGACATGGCTGAGCTGAAGCAATCTGCCCTCGACTACGAGTGGGGTGGACACGTCGGCTGGGGCAACGTCTCATTCCTGATTGGTTGATCATGCGCGTACAAGAGCTTCTCACCGAAGAGACAGTCCCCGACTACTTGAAGCGGCTCATTGGCAGCCTGAAGATGAAGGAGCTCGGAAGAGGCGCGTACGCTTCTGTGTTCCAACATCCAGTGTACCACAACGTTGCCGTGAAGATCTTCGAGTACGACCCTGACTACCTTGAGTACATTCGGATCTGCCAGAAGACCAAGAACCGTTGGCTCCCGCAAGTCGTCTCAGTACACAAGCTCAAGATGGATGAAGTCGAAACGTGGCGTCACAAGAAGTACGACGAGAAGCCAGGCAAGACTGACGCGTACATCGTGTTCTTCGAGAAGCTCCGGCCAGCCAAGATGAAGGAGATCTGGGCAGCAGGCAAGGAGATCGCCAAGGACGTTCCAGAAGAACATGCTATGGAGCTGCTTGACAACACGTTCGAGGACTGGCACCGCGGTCATTGGCACATCGTGAAGCAGTACGCAAAGGACAAGGAGACGAAGAAGCTTGCCGAGATCGCAGTCCGTGTTGGGTTCCACGACGTTCACGATGGGAACGTGATGATCCGTTCGAACGGCCAACTTGTATTCACTGACCCGGTAGCATCCTGATGCCAACAACACTTGACGATTGCGCTGACGCTGCTGGCAGCTTCAACAACCCGAACACACCTGGGAACGGTATCCCAGGCACTGGCGGCACGCCTTCGCCGTCACCGAATCCGTACGTCCCGCCAGAGCTTTGCCAGAGCGAATGGTCGCTCACTGACTCGTCGAACAACAACTCGTCGAAGTACCAAGAGAGCCTTGCGGCCGAGAACCTGAATGTGTCCGGCGCAGCCGTGAACGTGTTCAAGCTCCTCGGTGTTCATGAGCAAGGCCGACTCGTTGACCTCACTGGACAAGGCGTCGCGCTCTCTTCGTCGGGTGACGGCTCGATGGCGTTCGACAGCATCGCTCCGCCATGGCTCTCAGTTGGTGAGACAGCGATCAACGTCGTGCAGAAGCCAGCGTACATCGGGTACGACTTCGGTCCTCGTCGGACATCGTTCGGTCAAGCTGAAGTTCTCCCAGAGGCGAACAACACGCTGCACGTGACGTCGTTCCGAATCACGCAGCCAGCTGCGAACAACCGCGCCCTTCAAGTCCGCGTCGAACGTTCGAACGGCGGGTACAAGGTGAACCCGCTGAACGTGAACTTCACTGGCACCGGGAACGGTGGCATCGGTGACTACGTCTCTGGTTTCGCACCGACACCTGGCACGTTCATGGTTGTCGCTACAAGCTCGACGCTGTTCTCAGTGACGTTCATCTCATCGACTGGCGCGACGCCTCTTGGCATTGCCACTGTCGGCGTTCGATTCAACTGCCCGATTGGATCGTTCGTGATCACGGCTGGCAGC
>Ga0208961_1000561_pt1 | contig 15329 bp, 9 predicted proteins | sample RifOxyB3_FD_184034 | JGI IMG/M metagenome (GOLD analysis project Ga0208961, IMG submission 184034) | Groundwater microbial communities from Rifle, Colorado - Rifle Oxygen_injection B3 (SPAdes) | ecosystem: Environmental > Aquatic > Deep subsurface > Groundwater | place: Rifle, Colorado, United...
CCTAGAGTGGTCGGAGCGGCTCGCTCCGACACCCGCGGGACCGGGCCGGTCCCGCCACTTTGGGCAGCCACCCCCAACCCTCCACCCGCGACTGACGCATTACGTGATTTGCGGGCGGTTCCGTTGCTTTTCGGTGCGGATGACCTATGGTCCGGAACGAGGCGCAACGAAGGGAGCAGGTTCGATGTCACAGGCGGTTTCAGAGAACGCGATCTGGTTCTGGTCCAGGCTTGGGTTCCTCCCCGACCCGCCGGGTTTCTGCGCCGCCGCGAACACGCCGGAGGAGCTGGGGCGGTTCTGCCGGTTCCACCGGCAGATGCTCGATGCGGGGATCAAGGTGCACACCTCCATACTCCCGTCCGGCTGGATGGGGAGCGGGACGTACGACTACGCGGCGACGGATACGATCATGGACGCGCTTTTCGACGCGTGTCCCGACATCCTTTATGTGCCGAGGGTGAAACTGAATGCGCCGTTGCTGTGGCAGAAGGACCATCCCGGGGAGCTCTGCGTGTATTACGGCGGTCCCGAGACACCGGACGAGATCGCGCTGTTGGTGGGCACGCCGAAGCACGATATTCTCGGCTACGACTCGCCTGCGGGGCAGTACGGCGGCAAGGTCAAGCGTCCCAACGTGGGCGGCTTGATCTGCAACCAGAGTTTTGCGTCAGGCGTGTGGCGCGAGGATGCCTCGCAGGCACTACTGGCCCTTGTCGATCACATTCAGTCAGGGCCGCACGCCAAGCGCGTCATCGGTTATCACATCGGGTATGGGGTTTCCGCCGAGTCCATGGTGTGGGGTTCCTGGGCGGGCAAGTTCGCCGACTACGGTCCGGCCGCGAAGAAGGCGTTTCGCGACTGGGGACTGAGAAAGTACGGTTCTGAGGCGGCGTTGTCCCAGGCGTGGAGGCGCGATGTTGCCCTTCGGGAGTTCAGGCTTCCCAGCCCAGACGAGAGAAAGGGAGGTATTGCCAGTTTCGAGGAGCTGTTCCGGACCCGGCCCGAGCACCGGATTGTGATCGACTACGAGGAATTCGTGTCTGAAGTGAATGCCGACCACCTGATTTCCTTCTGCAAGTCCTTGAAGGATAAAGCTGGACGGCAAATTCTGGCGGGTGGATTCTACGGCTATTTTGCTGGCTTGGCCACGGCATCCGAGTCCGGGCATGTGGCCATTGGGAGAGTCTTGGAGTCGCCCCACGTGGATTTTTTGGCTGCCCCGAACAGTTACGTGCACCGGGCCCCCGGCGATCCGGGGATGTCGTTCACCGCGGAGAAGTCCGTCGCCCTGTGCGGGAAGGTCTGGATCAATGAGTGCGATATCCGCACGCATCTGTCCGCGCCCGACGCCGGTTGCGGCCGTGCGTCGAGTCAGGAGCAGACGGACGCCGTGATGTGGCGGGACTTCAGCCGTTCGATATGTGCCGGAACGCAGTTGTGGTGGATGGACCTGTTTGGCGGCTGGTTCGATTCACCGGAGATACTGGCGACCGTGACTCGAATCAACTCAGTTCTGGACGATGTGCGCCGGCGAGGTACCGTTCAGAGAGCCGAGATGGCGTTCGTGATCGACGAGAGATTCTACTACCACGCGTCATCGAAGGCCGACTGGCATCGCCATCTGTTGGTTGACATGGGCTGCGCGGTGCGCCGGAGCGGGCTTCCAGTCGATTTCATCCGGTTCGCCGATGTGCTGGAGGGCAAGGCGCCCGACTACAGGTTGCTGATCTTCCCGGCCAGTTTTTTCATCTCCGACGAGGAGAGGGCGGTCCTGCGGAAACGCCTGGCTGGGCGATCCGCGCTGTGGCTCTACGCGCCTGGCGTCAAGTCGCCTGGGTTCAGCCTCGGGCGGGTCGCCGAGATCGTGGGGTTTGAGGTGCGACAGTCTTCGGTTGGCGCTGATGCGGAGATGATCGTAGAGACGTCTTTCGGAGGGCAGTTCCGGGTGACGGGATGGCGGCTTCCGATGCTTGAGGTGGTGCCGGGGGTGGGCGTCCGGCATCTCGCCCGGACGGCGGGTGGCGTGGTGGTAGCAGCTACGGTTCACCACCCGGATGGATACCATTCGTTCTACTCCTCCGTCGCTCCGCTGCCGCCTGAGTTCATTCGTTCGGTCGCCAGAGAGGCGGGGTGCCATGTCTATGTGGAGCAGGACTGCGCCGTGGATAGCTGCGGGGTGCTGCTGACCGTTCACGCTGGGCGCGGGTTCAGCGGTCTGGTCCGGTTCCCGCGGACGTGCGACGCCACCTCGGTTCTCTGTGGGCGTGTGTGGAAACAGGTCCGCGAGGTAGATGTATCGGTGGGTGACGCTGCGACCTTGGTTTTACGGCTGGATTGAGGGCCGGCGTGCGGTTGGGGCGGGTGCCGCCGGCGGCCGTGCGGGGAGGGTTGCAGAATTGGCCTGCCGTAGTATGGTGGATTGCGTCCCCCGTTCGGGGGGTGTTGTACCAGCGGGACAGGAGCGACAGTCTACGTTGTCCGAAGCTTGGGGTTTGATGCGGGGGACTTCACCGTAAGAGATAATGTTACACGGGAGGACTCGCCGCAGAGCGGCGGGTCGCAACACACGGAAGGAGAGAGACCATGGGCGACAAGAATCACGAGGTCTTCAAGCGGAAGCTGCGGTTTGGCATGGTGGGTGGCGGTCCGGGCGCCTTCATTGGGGAAGTGCACCGCAAGGCGGCGCGCATGGACGGTCAGATGGAGTTGGTGGCGGGTGCGTTTGACATCAACCCCGACAAGTCCAAGCAGATGGGCGCGCAGCAGTACCTGGATCCGAAGCGTACGTATGGGACGTACGACGAGATGATCAAGGGCGAGTTGGCCCTGCCGCGCGAGAAGCGGATTGACTTTGTTTCGATCACGACGCCGAACAACTGGCATTTCCCCATTGCCAAGGCGTTCCTGGAGAATGGATTCCATGTCATCTGCGAAAAGCCGATGACCATGAATGTGGCCGAGGCCCTGGAACTGAAGAAGGTTGTCGACAAGAGCGGCCTGGTTTTTGCCCTGTGCCACATCTACACCGGGTATCCGATGGTGAAGCTGGCACGTGACATGGTGCGCGGCGGCGACCTTGGTAAGATCTACAAGATCGTGGTTCAGTACCCGCAGGGGTGGCTGATTCGGCCGATCGAGAAGGACGGCCAGATGCAGGCCTCGTGGCGGACGGATCCGAAGCAGAGCGGTGCGGCTGGGTGCATGGGTGACATTGGCACGCACGCCGAGAATCTGGCCGAGTACGTCAGCGGTTTGAAGGTCAAGGAGATCTGCGCCGACCTGACGACCTTCGTCGAGGGACGGCGGCTGGATGACGACGGCAACTGCCTGGTGCGGTACGAAGGCGGCGCCAAGGGACTGCTGTTTGCCAGTCAGATTTCGATTGGCGAGGAGAACGGCCTGGCGATCTGGGTTTACGGTCGCGACGGTGCCTTGGAGTGGCATCAGGAGCACCCGAACTACGTGTATGTGAACCGGATCGATGCGCCGGTGGAAGTCTGGCGTCGGGGCAACGGCTACGTGGCCAAGAAGAGCCCTGCGGCTGCCCGTGGCACACGCATTCCGGCCGGGCACCCAGAGGGCTACCTCGAGGCGTTTGCCAACGTGTTTGTGAATGCGTGCGACACCATGCGCTGCAAGATCGCCGGCGAGACCCCGAACCCGCTGATGCTGGACTTCCCGACGGTGGATGACGGCGTGCGCGGCATGCGGTTCATCGAGACGGTCGTCGAGTCGTCCCGGCAAGGGGCGGTCTGGGTGCCGATGCCGAAGTAGGTTTGCGGCTCGATGTCGGCGGTGACAGGGGCGAGAGCCCGAATGCGCCGGCTCAGGGCGGTTGGCTGGGTTTGATAACGAGCGTGTGGTTCGCTGTGGACCGCACGCTCGTTACTCATGTACTCTCGACTTGTTTTCGCGCTCGAAAGTCCCGGACGATGGGTGAGGTCTGATGCCGCTCAGCGGCGAACGGTGGAGTGGAATCATGGAGCGACTCGTCATCATGGGTACGGGGCCTGCCGGGTTGACGGCGGCCATCTACGCGGCGCGGGCAGACCTGGCGCCTCTGGTGGTCGCCGGGAACCTGCCGGGCGGCCAGCTTACGCAGACGACCGAGGTTGAGAACTACCCGGGGTTCCCCAAGGGTATACTCGGGTTCGACCTGATGGAAGCGCTGCGTGAACAGGCGGAACGGTTCGGGACCCGGATCCGGCAGGACGTGGTCACGGCGGTCGAGTTGCGTGACGGCGGGCCGCAGCGGCTCACTCTGGGGGATGGTTCGACGCTGGAGGCGCGAGCGCTGATCGTGGCCACGGGAGCGCGGCCGCGCGAACTGGGGATTCCATCAGAGACAGCACTGAAGAACAAGGGTGTTTCGTACTGCGCCACGTGCGACGGGGCGTTTTTTCGCGACGTGCCCATCCTGGTGGTCGGGGGTGGTGACTCGGCACTGGAGGAAGCGATGTTTCTCACGCACTTCGGCTCGAAGGTCAGTTTGGTGCACCGGCGTGACAAGCTCCGCGCCTCGAAGATCATGCAGGACCGCGCGAAGCGAAACCCGAAGATCGAGTTCATCTGGAACTCCGTTATTGAGGAGATTCTGGACGTGAAGCAGGACAAGGTGACCGGTGTGGTGTTGAAGGATGTGGCGACCGGTGTGCAACGCACGGTCGAGGCCGGGGGGATATTCGTGGCTGCGGGGCACATTCCGAACACGGAGTTGTTTGACGGCAAATTGGCCCTGGAGGGCGGGTACATCCTGCGTCGTGACCCGGGCCGGAGCCTCACCCGTGTGGACGGTGTGTTCGTGGCCGGCGACTGCGCGGACCACGTGTACCGCCAGGCGGTGACGGCGGCCGGCATGGGCTGTGGCGCCGCCATTGACGCCGAACGGTGGCTGGCTGGGTTGGAGTGATACCGGCAGGGGATGACGGGTTGAGTAGCGGAGGCATGGAGAGAGAGCGGACAGCGTGTGGCGGGGAGTGGGGGTGGGGGGGGCGGAGAAAAGTGCTGGCGGGCGCATCAGAGCGGAATGGCCTGACCTTCTCTAGCCCAGAACACGTTCATCGGCGGGTCGGCGGTCATGAACCGGGCGTGATAGTCCTGCCAGAGCTCATCGATGTTGTTGTCCGTGTGCGGCGGGTTGTGGTGGAACACCGCCAACTGCTTGACGCGGCACCGGTAGGCGATGTCGGCCAGCAGCGGGATGGTGGTGTGTCCGTAGTTCTTCGTCTTGACGTATTCCTCGGCCGTGTACTGTCCGTCGGCGATCAGCATATCGGCGCCTTCGATGAACTTCATGTAGGCGCGCTGGTGCCCTTTTTGCTCCGGGGTCGGGTTTTCCACGAAGCACTTGTTCAACTCGACATCGGTCGCGTACACCAGGCGTTTCTTGCCGAGATTGATGCCAAAGCGCACGGACCCGCCGGGGTGGTAGATCTGCTCCTGCCAGTCGATTCGGAAGGGGATAATTTCGATGAGTTCCTTGTCCATCTCACGGATGATCAACTCGGCTGACAGGGCGGACATCTGCACGGGGAAGTAGTCCATATCCATCTGGCCGCGCAGGATCTGCTCGAGGAGCCCGCGCTTGCCCGGACTTCCGTAGACGGAGAGGTGCACCCCGGGGATGTACAGCGGATCGAAGAACGGCAACCCCTGGATGTGGTCCCAGTGGGTGTGACTCAGAAACAGGTTCAGGCTGGCTTCATTGAAGTTGTTGCGGTATTTCTGAACCAGCTCGTGACCGAAATTGCGGATGCCGGTGCCGGCGTCGAGGATGATGAAGGTGTTTGCGGAACGCACGGAAACGCAGGGCGTATTGCCGCCGTACTTTTCCGTGGTTCGGCCTGGGGTGGAGATGGAGCCTCGTGTCCCCCAGAAGCTGATTTCCATGGTGTCGTCGAAGAGGGAAGGGCCCATACTATTCGCGGACTTTCGCTTCCACAAAGAGCATTTTGGCTTCGCCGACCTCGATGAGGTCGTTGTTGCGGAGGGCGCAACGACTGATACGTACACCGTTGACAAAAGTGCCGTTGGTGCTGTTCATGTCCTCAACATGATACTCTTCGTTGACCAAGTAGACACGGGCATGAACCCGGGACACGTTGGGCAGCGGCAGATGGACATTGCACTCGGCACTACGTCCCATAACCGCTTCATTGGTATCCAGCTCAAAGACGCGATTCTCAAAGCCGGGCACGCCCATCGCTTCGAGGTAGGCACGTTGCTTGGAGACGACCCCCTTGAGGACCTCACGGCGTGAAATTTTCAGAGTGTGGGACCGTTCATCGCGCCGTGGCGGTGGAATGGGCCCAGACGTCGACGAAAGCGGCGGCACGTGGATCTGCGTCAGGTCCGCGGTGGTCGAGAAAAGGTCCGAGTTGTGCTTCTTCTCGCTCATCTGCTGCTAATTATACGTAGGGGACGGGCCTTTGTCAACTCGAATGTGGACTCCGTTTTCGACCGGGCTGCTGCGGGGCGTGGATTTGCCGGGGCAAAGGACTGCGTGTGCCGCCGTCCGGGGGGCGCTGACGCATTACCAAAAACAGGGCGTCCGAGTTGAGCCCGCTTAAGTGGGCGGGTATGGTATCGACATGGATTTCCTCGGACTAACAGGCAAGAACATTGTGGTGTTCGGTGTGGCCAACCGGCACAGCGTCGCGTATGCCGTGACGCGGGTGTTGACCGAAGTTGGGGCGAACTTGGTGCACGTTGTGCGTGACGCCGGCATGCAGGCGGCGGTGTCGCGCCTGGTTGGGGACGCGCCGGTGCTGGCCTGCGATGTGACCCGACAAGACCAGATGGATGGCTTGCCCACGGCGTTGCGGAAGCATGTTGACCGTATTGACGGGGTGGTGCACTCCATCGCCTATGCCAACTACAGCAACGGTTTTGGACCATTCCACGAGACGGTGAAGGAGGACTTCCTGCAGGCCATGGACATCTCCTGCTTCTCGCTGGTGAACGTGGTCAAGAGCCTGAAGCCGCTGTTCGCCCCGGATGCCTCCGTGGTGACCATTTCCATTTCCACCACACGGATGGCGGCCGAGAATTACGGGTACATGGGGCCGATCAAGGCGGCGCTTGACTCGGCAGTGGTGTTTCTGAGCAAGTCCCTCAGTGCGGACACCTGCGTCAGGGTCAACGCGGTGGGGTCGGGATTGCTGAAGACCTCGTCATCGGCCGGTATACCGGGATACGTGGATTCGTATCTCTATGCGGAGAAAGTGATTCCGCGCAAGCGTGCTCTGAGCACGGAAGAGGTTGCCAACACGGCCGCGTTCCTGCTCAGTCCGCGTTCGAGCGGCATCAATGCTCAGACGCTGGTGGTGGACGCGGGGATGTCCATCAACTATTTCGACCGCGAGATCGTGCGGCGGGTCGCTGGGGGCGGGTGACCTTGGTCCTGTCCAACTTGCCCCGGCTTGGCGTGTGCGGGTGCAAGCCAACCTCCGGAGGCAAACTCCGGAATTCGTCCTCTGTAATAGGCTTAATTTCGCCGCATGGCGTGGAGAAGTCCGTCAGAACGCAGGCTGTGACTGACTCTGACGGCAAGCGTAAGGAAGCAAGGAGATATGGAAACCGTCAGCGAGGCTGAACTTCGACAGGTGGCGGAAGAGTACGTGCTGAAGACCTACGCGCCGTCGTTGGTGTTGGTTCGAGGGCGCGGGTCATGGGTGTGGGATGCCGGCGGTCGGCGCTACCTCGACTTCGGGACGGGCATCAGTGTCTGCAATCTCGGGCATTGTCATCCGCGTGTGACCCGCGCCATTCGGCAGCAGGCGACGCGGTTGATGCACGTCTCGAACCTGTTCCTGAACGAGCACCAGCCACGCCTCGCGAAACTGATCGCGGACAACAGTTTTGGTGGGAAAGTCTTCTTTGCCAACAGTGGTGCTGAAGCCAACGAAGGGCTGATCAAGCTGGCACGGCGCTGGGGGGCGGAGAAGGGTAAGTACCACATTATTACGATGGAAGGCTCTTTCCACGGCCGGACCCTGGCCACGCTGGCCGCGACGGGGCAGACCAAGTATAGAAAGGGTTTCCAGCCTGATGTGGTGGGTTTCTCGCACGCCGCCTACAATGACCTGGAAGCGGTCAAGGCTGCCATTCGCCCCGAGACTGCCGCCATTCTGGTGGAACCGGTGCAGGGGGAGGGCGGGGTGCGCCCCGCAGAGCCCGAGTTTTTGCGCGGCCTGCGCGCGCTGTGCGATGCACAGGGACTGCTGTTGATGTTCGACGAGGTCCAGTGTGGGATGGGCAGGACCGGACACCTGTTTGCGTACCAGAGTTACGGGGTGACGCCGGATGCCATGAGCATGGCCAAAGCGTTGGGGAATGGTTTCCCGATTGGAGCTTTTGAAGTACAACGCCAGTTTGCGGACGTCTTTCAACCGGGGACACATGCCTCGACTTTTGGCGGCACCCCACTGGCCTGTGCCGCGGCCATCGCGGTTCTGGAGACATTTGCCGCGGAGAACGTGCTTGAGAACTGTCGGAGTTCGGGGGCGTTGCTGATGCGGCGTCTGGGCGAACTGCGGGATCGGCACGCTACCGTTCGGGACGTGCGCGGCCTCGGTTTGATGGTTGGGGTTGAATTGCAGGACTCGGTGGCGCCGGTGATGGCTGCGGCCAGAGAACGGGGGTTGCTGGTGCTCAACGCCGGGGACACGGTGTTGCGCCTGCTGCCGCCTCTGACCGTGAAACCGCGAGAGGTCGAACTGGCAGTCAGGCGCCTTGATCAGGCGCTTACCGCGTGCGGGAAGTAGACGTTTGGTGCTATGCGATTTTCGATAGCGCCATCGCGGCGGTGAGGTGGCTTTTCATATGGCGCATGACCGCCGCGCGGTGCGGAAAATGAAAAGGCCGGTCCTTTTGCAGGACCGGCCCTTTCTGTTTGGCCTTGGAATCAGGTACTCAGTATTGACGTCGGAAGGCGGGTTGACTAACGCGCCAGTTGGTGGCCTTGGTGGGCTCGAAGGGGAATTCGGGCTCGATGATCGGTTCCCAGCCCATCGGGAAGGTCACCACTTCGAGGACGCCGACCCCCATGCGGACACCGGTGCGCCACACGCCACGAGCCAGGCCGTAGGACACTGCGGCAAAACCGCCCTTTTCTTCGTTGATCTGGTTCATGTTGACGGGGATCTCAACCACCCCGGCGACGATATTGACGACACCGCGGCCCAACTGGCGCGCCGGTTGGCGCGGTGCCGTCGGGTCACGTGCCTGGTCGTCCGCGAGTGGGTCAAAGCAGATGAGGCCAGCGAGGAAATCATAGACCTGCATAGTCTGCACGCTCAGGGAGATGTGAATCAGACCGGCGGCGACCTGGGCCCGGATGTCCCACGGCCCGCGCGGGAATCGGACGTCTTCCATCGGGGTGTTCTCCCACCGGTGGTCGTTGATGAAGGCGCGGGTCTCGTACAGGCCTTTGTGCGGCGTGAAGATCTGCTGATCGTCCAGATAGTTGATGATCCACAGGGGCGGAATAAAATGCGGGAACGCAACGCCCTGCTCATTGGCGACGTAGGCCCCAACCGTGCCGTACTTGGTGATCGCAAATTCACCGCCAATACACGGTCCGATCGCAACCCCGCTCTGCAAAATCTCCGTAAAGTCTGCCAAGCGGTTCCAAAGGTAGATTTCCGCTCCCACAAATGCCGTGTTGACGGGATCTGCGGCGCGAGCGCCCGCAGTCCAGAAGGTGGCGGCTATGACAACCCCGGCGAACCACTTCATGCATCGCGTCTTTCTCATGGTTTCCCTTTCCTGCGCCTTTCTCGACCCCTCGATCTGAAACATCCGCCCCGCCTCGTTGCCGATGGCTTGGCGACCACATTCCTCGCCCCGGAGCACCCGAGATATCTTGACGTGCGGCCTGCCTTCCCGGACTGGTCCGTACCCCTTGAGCCGTCCTGCCCGGAGTGAGAATCGGACGGGACCCATTGACCGTGTAATATAGGAGCACGCCGCCTCGAAAAGCAAGCCTCCAAGCCCAAAAAAGTGGTCGACGCAGCGGGCCGGTTGGCGGGAGGGTGTGTCCTGCCGCAACATCGGGGATGGGGCAATGCAAATTCAGCGGGGCGCCAGAGCATCAGTCAGATCGTTGCATGACGGCATTGCTCGAGCGTGGGGACGGCAGAGCCGAGACTGGACGTGCGCCGTGACGACGTGTATGGGTATGTGGCGAACGCTTGTCGGGCCGCGCCCGATTTGGCTTGGCCATGACGAACAAGCAATCGGTGTCGCCATCGTCCCTCAGCGCCCAGAGGTCAAGGTGATCGCAGTCGTCCATCGAACCGGCGCTGGCACGGTGGAGGTGATCAAGAGACGATTGCGACGACGGTTGCGGGAAGCGATTGGAGTAACCAGGAGCAGTGCGAATGAATATGATTCGTGAACCCGCCCGGGATGTGCCTGTTATCCATGAGGCCGACATTTGTGTGATCGGCGGCAGCTGCACCGGAGTATTTGCGGCGGTGCGTGCGGCGCGATTGGGCGCGCGAGTGGCGATCGTTGAGAAACAGAATGCCTTCGGCGGCGTGGCAACGCAGGGGCTCGTCAATATCTGGCATTCTCTGCACGATGTTCACCGCAAGCGGCAGATCATCGGTGGTCTGACTGAAGAGGTCATCCAGCGGCTCCGCAAACGCGACGCGATTGAGGAGGAGTCCTACTTCCGGCTCAATACGGAGGAATTGAAGATTGACTTGGACGAGCTGATCACGGAGGCGCGAGTCACGCCGTTCCTGCACACCTTCTTTGCCGCGCCGTACTGCCGTGACGGGCGGCTCGAAGCCATCGTCGTGGAGAGCAAGTCGGGTCGGGGTGCGATCCGTGCCCAGCAGTTCATCGACGCCACGGGCGACGGCGACCTGGCCGCGGCGCTGGGCCTGGCTTTCCAGGTTCGGCCGAACCTCCAGCCACCCTCGATGTGTGCCCGCACTCTCAATGTGGTCGGCGTCTCGTTTCAGGAATTGATGTGGAAACACCGCGACGAAGTCGGGCTGGAGGAAGACTGGGGCTGGAGCACGACGCTGCCGGGCGTCCCCGGTGGGCGGATGCATGCGGAGACTCACGTGTTCCGCGTCAACTGCGCCGTAGCGGAGGACTTGACGCGGGCCGAGATCGAGGGGCGACGCCAGGTGCGCGCCTACCTGGATCTGGCCTGGAAACACACGGACAAGAAGCCGGTTCTGCTGGGCTTGCCGTCGTACATCGGCATCCGCGAAACGCGCCGCTTTGCCTGTGATCACCGGTTGACGGAGAAGGACCTGCTCTCCGGTCGCGTTTTCGAGGATGCGATTGCCTGCGGCACGTACCCGGTCGACATGCATCACTCGGGTGACAAACCGGGCATCACGTTCAAGAACCTGGACGGTTCCGAGATCACCTACGACGGTCGTGGGAACCGTCGTGCAGGGCGCTGGCTTCCGGAAGGGGTTCCGGGGCCCGATTACTACCAGATCCCGTACCGGTGTTTGCTGGCCGGCGAGTATCCGAACCTGCTGTTGTGCGGGCGTGCCATCGATGCGGACGAGGGCGCGTTCGGCGCCATCCGCGTGATGGTGAACCTGAACCAGACAGGCGAGGCTGCGGGCGTGGCGGCGTGGTGTGCCCTGCAGGCGGGCGTTCCGGTGCGGCAGGTCAACCCCGCGACCCTGCGCAGTGAACTGCGCAAAGGCGGTTCGGCGCTGCCGTAGACCGGTAGGGAAGGGGGCGTGACGCCCCCGATGGCAGCGTCCCGCAGCTCACTTCCGCATCGGCTCGAGTCGAAGGTTGTCGACGAAATAGACGCCGCCGGGTTGTTCCGCGCCGGAGAAGCCGAACCATGTGACTTGGGCGAAGGCGGGATTGGCGTACGGGACGGCGTCGAACACTTGTTCCGGCGCGCCGGTCGCCGTCAGCGCCAGGCGATACGTCTTGGCCGCTGTGGCGGCCATGCCGGGTTCGCCAAGGTCGACCAGAAACTCGAGGTGCACCCACGTGCCGAGCGGGAGCTTGGTCATGTCCTTGCCGTTGGCGACGACCGTGCCGTCGGGTTTGAACGTGACCAGTGGGCCGTCGCGGAATTCGCCGGGGCCGGGACTGTAGTCGCGCAGGCTGACCGTGAACTCCGCCGGCTGTGTGGCGTCGTTCCTCACGTCGCAGGCAAAACGGACCACCCCCGCCTTGTACGCTCTGGATGAGACGTAGAGGTGTGGCTGCCAACTGTACTGCAGCCCCGCGACCTTCGTGACCTTCAGGCACTTCTTCCCGGCCGCGGCGACCTCCGCGGTGACTTGGATCAGATCGGGTTTGTCCGCTGGCGAGCAGTTGCAGGTCGCGGGTCGTGTGCCGGTGTCGGTCGATTCGAAGTCCTCCAGGAACGGCCGCGGCGGCGGCGGGGCAGGCGGGGGCGGCAGGTCCGGGAGCGGCGCGCGCTTGACCTTCGACGGCGCGCTGACCCAGTCCTTGTCGCCGTACAGCCCGACCTGGCTGGTGTCGATCGGCTTGAACCCCATGGCCAGCGCGGGCGAGGTCGGCTTGAGGCGGAAGTCGTGGTTTGCGGCATCGTAGAACTGGGGGTCGGCGATCACGGAATCGCGGTCGCGCCCGGTGGCCTGCCACGCGGCGAAGTCGCCGCCCGAGAAGGATGGTTTTTTGCCCGAGATATCCCAGTAGACATTGCGGTTGAAGGCGGTCTTGCTCTTCAGCGGGCTGTAGTGTGCGGATGTGGCTTCGCCGAGTTTGGAGAGCACGATGTTGCCCTCGAACGTGTAGGACAGGTGCTCTTCGGCCCGGGCGCAGGTCACCGGGCTGCGGAGCGCAAAGGCGAAGACGTTGTTCCGGACCAGGTTCTCGCGGCCGTAGTGCTGGTGGAACGGGATGCCGACGTTGTAGACGATGTTGTTTTCATCGAGGATGCCGGTCGAACCCTCGTCGTGGTAGATGCCGGTGCCGCCGTCGGGCATCAGCGGCGTGGGCACCACGTCGTGAACCCTGTTGTTGCGGATGACCGTGCCGGGTGAAACGCCGAGGGTGTAGATGCCGCCGCCGTCACTGAAGTAACCGTTGCAGATGTGGTGTACGTGGTTGAACTCGATGATGTTGTGGTTGGCCGTGCTCGGTGCGTACCCCCAGCAGTAGCCGATCGAGATGCCGAGGTGATGGAAGTCGGAGATCTCGTTGTGACTGACCTGATTGTACGACGACCTGCCGATCCACACGCCCTGGCTGCCGCGGAACAGGTTCGACCCGTCGTGGATGAAGCAGTTGTCGATCGTGTTGCGCTGTACGGCCGTTTCGGGGGTGTCACCGCGGACGCGTGGACCGATGTAGACGCCGCTGCCGCCCAGGTCGTGGATGTGGCAGCGCCGGAACATGTTATCCTGACAGCCGGCGTCGAGCCAGACGCCGTTCTCTCCGGCGTGTGCGATCTCGCAGTTCTCGAACGTGGTGCTGCGCAGGCCTTGGGCATCCAGCACGGGTTTCCGCTCCGTGGCGCCCTGCTGATCCGTGGGCATGTCCGGGGCGATGTAGCAGTCGGTGTGCTGGAACGAGAGCCCGTCGAAGCGGAGGTGCTCGACGTACAGCCCCATCTGGGGGTCCGCCTTGAACGAAAGGAGTGTCTGCTGGACGACAGGCGCCACGACTTCAGCCGTGGCCATGTCTTCGCCTGGCATGGGCCAGTAGTGCAGCACCCCGGCGCCGCGGTCCAGGTACCACTCGCCCGGTTCATCCAAGGCCTCGATGACGTTCTCCACGTGGTAGCGAGTGTTGTACTCCCACCAGTACCCGATCGGCCACGTTGAGTGTGGAGCCAGTTTCACCGTGCGCTTCTCGGAGTCCATCTCTGTGATGAAGTGAACCGACGTGGTCCACGAGTGATAGATGACGATCAGCGCGTCCTTGGGGTTCTTCCACGGGCGGATGTCGCCGTCGCGGTAGATGAAACCATGCTTGGCGAGCATTGCGGAATCACCCCAGTGGTTGTGGTCGAACGGCGCCAGAATGCCCTCGGTGTACAAGTAACCTTGGTTCGGGGTGCGGGCGCGGGTGCGACGTTCGCCGTTGACGAAGACCTGGTTGAAGTACCACGTGCCTTCTTTCACCGCGGGCACGGAGGCTGTCCACAGCGCGCCGTCACCTTTCTGCCAGCCGGTGACGGACCGGCCGCCGGAGATGATCGGTTTCTCGCCCGGGTAGGCGACGTAAGTGACGGGCGCCTGCTCGGCGCCGGAGTCTACCGGCGTGAACTCGATGGTCTTCCGGACGCGGTACGTGCCGCCGCGGAGGCAGACCGTGACCGGCGCGTTGAGCGCCCCGCCGATTCTGAGTCTGCGGATCTCGTCTCGCGCCCGTTCGAGGGTCGCGAACGGGCCGTCCGTGCCGTCCGGGCTCGGTGCGGACAGTTTGCCGGACCACGTGTCGTTACCGTTGGTGGCGACGTAGAAGTCAGCGTTGACCGCAGGCGCCTCCGCCGACTTCGCATTCGTGCCATCCATGCGGCAGCCGCAGCAGGCGGTCAACGCCGCTACGGCGGCAACGATGCCACAGGAACTCCACGCTGAAGGTTGCATCGGCCTCTCCTTCCCTAACTCTTGTGACTTGTGGGCCCCTGGACAGCCTCAAGACTCGCAGACCTGCGTTCTGAGGCGGTAACCGGGAAGGTACACTCCGCCGTCGCCCAGTCAACACGCCGCCGGTGGCGTCGCGTGAAGCGTCAGTCGCGGGTGCAGGGTTGGGGGTGGTCAGCCAAAGTGGCGGGACCGGCTCGGTCCCGCGGGTGTCGGAGCGAGCCGCTCCGACCACTTTAGGCGCCAGTCCCGGTCACCCTCTAACCTCATCTCCACCCGCGACTGACGCACTACGTGGCATGATCCAGGGCTGTTTCAAGATTCGTGACCGTCGCGTGCAGCGAGTACCCCCGGCGTGTCCCCACGCCGGGGGGGGGGCGGCCTGAGGACAGGCCGCCCCTACCGGGTGTGCGCGGAGGCGTGGCCTTCCGAGACGTGGTGCCAGATCTTGAAACAGCCCTGGGCATGATCTCCGGGGGGTTGCAATTCCCGGCAGGTCGGGTTAGCTTCAAACGGTAACAAAGAGGCGTTGCGGCAGGGAAGTCGTGACTCCCGTGAAATGGTTTCTACACGCCTCTTGAGTTGCGCAAGAACGGTTTCAGAGACGTAACTACTCAGGTACCCCGATTGGGAGACCCCTGTGGCCTTGTGCCACAGGTGAATCAGGTTCAATGGCTACAACGCCAGCGCTTCTCCTCTCCCTTATCCCGCCCGCCGCCGGCGGGCGGGATAAGGGAGAGTGGGGGTGGCGCCGGTCTAGCAGGCGAACCT
>Ga0208961_1000573_pt1 | contig 15190 bp, 20 predicted proteins | sample RifOxyB3_FD_184034 | JGI IMG/M metagenome (GOLD analysis project Ga0208961, IMG submission 184034) | Groundwater microbial communities from Rifle, Colorado - Rifle Oxygen_injection B3 (SPAdes) | ecosystem: Environmental > Aquatic > Deep subsurface > Groundwater | place: Rifle, Colorado, United...
CTTTAATAGATAAATCCAATTCCATTTTTACAGGCCATTTCTGGAAATCATCAGGTATCTTAACTGCCCACTTCTCTTCTGATTCCGATTTATTAATATCACTCCACCTCACAGCATCATAGCCAATTCTGTTTGCTTTCAGGAAGTTATGTATCTTTTCAGAAAACTCCATTGCATCTTTTTCCGTGTAAAAAATTGCTATCATATAGTTGGGAATCCATATTTTGTTGCTAAATAATTATAAATAGCTGTCTCATCTCCTGAAGCATCAGCAATCCTTCTCATTATAATTTCCTTAACTTCTATATTAGAATAATTAGTACCTGATCCATTTGCACCTAAAGTAAAGCCAGCCATGTTTCTTATACCAAAATTACCCGTAGCAGCTGCATCTGAATTAATTTGAAATTTACTGGATGCACCATTTAGTAATACTCGAATTATCCCAAATGTGTCAAGAGTTAAGTTTTTTTGAGCTGATCCTGCTCCTGCGTATACCTTCATTCCGGGAGTCGTTAGATTTTGATATAACGTACCATAATCAGCTGAATTACCATCCCATATTCGATCTGCAATTGTCCATGTAATCTGTTTTAATACTGCATATATAAATGTTGGTTGATTAATAGTAAAAGTTGCAGTCTTCATAAAATTATCAATTCCATCGAATAATATACCTGTTGCGCTCCATAATGGCTGCTTAGTACCTGTTGCCTGAATCAAATCATGTCCCGAACCTAACCTGTCATTCCACCTGCTGACAAAATTACTGCCATCTTTTGTAATTGTAGAGAGTAGTTGTGAATCATAAAAAGCAACTGTATTACCATCATCAAGAATAGCAGGATAACCAGCCCCGGCGGCAGCAGCATAAAACCCTATTGCGTGTCTTAGTCCCATTAGACTTTTTGAATAATTGTGTAAAGTATATCAGCCCCCGACTTCATCCAACTGATAAAATTATCAGCCGCCGTTGTTGCCACAATAGATGTACTACCCAGTTTCTTAGTGAACATTGTACCCATTGTGATAGTATAACCTCCTGCTCCAGATATGATCAATTCAATTGATCCCGCATCACCATCAACGACTCCTGTAAGGTTTACTGTTGTATTAGCTGAAACAGTTACTTTGAAACTCTTGTACAATGTGCCATCAAGAGCCAAAGGGTCAGCGAAAGCAGGCGTTTGTATTGCTTCCGGAATTAGGATTAATGCTTTTGTTTCTGCCAGTGTTTTCTTAACGAAAGCCCCCGATCCTGATGCCACAATAAAGTCGTTGGCGGCTGTTGCCAGGGCATGGGTGACATAATCGGTCACTGCCGTGTAAGCTGCCGAGCCAAGCCCCAGAATAGTCTTCACCTGTGCAAGTGTTTTAACGAGCCAACTGAATGGAGTCGCATCACTAACAATAAAACTACTTTCAGCAACTGCTGTCGGTTTTCCCGATATACCATCCCATGTTACACCATCTGAAATAGTAACTGCGATAGACTCTTCTGTTATCGCAACATTTATGTCGTCTGCCATTATACTATACGTTTTGTTATAATCTCTACAATCTCACAAACCCCTTTTGTCGAATTGAGCTGAACCAGGGGACTATCATCATAAATTCTTAAATCCCAATTATAATCACCAAGTACAATATCTGTCTGTGACGCTGTAAGTGCTAATGTCGTAATACCCCCGCTGGCGTTAGTATGAGATATTATATCTTTTGTAATCACTGCCAAAGCATCATCACTACTATTATCAGTCGCTTTTTTAACAGTAAAAAATACAGTTTTCCCAGTAAGGTCGTAAGCATTGCCCGAAGCATTTGTCACTGTTATTGTTGCGTTATATGGATTCCCTCTTTGTATAGTTATTGTTGCCATAATTATAAATTATTACAAAGTGTTTCAGCATATCGCATTATGTATCTTCTTTTTTATCTCCTACTTCAATCTCCTGCGCCCTGCTTACTGCATCCAAAGCATCGGCGGCCACTTTGCTTTGCAAAAAAGAAACAGTAACAATGGATAGTAAGTTAAGTATCTTCTGCCAGTCCGAAGGGTCAATTATTATTTTCTTCATTTCTCCTTGCATATAGTAATTGTTTGTGAATAATAAGGCCCGGCAGCTGCCTGTTTGATCACAACTGAGCTATGCTGCCTTTCATATTCCCGGACAGAAATAATACCAGTAATTTCGTACACCTCTGATGTTTCCAAAGTAGTACCAACTTCTTTGCGTGTCTCGCAAATGTAGCATTTGTCAGTCAGTTTCTCACAGCTGGCGAGAATGACAATCAAAAATAAAATACCTGCAATCTTTTTCATCTTTTTTAATTGTAAAGTTACAAAACTAATCTGATATAAACTGTATAATCTGTATTTTGTGCCGTCTCTCCGATATTCGCAATATTGACAACGTTATTATATTCTGCCCTCTGACCCGTTGCTGTTGCCCATCCCGACGAAGGATAAACCTGAGTTGCGCCACGTTTGATAATATATTCAATAGTTCCTCCGGAAGGTGGAAAGTCCCCGCCACCTGTAGGATTATAAGTGAAAGTCAAAGCAGTTGACCCGGCATAGCCCTGACTGACCGTTATATCCTGTGTAATTGAATTAGAAGTTACTCTAACAAGTCCATCCGGCGATCGTTCTAACACAGGATTAACATCACCGCTCTCACTCTGTATAGTATAGTCATAACTATCTGAAGCATCCTTATAAACAGTCACAGAAGAAACGTCAGATATTGCAGCAGTTGTAACTCGTGTATTAAAACCACTGGTAACAAGACTACAATTAACCGGAGTACCCGCATCATTGCAGGACAGAGTTATCCAAGTCCCGCCGGTAATTACCGCCGCCGACCAATCAGGAGGACCACCGGCATAAGAACAATAGACTGTAACATCTTCTGACTCCCCGGCTGCACTGTGAACAAGTGCGTTACTACTTACTTTTAACCAATCTTTAATTGTAAATGAACCATTTGTGATATAAGTATTCGTCCCGTCAGTATCCCATGTATCGGGGCTACCCCCATTTGCAATGCCTGTAAAAAATACAAGCAGTCCCGGAGAAATTGCTGTCCATGCTGCTGCTGCGCCAGAGCTTAGAATTAATTGCCAGTCAACCGATCCTATATGATAAGGAAAGTTTGCAAATGCAGGAGATGTCGCCCAGTTAATTATCTCTGTACTTATTGAAATATTCCATGCTCCTGTAAAATCCAAATCTTTTACTTGTCCAAAAGTCTTATACCACGGCCCGCCGGTTGCGTTGATTTTTAATCCTACATAGTAATCATCTAAACTGCTGGCTGAAGGATATATATCCGATGGAAGGATTATAACTGAACTCGATGAACGGTGCGCCCTGCAATACCATCTTTGTAAATAAGGAGTGCCGGAAGGATAAAGATTTGCGTTCCATGCGTTATCAGTATCACGACATTGAATTGAAGGATATGCTAAAGTACGATCATGTTCATACCCCCGAAAGTCGCCAAGTCTTGCAGGTTCATCAGGTGAACCGCCATCACTTCCACCTCTGGGTTGAAGATAATCCCACTTATCAGGATTTGAACCTGAGAAATTAAAGCCCCAGTAACCTACATCATCTTTGCCTCGTTCATATACAGTCGTTCCAATCCCGGCAGCTCTGACTGGTTTGTATTTTGACCAACGATTAATCAGCGATGATGTGCCAATGTTAAATAGCGACCAATCAGCAGAATATCCAAGATTAGTCCTGACTGCGCTTAATGCCAAATTTGTAGTTGCCAGTGCCATTTTAAGCAATTAACTCTTTTTTAGCATATTTGCCATGTTTTATATGAGATTTACTCATATTTATTCTTGCTTTAAAAGAGGGACTTTGTTTATGTTTACCCATAGCAGGCTTACTCATTTTTAATTTTGTTTCATCAGACATTTTAACAATTCCTTTATTTTCATATTAAACTCCGTAACAAATTACATCACCTTTAACTGTTAATGTACCAGAAGAAGATAATTTTTTTTGCCAAGTACCATTATAACTCCAATAATATTCCGTTGTACCATTTGGAACTTGTAACCAATAATTGGCCTCAGTCGAATCATAATGAATAATATTATTACCTGCTCTAATCCCCAGTTCTCCAAATAATGTGAGTTTCTGACTTCCGGCAGTGCCTCCAATAATGACATTATGACTTGTAAGAATAGTTATGGCAGATGTATTTCCGACATCTGCTGAAATCATTATTTTCCCGCCTTCACTCCTTAGTGCAATATCACCGCCTACCGAGCCATTAATTAAAGAATTAGTACCATAAGCAGCTCCTATATATCCCTTTGTAACATCAGATAAACTAAACGTAATTGCAGAATTAGCCGTGCTGCTATTAAGATTTAATAATTGAGATTTAGTTGTAGTACCGATACTAACCTGACCTGTAAACGTAGGATTTGTAAACATTGTAGCCTTACTCTCATTAGTCACATTACCAAGTCCTACATCTGATGATACTAATGCAAGAGCCGTTTTAAAATTTGCTGCATTCAAAGCACTAACAGAATTATTAGCATTGAGACGGATGAAAGTAATCGCTCCGGGATTGGCCAGAGTAATCAGATTATTTCCTACTGTTGTATTTACCAGTGAAGTTCCCCATGCCGTACCTGTTGAAAGAGCAATACCAGATGCAGGATAAGTAGATGAAAGTATAATACTGGAGTTTGTCGGAGTTGCCGCTGCAGGCACTGTCCATGCCCCCTTTGCATTTAAAAAATAACTTGCACCAGCGTTATTAGCACCAGGAACCATGCCTTTTATAGGAGACGACGTACTGAATAATGCTCCTTTTGTAATTATTGAAGCGGCCTTAATAAGCCTATCTTGTAGAGTATGCGGTACAACCGGATTTGCTAAAACGACTTTTATCTTATAAGGATTAACCAGCGGGTATTCAATACTCGAAATTCTGATTAACTTATTAATTGAAAGTGCTGAATCAATTATAGTAACCCTGTTGCCTGCTTTTAAAGATATATTATTCAGTTTTGCATCCTTTGGGTCGATCTCTAAAGTATATAATACATGAGGAGCACAGTTTTCATTCAGGTATCTTTGCGTAGCGGCCTGTAATGTGGCCTCTGCCGTGTCGATATACGTTTGAGGCATTATTATATTAACAAGTGTATAAGTATCCCCAATTACAGGCAGATGAGTTGCATTCGGCTGTATATATCCATCAGAATCAGTAAATGATTCTATATAAATTCGTTTTGTAGTATAATCAAAGTGCGAGATTTCACACTGTACCCCGGAAAGGACACCTGATTTAAAGACCACTGATGCCGTTTGTCCTGAGATATTATAATCATTTATATCAAAGTTAATTGAGGTATCTTCAATAAAACTTGTTTCCGGATTTAAATCCGTACCTGTCCCTCCGGCTGCATTTGCGATTAAATTATCAGCAGTTCCCGATCCTGGCGTAATTGTTGCTGCTGCAAAATCTACACCCGGCACAGCAGCCATAAATAATATTTCTGAATTGGAAATTCTTGTCAGCGTAACGGCCCCAAAATCATTCTGATGGTCAAGATAAAAAGCAAGTACTGTAACTGATACACTTGTATTCCAAACCATTGTTTCAGAGTAACCGTTACATCCTACTGTACAATCTCCGGATGCATTATTTTTTGTTATCTTGTCAATCCTTGCTACCGCACCTGATCCACCGGCATCGAAATTCATTGTTACCGCTGTGATTGTTCCGGTACGTTCAGGAAATATATTATCATCCACGAAAACACCTTCAATAGTACCATATAAGGCTGATGCAGAAGGTGAATCCAGATAGCCTGATGCCGCATAACCTGATGGAGCGAAAATGAGTCTTTTATTCCCGTTTCTGTAAGTGTCCGGGATATTTGTTTGTCCTCCAAATCCGTAACACCGGGTAATGATGTTTTGATTCAAAACCTGTTCACGGGTTAATTTATAAAGTCCGTTTTCACGACCATATTCAAAACTATATCCCGAAGCCCCGGCAATAGAATCCTGTAAACTAATAACCTTATCAGTGATATCATATTCCATTTTATAAGCTTCTGCAATTTTTGAAAGAGCAGATAGACAGGATTCGTTTGTAAATTGCAAGGTCTTATCTATACCAGTTGAACAAGTACCGGAAGCCCACGTAGGATTTATTTCATTAATATTCGTAAGTATCTTACTGATAAAGTCTACAGGTGACCCATCATAACTAAAATCAGTCAACCCATTTGCGCCGTCTTTAAAAAGTTTTTTATTAAGATTATAAAGATTAGCCTGGAAATCTACATTGTATTTAAAAGTCGAATCATTGATCTTAACTACACTCGGAAGCTGATTAATAAAATAGTTCTCCCCGGTTGCTGCGCCTCCACTGGCAGGATATGTGATATAATCACCGATAGTTATGTCAAGAGCGGAAGCAGAATTATGAATGAACTCCGAAGTTATCTTATGTTCACCCATTAACTTTTTACTATAAACACACCTATCATCAATATCAACTGTAATTGGTATTGCCCTTCCGCTGCGATATATATCGATACTTATCATGTCACTGAAACTGCTATCAAACTCATTCGAAACTTTGCAATAACACCCAAATTATAAAGAAAAATATTATCAACCTTAAAGCCTGAAGTGGCAAAGCAAACTACTGTAACCCCATTCAAAACTATTGATCTGGTTCCGGCAGAAGAAAAAACTTTATAAAGAGCCTGTATCTTACTTTGAAAATCCGACAAAGAAGACCCTGTGATAAATCCATTAAATTCCAGAGTATTATTTTTGCGCTTTACTATCTGATAACCCTCTGATCCATATTTAGTGAATTGCTGCTCTTTGAGCTCAGGCAAATCATGTAATGCTTCTGCTTTGGACAAATATAGTCCAAAAGATAAAAAAGGTATTGAATCAATAGTATAAGTACTTATACCTGATGCAGGTAAAGTTCCGGTTAAGCTAACTACCGTCTCCCTGAAGGTCATTACAACACTTGCTCCTCCGTTCATGTATTCAGGTATTACCGATTTAACGTAACCCGAAGCACTATTATATGGCGTCTCGAAAATACTTAGTCCGGTTGCTGCATTAATGGCAGTATAGAAGCTACTCAAATAACCATTTATACCTGATGCAGTTCCACCAATTGAACCTGAAAAAATAATATCCCGTCCGGCAAAAAATATCTCATCAGCCAAAACCCACGGCTCCACGCCTGACTCATCGCCCCATTCATGAAAACATTCTCCTGCTCTTTCCGGCATGTTGAAACAGTTCTGAATAGCAATATTTGAACCCGGTGAATGCCCTGCCCGGATATTGTAAGTATTGAATAAATCTATGCCGTTAAGTGTGTACATATTAAAATCCTGCTACCGCCGATTGTTTAGTATTACTATTTATTGATTGAAGTTCTGTTACTGCTTTCTGAAGTTCCACCACGGTCTGAAAAGTATTCGCTTCTATTTTTGTCAAATTTTGTAATCCTGCCAAAGTATAATCTTTTGTAGTACGATTATCATCTGCAAATCTCCTGAACAAACTTGCTAATTCCGTTCCTGTCTGCTCCGTGATCTGTCTTTGAATGCCCATTGAAAGGCCTTTATTTATAACAATATTATCACCTATATTTAATCCACTTGTCATAGCCTCATAAGCCTTTTTGTTTTCAGCTGCAATTTCCGCTATCCTTCGAGCGTTCTCTTCTTTTTCGGCCTCGGTTATCCCTCCTGTCATTGCCCCTCTTAGCCATTCCATGTATACTTTCATTTTTGGACTTGAAAGAAGCGAATCGGTAAATACGTTCATTACAGCATCAATTAACACCTGGTTCATGTAATCAGCAAAATCATCAACTGATGTTTTCCCTTCCTGGAATCCCTGAGTAATAACATCTGCAATAGTATTTTCCGTTATGCCTCCCGTGAGGAAATCAGTTAGCGATTGATCTGCATCTGCTATTGCGTTCTCTGTTTCCTGTATTATTATGTTTAATTCTTTAATTTGCTCCCATACTTTATTTTGTGCCGCTGATGATAATTGCCAGAAGCTATTATATCTTTTCTGTAACTTAGCAAGCCGTGACTCCTGCACTGCAAGTTGATCTTTTAAAATATTTATTTCCCCTTGCCTTGCTTCACCAATACCTCCCTTTCGTTCTGATAGCTCGATTAATCTCTGTTGTTCTTTTAATAACTGATTAATGTGTTCTATTTGAACCTCGAATCTCATTGCAGAAGTTGGGATCTGTGCTATTATCCCGGCGAGCATTCTACCTGCTGCGCTTACTATTGCAGCAGGATTCCCGGAAGCCATTGCAATAAACGTATCCAGCGAGCTGTTCAATAATACCATTGACTTCTCGTCAAGTCCAATTTGTTCACCGATCTGGTAAACCAAATCAGCAGCGGCATTGACTATCTGGTTTCTTAAATCCAGTTGTTCATTTAATATGTCAATTTGCTTCTTGTCATTTTCCGCAATGGCTTTTTGCATTTTCTTATACCACTCGATACTACCGGCAGCTAATATAAAATTATCAGGACCCTCTTTGGTAAGTTCCGATCCGGTAGCCGGTGTTTTTCTTCTCCTTAATAAAGCTCTGTTGAGTAATGAAAATCCTTTCCCCGGATCAATTCTTTCAAGTATTTCATCTATTTTATTATATTCTTTTTTAATGGCTTCGAGAGCTTCCTTTGCTTTTTGTTTTTCAGAATCATATAACTCTTTCCTAGCAGCCATTAAGCTATTTGTTGCCCGCACCTGTCTCTGGTTGCTTTCTGTTTGTAGATTAGTTTCCTCCGCAATAGCTTCTTCCAATTTTTTCCTGTCATCATCTGTGAGTTGTCCGCGTTTTTCCAACTTATCATTGCCTAAAGAAATTAATATTATTTTTCTTTTTTGATGTTCAATCTCTTTTGCAGCTGTTTTATTCTCAAGATCAAGAGCCTTTTCAAGTGCTGCAATTCTTTTTTCAGGACTCTTTGTATCATCGGCATAAAGTAGCCGAGCCTTAACAATTTCTGCATTAGCCTCAGCCCTCGGAACTATCATTGCACGCTCAGCATCTTCTAATTCCTGCTGTATTCGTGTATAGTTTTCAGCAGCTTTGCCAGCATCATTCATTGATTCTGCCAATTCATCAAAATATTTTCTTACTCCGGGAATAAAATTTGCAGTTGTGGAAATTAATCTTAATCCGTTTACTATTCTGGTTCCCCAAGGAGTTACCTCATCGCCTTTTTCGCCGACCATTGACTTGCCTAACTTTATAAATTCACCCTGCAGGACACCGACTGCGGCCTTTAATCCTGAAATCTTACGTTCAAGCAGTTCAACTCCTTCCTGTGACTTTGTAAAAAATGCTAATACAGTTTCTTTCAATACCTTAACTACCGCCTGAACGGAAATATAAGCAAGTGCCATCCTGCCTATCTTATCTATAATCCCGGTGGATGATTTTTCAATCTGAACATTCCCTTCAATCTGTTGTTTCTGTAATTTAGCAAGTTGAGCCTGTTCTTCTGCGAGTGCTCTTTTTACTGATTTTAATTCACCAGCAGCAGCCATTTTACTCCGTCCTGCCGTTGCATCATCATAGGCTTTCTGAAGCCTCTTAACGTCCTGTTCAATAGATTTGATAAGAGTTTTCTGCTCAGATATGGCTTGTTTAAAACTTTTTGTTGTCTTATTGAGTCCTTGATCAACGATATTGCCTTGCTTCTCGACATTTTTAGCCCAATCTTTAACAGTTTTATTGCTGTTACGGATAGCAGTTTCGAGTTGTACGGTATTTAACGAGGCATCAAAAATTATACTGCTCATGGCTTAATATATTTTCCAAGTATTAAATTTGCCTGATCGCCTGAAATCATCTTCTTTGCTTTGTAATCCCACCATGGCAGGTCTACACTTTCAATCTGCAATGATATCCAACTCTTGTTCATCAGTTCCGATTCTGTTAAATTTAATTTCGTGCGGTACATTGCAAGACGACCAAAAAGACTAACACCCCCTTTTGCTACTCCGGTTTCTTCTTCAGTATGTTCATCTTTCTGGCCAATGCCATATTCCAAAAAAAAACCTCTGCATCTGAATTTTTGATGACAATCTTAAAGAGAATATTTTGATCTTTATTCGGGAGTTTTGATATTGCATATGCTACTATTCTCACAAACCTTGTTCCGGTTGCAATAGCAATAGCCCTGCTAATAAATTCAGCATCTTTGGCATGATCCATCAAGGCTTGAAAATAAGATACATTCTCATCTTCAAAGTCTCTTATCTGACATATTTCACCGCTGATCCTAATTAACTGCCTTGTTGATATTGGACGTATAGACAAACGAAAAGTAAACCAACCCCATTTTAAACGGAATGAATCAGCCGGACCAAATCGTCCAAGTAATATGTTCGACGCTGTGCGCTCCATAATTTTATAAAAAGCCCCTTGTTCAGAGGCTCTTAATTAGAAAGCACTGATTTTCCAGCTGCCTGTATTGTCTGCCGTCATCTGCGGGAGGGCCTTGAGCTCCAAAGAAAAAAGTTTGTCCCTTCCACCACCACCAATGATGCGAGTGATGCAGTTAGCATTATACATCTGAAGTTTATGGCCTGAATCAAGTAACATCTCCAGAGCCAAGTTAACGGTTGTATAACCTGTTGCAGGAGTGTACCCTGAAGCGTTTCCAGTACCACCTTTCAGAGCAGCAATATTGGCAAATGTCATGTCGTAAAACTGCATGATTGCCGATAATTCACCTTCTTCAGTTTTTACACTTCTTACAGGCGAAAACTTCTGATCAACATAGAAGTTAGTCAGGGATCCTTCTGTTTCTTCAATACTTACAGATCCCTTAACGGTATCCGGTAAAGTAGTCAATGCAGCACCTGAAGGCATATTACTTCCGGTTGCGGCTGTTCCGTATTTAACGGATGCTATTCCAAATAAATAAACTGCCATATTCTTAATTATTAATGTTTTTGAAACTAAATCTTAAATTTGAATAATGTTCTCCAAGTTGCTCCTCCCTTATTGTCTCCTGACTTTCAAGATCAATGAGATAACTTGTTGTAGAGACTTGTTTTAATGCTGCCAGAATTAATGCTGATCCGGCTTCCAATTTTGTGGCATCAGGGATTAACCCGATACCCGGCCCTCCGTCAATATCCTTAACGTGATAATTCACGTTGACATAACATTTTTGCATCACATTAGCATTTACCGGGAGCGAGTTGATGACCACGTATTCTGTTGCGGTTGACTTGCTGGGTTTTGTCTTTAAATATTTTGGTTTCGTTATAGACCCCAAAAGTGAGTAAACAATACCTATTATGTAATCCGTAGTCTTATAATCGCTCATGGTATAAATGTTTCTTCCATTCGTGCTGCCGTGCCTTCCTTAATGACTTCGAGTTTTTCCAAGTGTAATGCCAGATCAATCATACAAACATCTGCCTGGTAAGAAATGACATTATATCCTTTCGACTCTACATAAGAAGCGTAATTCATCCCTGCAATGAGGATCATCTGAAAACCAGTCGGTTTGATGAACTCCTGAATTGATTGTTTATTCATTGATGCAATTTCTGCAGCAGATAACCGACCTTCAGTTATTTTTCCAGCAAGTGTCCCCGGTTCCTTTCCGATAATCAATTCCCCATTATGGAAAATATAATACCCGATTGAGTTCCGAAGGTTAGCCGTTACATCTTCATATTGCCCTGCTACATGACTTTGCGCCTGTCCACGTGCATTAATAATAAATTGTTCAGCATCATTAATAAACGCATCAATAATTTGTTGATAAAGTAATCCAGCCTGTTTTTCAATATCTTTCATTGACTTAGCCTCGTTGAAATTACTCTTTAGAGCCATAGTCTTGAATTTAATTGACCATTCGAGGCACGTTTTACTTTACCCGTGATCGTACCGTTTGAAAGTGCAGTAAGAACAAAATCAGATCCTGCCGGTATGACCACTGTTGTAACAGGCATGAAAAGATCAAAAGAATAATCTATCATCACTCCATCTGCCCCTGCTATTTTCTTCCCCGTGCCGTTCACTTCTGCCCGGCATGAAAAAGTATAATCAGTTGTCTCCCCTGCAGTCCAAACTCCGCTTGCATTCTGTGAACCAGATGCAGAAGTAGTTACTACGATACTATCAGGATATTGTTGCATCAGAAACGTTGTACAAAGGTTGCCGTTTTTTTCAAAGAACTTGCTGGTATTGGATTCACTGCACTATACTTTGTATAAATACCTGCTGCCAAACTTAAAAGAGTTGTCTTATCAGCCAAACTGACCTGATACCCCCCTTCAACAACATTAGGGACAGTTACAAGTGTAGTGATCGCATCAGCATAAGCAAGATCAAAAGACTCACCACCTGAATAAATACCAGCAGAAGCAAGCCCTCTGTCCTGTAACGCAAGAATAAAAGCATTCTCAGACAAAGGATAATTCATCTTGGCTTTTATCGCTTCAAGGTTTGTCATGTCGTTTTATTAAAATAGGAGTAGGAATCCTACTCCTATTAATATATAATTAACTCCATGAAGTCGCATCAACCTTCAGGATAAATATCCCGTCCACATCGGTAAACCGGGGAAAGGCATTGGCCTGCCCTTTAGTAAATTCACCGAAAGGCTCCAACTCTGACCACTTCGATAAAAGTATATGATCTCGCTTGACCTGGATGGATTTTTTACTTACTGATTCACTGGTTTCCTCAGCTATAGGTCCGTGAAGGACGTTACCGATTTTTAGATCAGGAATAAAGGTTACATAACCATTTTTCCATGCAGCTACGTTGGTAAGTGCATGTGCATTGCTTTCAAATCTCACATTCGAGTCAACTATAACAATCTTCGGAAGAAGCCTTGATTCAAATAGATTACTCAAATCCGTAAATGTCGGAGTGGCTTTCGTGGTTGTATTACGGAGTACTGCCCATTCATTCTGTACCTGTGTTGATGCTACAAGCTCATTAAATGCTGTTCTATCGCAACACATATACTCCAAAGGATACCCGGAAGCCCTTGCATTATCTGTAAGAGTCCTGATATCAGTCATTGGAACACTACCAGATGCTTGTGACCATTGAAGAGTAACGCCTGTTTTATTCCCAGTAGGAATACCGAAATCACAAACATCTTCAGTTATGATCCCATTATTGTTTGAGGAGGTAAGAGATATCTGACCATAACTAAGTGCCTGCATAGCAAGGTACTCAGTACGTGCCATAACACCTGTATAACAGAAATCAATGTCATTAAACACGAGGTCAAGAAGTGCGCTCCTATTAATATCGCCCAAAGATAATGCTTTCAGAATGTTATAATCATTCATATCCTTTTCATCCATCTGCCTTTTAATGGCTATCTTTGGGATGTCTCCGGTTATCTTGGTGATAATTCTACGAGATTTGAGAGGCGCAGAAGAGTTATACTCGATAACATCTGCCATTACAGGATTACCACCCGACCCAGAAAGGGATTCCCATGTTAATTGAGTGGTATATTTTAAAGGGAAAAACTGTTGCCAGAAAAGTTTATTAAGGAACAGTTCACGCCGACGGTTAACGTAAGCTTCGACATTCACTTTCGTTAACTCTTTTAAAATTGATCTTTCCATTTTTTCTATTTTTTAAAAGTTAAACGAAACGAACTAAAGGAAGTAGTGCCTTAATGGTTGCATCAACAAAATAAGGCAATTGTGAAGTACGAACACGACCACGGACCAAAAGTCCACAACCGTTATTATCGTTAGTCAGATCGACAGGGTTAGTTGCAATAGCAACAGGAGAGTATCGAAATCCACCGCCATTAAATCCTGAAGTAGCATTTTCAATTACCAACCCACTTGCAGCAATAGCAATACTCAAATTACTACTGAGGTTAAGCACATCTTTCCCTGTGCCAGAAGCTACAACTGATGTGATCCTGACGCCTGATGCAGTGCCTAAACTATAACCAAGAAGATCGCCTGCTTTAAATTCATGGTTGTTATAAACTACGACATGATTAAAACCTGATGCTACCAAAGCATTGGCTAACATAGCTGTTTTCGTGAGATGATAAATCCCATCAGAGTCCACTCCAAGGAGTGCACCCTCTTTCATCCCAGTTGCTGAAGTCGGAAAATCATCTTTCTCGACCACACCGCCTCCGGGAATATCCTCAAGGATCAGCTCGACGGCTAAATTCCTTTCGGTATCTGTTGAAGAAAATGTTTGCATAATTATTATTTTTTAATTAATACTTTGCCTTGCGGCTCTTTCGGGAACTTCTCATTAAGGTAAGCATCGATTGTAGATTTCTCACTTTGCTGCCCGCCTCCCGTTGGCGGTACTGAAATAACGACCCCCTTCTCTGCCATTTCCTGTTTGAATCCGTTGTAATCGGTTTCAATAGATGCGACCAGTTGATCAATCTCGGCCTCTGATTTTGGAATCAGATTCCGACCCTTTAAATACGATGCAGGTATATCCTTTAATTTTTCATGCTTACTCACTTTTTCAGCTAATGAGGCTAAAGTCTTTTCCTGTTTTTGCTTTTCAATCTCCGCTTTAAGAGTCTCAGTTGATTCCTGTTGTTCTTTTTTAAAAGCAGTGAACCAAACAGGCTCATTCGGATCAGGATCAGCGTCTTTGTCTTTCGGAGGTCTGCCGACTTTCTTTATCGGCGTACCGTCTTCATTAAGTCCGTGTTTTTCCTGGAAATTCTTTAAAGCTGTCTTTTGTGCTTCTGTTGCTCTGCGGTCGCCTTCGATCTGAAGTTGTGTTGCAGAGAATTTGAGTGTCTCGATGATCCCGTCTGTGAATACGGTCTCAATATCTTTTTCTTCTTTTACGGTTTTGCTGAACGTATCTGCAACCCCTGATAAAAATGATTCACTGACCCCGGTTAATTTCGATTTCAGGAATGCTAAAATTTTCTCTTTCATAAAATGAATATATTTTGTTCAAAATTACGTTAAAGTATATTGTTAGTTCAATAAGATTATTTAACTTCGTCCGCATATAGACAAGCAATATGGTAATAACAGTTGAAGAGTATGCCAAAATGTTCCCCTCGAAAGGGAAAGAAGTCTCCCCAAAAACTATTATAAGACGTTGTATAAATGGTTTTTTGCCCTCACATC
>Ga0208961_1000586_pt1 | contig 14943 bp, 6 predicted proteins | sample RifOxyB3_FD_184034 | JGI IMG/M metagenome (GOLD analysis project Ga0208961, IMG submission 184034) | Groundwater microbial communities from Rifle, Colorado - Rifle Oxygen_injection B3 (SPAdes) | ecosystem: Environmental > Aquatic > Deep subsurface > Groundwater | place: Rifle, Colorado, United...
TGCGATATCGTAGGGGAATACCTTGAAAGAAAACCACAGTGGCCATGTCGGTCTATAAAAACGACATATGAAATACATAACAAATCTATTAAGTTCATGAATTTGTAGGAATTGTAGACTTAACTTTCATCGCGCAACATAGTGCGATGATGGTTAAGGAAAGCGGTTTATTTTCTTGCATTGGCAAGGGTGGATGTTTATGTTGTTTGAGTTAAAACAATTAATCGGTTAAAAACATGGAAATTAATGAAAATAAAGAAATAAATTGGATAGATTTGAAAATTGGAAGGTCTAACTAATGATGAAAAGGTGTGTTTTTGCAGGGCTTGCGGCATTATTGGTGGGTTTCCTTTTTAATTGCACAGAAAATTCCAACCCAGCTTCCGCAACGCCGGAAAAGTCAGCGGATCTTTCCAATTCTCCATTTTAATGTGAAAGGAGATGTCATTTCATGTTTGTTGGCAAATCAGGTCTTAATTTCGCGATATTGATTTTTGTTTCAATAATCTTAAATAGCTGTCTTGATGATGGATCGGAACCTCAAAGTCCTTTTTTAGACAAGAAAAAAATATGGATTAACGTTACTGTAAGCAAATTTTATATTACAGGTATAAAAGATGGTAAAATTGTTCAAATGAAACCATGGAGTTTTGGCAATTTTACTGAAGATGCTACTTGGGATATTTGCGATGAAACAGACAAAACACGAGCTGAGGGTTGGAAAGATAATATCACGACTTTTTTTAGTAATTTTGCAGAATCGTCTCAAGAGTCATATATTTATGATAAGCTTAAGATATTGGGTAAGTTTATAAAAGCTAATTGTACCCAGTTAGAATTTGCATCCCCTGAACAATTCGAAGGAAACGTTAATTTCTCTATAAAAAGTAGCAAGTCTAGCAGTAACCTTGAGTTCCCTTGTTTTTCCGGCAGTGGTGATGAGGATATGTATGCAGCCGCACGAAATTTTTCAGAATATAATTGTGCAGATAGTTATTCGCATCAAGACTACGAAGATTATATTTGGAATATAAAAGTAGGCTTATTGTTCCAAATCGTGCCAGGCAACGACTTAGATGTTGGTATTACAAAATATCATGGAGCTGAGACTACGATAGATCAGTGCATGCTTGTCTGTCGTAACCATATCTCACCATACGTAACCACGGTTTCAGATATTGCAACAATAATGACTCACGAGATTGGGCACGCTGTGGGCCTTGAAGATTGTTTTCACAAACGAGATGATGATAATTATTGTATTATGCATCGGAGTTTGAGTGACGCTCCAGCATCGAAGAGGACCTATATTGACCCCGATCATGCATCACAAATAAAAAAGCCATACGGGCATTAAATCTAATATTTGGTGAGGTTCAGCATGAAAACAATAAGTCTAATTATTTTTATAGTAATATTCATTCAACTTATTTCTGCGAAAGCAGCGTTAGATGATAAGGATATAATATTTGGGCATTTTAAGAAAATGGGTGCTGATTTAAATACTAGCAAACAGTTAATGAATAAAATAAATGTGAAGATTAGTTTAGCGGATTCGGGTAATGCTGACAATGATCCGTTCCTAGTCTTTGTTGAAATTAACAATAGTAGCGTAGATACCATAGATAATTTTATAATGACTGAAAGATCTTTTCGAAATCACATTAGATTGTTTGCGTTGGATGATAGTGGCACATTGTTCGATTATTTCAAGCAGAATATGCCCTTACGTACTGGCGAAGATAAGATGAGGGCGATGATGCCAAAGGAAGATATTAAGTTCATTTATTTATCGAACATAACTTCACCACAAGTGGCAAGAGGTGATAGGTTTAAAAAGAGAGGTAATTGCTTTTTAAATCTTTACATGGTGTATTTGAATCAACACTCTATTCCGATATACTTAATTTCAAACCCGATCAGAATAAAGTTTAATCGTTTCTCGGACAATAGAATCAAACTAAGTCGATCATTTTGGGATGCTTTGGCCCGTGATGAAAATGATGATTTTAAAGCCTATTTTATTGGAAGGGATATTAGGAGTGTTAGTGGTTTGGAATCAATTATTAAGGTGGATAGCGCTGGGGCTTATGGAAAATATGCTCGATTGCTGTTGTCCTATATATACGCCTATAATCAACGTGACTATAGCTTGTTTAAAAAGTACAAGAAAGAATTGGTGTATGATTTTACGGGCACAGTATTTTTGAATGACATCAAGTATATGTTAAAGACAAGTAAAAAGGACTCGCCTAAAGAAGTTATTTTATTAGGAAATAAAGTGAAGTAATAATTTAATAAAAAAGGCATCTTCATGAAAATATTAATAATTTTGCTATTCATTGTTTGTTCACCGTTTGCCTCGCTGCAAAAAACACCCATTGGTACTGTAAGTAGCGTTTTGTATGGCACAAACACAATGGATGAGGTTTCTATTAATCAGTTAAGTCAGCTTGGTGTTAATAATGCACCGAAATTGGCCTCAACAATTACATCCATGGCTCTTGTAAGAAAAGATAATGTAAATGAAGCTGGTGTGTCTAGTCTGTTTGTTTGGACAGATCTAAAATATGGGTTATGTTATATGGCTAAAGATTGGACGAAAGTTAAAAATTATTGGGATATTAAGGGGGCATGTGCTTTAACAACAAATTGTCTTGGTGATTTCTGGGTTGTTGAAAAGGAGAGGGATAGGGTTGTGCATCTTAGATATGATCCAACGACAGAGTCTATGAATTTAGTAAATGTTATAAATGGCTTCAGCGCTCCAAGTGATGTTTGTTACGTTGCAGACGATCAAAATGGATTGCTGATTGCTGACTTTAATAATAATCGGATTGTTTATTGTAATGGAATGACTGGTGAAAACAAGGAATATTTTAGTGTAGTTGGAGATATCTCAATTAACGGTCCGCGTTCGGTGTCAACTGGCCGGGGTGCATCGTGGAACAGTTCGGGGAGTGTTGACAGCTGGTATGTTGTTGATGAATTTAATAGAGTGTTAAAAATAAACGCTTCCCGACACAGCGAGGGAATAACGCCAACAGTGGAAGCATTGTTTGATGTTGACACTTCCAGTATATCTGATCGAAAAAGAGCATTTATAGTATCTTTATCCACGGATATTCGAGGAAATATATATGGAGTTGATTATACTCTTGGTAGGATATATCAATTTAATAGCAAACTTGAATTGCTGGATATTCAGGGCGCGCTAGGAAAAGATGGAACGGCTTCTTCAATGCAACTAAATTACCCAAGAGACTTGTTTTGTTATTCTGATGACGCTTTTTACGTTGTTGAAAAATATACTGATGGATCTGGCGCTCAAAGGTTTGTATCCTACCCAGAAATAAGAAATCTTTATTTATCAGTTGATCGATTTACAACTGACCCAACAGTAGAAAATTGTTTCGTGGATATAAAATTCATTTCAACCTATGAAATTGGAACAAATAGTTATGTAAAAATAACTGCAAGTGAACTCGATGGCTCAAATACTTATACTATTTTAGATAATGGTCCATTAGTGGGAACAATGACTGAAGTGCAGAGAGATAATATTGCCCTTGGAAATGTTGATGCAGGTCAAGTTTCGTACAGGTGGAATGGAAAAGATATAAGTCAAAATGATTTGCCAAATGGAACATATAATATTTTGGTGACGCTAACGACCATACATAACACCTCAAACCCCTCAGCTACGACTATCTCTCGTTCTGCGAGTGCTAGAGTGGAAATCGCAGACTTGTCATTTTTGGCAATATCCACACAAAATGATATTGTAATCAACAACAGTACGCCTGTCGCAACGCTAAATTATATTACAACTGAGTCGTGTGAGTTAAAAACATCAATCATATATGCTCCTGATGGTCATGTTGAAAATGGATATCAGATAATAGAAATAAATTCTTTGCAAAATATACCAGTTGGATCATATTCTATAAACTGGGATGGAATGGTTGGTGGCGTATATGTAAATGATGGGGCGTACTATTTTAAAATTGAAGCAGAAAATGAAGAAGGTGTAAAACAGGTGCTATATAAGATGGTGTTGGTTTCTATTCAGACTGTTTCTGCAGCTATCATTGGAATTGAGCATGCTATATCTTTAAATACGTATGATTTCATTTCTTGTCGAAGTGCAGCTGATTATCAAAATCTCAAATTTCATATAAGTGAGGATGCGAAGGCTAAGGTTTCGATATATAATGCGCAGAATCAGTTAATGAATGAGACACCTCTTTATAGTTGCGATATTGGTTTTAACCAAATAGCGCTAAGATTCAATTCTGACAATGGAGATTATTATAGTGATGGACAATACAAGGTCGTTTTATATGTTGAGGAAAACTACAATGCAACAGCCAATCGAAGTTATGAGAAACCAAATATTATAATAGACAACACGCCACCAGGTATAAATTACACTACCGCTTCTCAATATTTTTCACCAAACGGAGATGGGGAAAATGATCAAGTTACTATTACAGGATTATGCACGGAGAATTCAATAATTGAAGCAAAAATCTATTTTTCAGAATATTGGGACAATAGGTCTGAAATAAAAAGATTGCAAATTCAGAATGGCCTAAGCTTTTCATATTCTTGGGATGGAACAAATAATCTTAATGAACTGATGGATGATGGAGTTTATTATCTAGGTATTAAAGCGTCAGATGTGGTTAAAAATACTCAAACGAGTTATTATAGGATTGTTCTAGACAACAATAGCAGTATTGGAACTACTGAAAGAAGATTTATTCAGGAAAATTCACAAAGAACACACATTTATAAAAAAGTTGATTCGCATTTTAATAACGGTCCTTTATATACCCCCTTCGTGCCAGGAGCGTTTCCATGCTATAATAATAGCGGAACTAAGATTGCGTATTGTGTTAGCATTGAAGAGAATATGAATGGAACTGCCAAACTCAATTTGTATGTTTGCAATAGTGACGGAACAGGGTCGCAATTCTTAAAACAATTTAATAGGTCCAGTAAAGATGATCTAAGTTCAACGTGTTGGAGTCAGCGAGTCTCAAATATTTCACCAATAAAATGGCATCCAAACAATAATGATCTTTATGTTGTTGAAGACCAAACTAATGATTTTCATTCGAAAGGAAGAATTGTAAGGATAAATACTAACACAAGAGTTGAAACCGTTGTTACAGATTATTCAGATATTTACGATGGCAGTTCACCATATGTGTTGTCTGATTTTCAAATTTCACCAGATGGACAGAAAGTGGTGTTTGGCTTTGCTGGTATTGATTATCCATTTCCGCCTCTAGATGGTAGTGGAGTTCCGATAAAACAGGGAAAAATTGTGCTAATGAAATTTGATGGTACAAATAAAACCATTCTGACGCCGAGTTATTTTGTGTCCTTTGATTGGGGCAAGCAAAATGATCAAATTCTAGTTACTGAGTTTTTGGAGAATGGAACAGGTGATGGTGAGTATTATTATTATCCATTGGTAGACAGGATCTTTAAAATAACGAATATGTCAACAAGCCCACTGATTGCTACGAGTGCATTTGATTTGCCTTCAGATCATTTTGCGTTTAGAAATGCAAAATGGAGTTATAGTAATACGGATATAGTTTTTCATGGAGTATACCAGCCAGGATCATTTCCATATATTGGTATCTGGACAAGCAATGCAAATTTGTTTAGCAGCACGAAGATATTATCAAATCCGTTTGTGATATACAATCCAACGAGTTTGACTTATCCTTATGATAAAAGCCCGGGATGGTTGCCCGATGATTCGAAGAATTATTGGTTTTCAACTTTATATAATATTGCACCTGTGGAAAAAAGCTATAGCGATGTTGATGTAAGGCCAAGCTATGTAGATTTAACAGGATATAATAATGAAAATTTAAAAACGGTGTATGTTGAAAGAGTAGGTCAATCGATAGACATCATATCTGCAGATGTTAAAAAGCAGCCTAGCTATTATTCGCCGTCAGTATATATTGGTGAACCTATTTGGGATGATCCGGCGTACTTACCGTATGTTCAAATAAATGGAACTGCACAAGACTGGAATTTCAACGGTTTTACACTCGAATTTGGCAATGGATTGGATCCATCGCGCTATTATATAATCAACCAATCAAACACGGAAGTGGCATATGGTCAGATTGGCCTTTTTGATCCAAGAGTGGCAGCGGATGGTCCTGTAACAATTAGGTTGGTTGTGAATGATAAGGCTGGAAATAGGGCAATTCAAACATTTCAATGGAAAGTTAGGAATGCAACGTTATTTAATAGTGATGACCCAGTTAATTTGGGAGATAGAGCTGGGTGGAAACCGGACGATATTAATATAGCTGCTGCGCCATATTTTAATGGTACAATAAGTTCACAAGAATGTTTCAATGGTGAGAAAAGTCTTAAGATAGAAATACCAGTTGGTGTTGGGAATTATTGCGCATCTGCAATATGGAGTTCTGTTGCGTGGGAAAATGTATTGTTCCCGCCGTATAGAACATTTCCCAGCAGCATTGGGTATTCTTATTTTGTATTTGCTTACAAAAAGACAAACACATCTTCTAGAATTGTGCTTAGATTCCAAGTTAATGGACAATGGCACGAAGTTGCAGAAAATGATAACGAATATCAAGGTTGGTCGATTAAAACGGCAGGGCAGGGAGCATGGAATATGGTTGGATTAACATTCGCACAAGAAAAAACTGGCACGAGAAGTGATCCTGATGTTTCGCCGATCGGAACATGGGACAAAGTACTTATTGGAATTATCGGCCAACCAGGTGATGCCGTATATTTCAATGATTTGAAGTACTGTAATGGATTTGTGGTGAATCAAGGTGAGATAGCATCCTATGAAGGCAGTGCTAATTTATATTTTCCTGAAGGTGAGGAATATGTTATCAATGGTCAGCTACGCTTAATATGTCAACCAGAGGAGGGTATCTCGTTTAGGGGTGTAAATGATTCTAAGTGGAAAGGATTAAGATTTAATCCTGAAAGTAGATTGTTTATTAATGGCATAAGAGCTTCAGCTGGAAGAAAAGTGCTGGAAGCAAATATATTAATCAGAGGTGTAAGCAGTACTGAAAATATTGCTTCAACTTATAAAATTACTAAATATGGATTTGTTGAATAACGAAAAGGAGAATACGATGATGAGAAAAAACATTTTGTTGGTTGTATTACTTTTTAATGTGTCGTGGGCTAGTTTGCCAAAGATATTATCATATCAAGGTCAAATCCAATATAATTATGGCTCTGGTTTTGAGCCTATTAGAGTTGGCCTGCAAAATTTTAAATTTAGCCTCTGGGATAGTCCGGAGCTTGGTCTAGGTACATTATTGTGGCAGGAGAGCCAATCAATTCGAGTCGGAACACCAGGTCTGATAAATGTAACCTTGGGAAGTATGCATCCTATAGAATTTAATAAGACTGATGCCGGTGTTAGTTATGCATGGGACTTTTCTATCTATATACAAATAGAATATGATCCGGATCAAGATGGGAGTTATCAGCTTATAACAGCTGGTGATCGCATCTTGTTGACAGCTGCCCTTTATTCGTTGCAGTCTGTGGATTTGAATCAACACTTTGATTTTGATAACCCTACGGAAATATTTATACACAAAGATGTTAAAGTTGGAACGGATGAAACTTATAGCAAGTTAACGTATTGGAATCTTCAGCTTGGTACTGGTACTTCACCCGTCAATAACACCAGTATACAATTTGACGGTGGACAAGAAGGGATAATACAATACAACAGATCCACTAATAAAATGATCATTATTGCTGATAATATTGAACTTTCTTCTAATGTTGAGGTAACAACCCCTATTGGTTTTAAAGTAGGCAATGATGCATTATATAGTAAGCTGTCCGATTGGAACTTGCAGTTGGGTACAGGAACTTCACCTGTTAATAACACCAGTATTCAGTTTGATGGTGGACAAGAAGGGATGATTCAATACAATAGATCTACCAATAAAATGATGATTCAAGCTGAAAACATTGAATTTGTTTCCACTACTACAAGTGCTAATGGAGATTTTAATATAAATGGAAACCTTGCAGTTAATGGTGATATAACTGTAGCAAGTTGGAACATTATGACAACTCCAGACTACGTTTTTCGGGATGATTATAAACTAATGCCTCTTTATAAGGTAGAAGAGTATACTAAAGAAAATAGTCACTTGCCCGAAGTCCCTTCCGCTAAAGAGATTAGTAAGAATGGGGTAAAAATAGGAGAAATGAATCAGCTACTATTAAAAAAAGTAGAAGAGCTAACGCTTTATATTATTGAACAGGAAAAAGCGATAAAAAAACAAAACGCCGCAATAAATATTATGGAGAAGGAAATGCAGAAGATAAAAAGTAAGATGAACTGATTGTGGAGAACATGATGAAATTAACTAACCGCCAATCATCTTCCCGGTGGATTGTATTGTTGCAGGGCTTTTTGTCGCTTCTGGGCATTGTCGGGTACGTAAGTGCAGAAGTAGGGTATTGGGTTCCCACTTATGGCCATAGGAGTGAGAACGGGAGTAGTGTGTCCCATCAAAGTGTATTAGGTGGGCTTTCCACACAAAGAGATAGCACGGCAAACGCAATTATAGCCTCGGGATTTGAAAACCTTTTAAAACCGAAGCAAAAATATTCGGCTATCGGGAGTGCTACAGATTATTCTTGTGGGAATATTATCGTGAAGAAGGATTCAAGTATCATTAGGGGTATCGGCACTGAATGGTTGAAATTTAATCGTGGTTGTGGGGATAGTATAGAAATCAATGGTAGGGGATATACAATTTTATCAGTAGAGTCGGATGTTAAGCTATATATTACTGATTTTGCAGCAGAGAATTACGAAGGTAACAGTTATCGAATATTGCGAAAGTTTGAGGATTTCCGATTTTGGTCGCAGCAAAATAAAAACCTAGTTACTCTGAACATTTCCGAAGTCGCCATTCTCTACAACGACGGAGTGCCTCTTATCGGCTCCAGCATAGGCGCCTGGGACAGTTGGTGGACCACCGACGCCAGTCACACGCTTACAGTCACCGCTATTAGCCATAACCGGGCCTATGGCACGGCAAACCGTGGCGCAACGTTGGACTGCCGCGGATATGGAATAAGCACCTATTCGCATTATCTGACCATTGACGGCATTGAAATAAAGAACATGAACAGCGAATACGGCCTGTTCATTGCAGGCAACCATTCCGTGGTCAAAAGCTGCGTTATCCACGATGGTTCAGGCAAAGGTATCAGTCTCCAGTACGACAATACCTGCGACAGCGTATACAACAACATTGTCTACAACCTTGGAACAACCGGCATTTATGCTGGACCGGGAAACATGTTCATAGCCAACAACACGGTCTTCAATTGCAATATTGGCATTGACCTGCGCGGCAATTCAAATAAAGCGTACAACAACATCCTGTTTGGCAATACAACGGCTGATTTTTATCAGACAGGGACAAACGAGTATGCACGGAACGTGATTTCAGACAATTCCCTGCCAACATACGCCACAGACAACCAGCGTAACCAGACCTTATCGCAAATAGCATTTGCCAATACAACGCCGGGAGCCTATGACCTGCATATCCAGGCAACAAGCGCTGCCAAGGGCTATGGCAATGCCTATGACGTAAGTTTCGCCACCGACATTGACGGTAATATACGCGTAAGTCCCTGGGACGCTGGCGCAGACCAGGCAGGCGGGTACATACCTCCTGTATTGCCAGTCCATAGTGTCCCGGTCCGGTATGTTTCCATTGGAACAAAACCTGACTATTCAGCAGGCAGCCTGCAAATGGCAACAGGCAGCAAGATAGTGACTGGTATAAATACAGCATGGCAGGCCAATAATCAAGGCCAGGGCGACAGCCTCCTGGTGAATGGAGCAGGCTATACTATTGATTCAGTCACCTCTGATACGCGCCTTGTGCTTACGCAGGCTGCCCCAGCTTCGTTTTCCGGCAGTTACAACATAAAGCGCAAGTTCCGCACCTTTATAGCATGGGAAGCGCAAAACAGGGACCTTTTGCTTGCGGACGAGTCTGAAGTCGCGGTCATGTACAATGACACCGCCTGCTATAAAACCGCGCTTATGGACGGCTGGCATACCAATGTCGCGCATACGATCACTATAAATGCCGCTCCTGGCAACAGGCACAATGGCGTGGCTGGCACTGGCGTTGTGCTGGATGCCGGTTCCCATACGTGGACCATATATGCAAGCAATGTGTCTTTTGCAGGCCTTGAAGTGAGGAATTTGGGCGGCGCCTATGGCATGTATATTGGCGGCCGCGAGAATGTGGTCCGCTCGTGCCTGTTTCATGACGGCGCTACGAATGGCATTCACCTGTACTATGCGGGCAGCAGCGACAGCGTGTATAACAACATCATCTATGGATTTGGTGCAGCAGGCATAGACATTGCCACAACCGAATGGAATTTTGTGGCCAACAATACCGTGTACGGGTGCAATGAGGGCATCCGGTGCAGCCAGGGGAACAGCTCGTACAACCATTTGTACGTGGTGAACAACATCAGCGTTGGAAACAATGCGGACTACAGTGAAGTGCCTGGGTCTGTTGGGTTCAATGCCAATGACAGCAACAATATTGCCGGTGATAATTCGCTTGTTACGGTTGGCGCTGGGCCGCACTGCCTGAATAACATCACCCTTGCGCAAATAAAGTTCGTTGATGTTTCGGCTGTGGCGCGGGACCTGCACATTCGCATTAACAGTGCGGCCAGGAATGCGGGCGCCGACCTCAGCGCTTGTTTCACCAGGGACATTGACAACAGCGTACGCACAGCGGGATTGTGGGACATAGGCGCTCATGAAAACACGACCATTGATGTCATTGCACCGGTCATTATTGTGACAGGCGTGTCTGAAAACGGCTTGTACAACAATAGCCGGACAATAACCATCACTGTCACCGACGACCAGGACCCGGAACCGGTCTATACCGCGACTCTCAACAACCAGGCCTTTGAGAGCGGCCATGCGGCTGCTGACGAAGGCTTTAACACGCTTATTGTTTCAGCAGCTGATTGGGCGAACAATACCTCGGCCGACACTGTGCATTTTACACTGGATTTTACCCCGCCAGTGGTCTCAATCACTGCGCTGGCCACCAACGACCAGACCCCGCAGCTCCAGGGAACCATTGATGATAACAATGCTGTCATAAGCGTCACTGTTGCAGGTCAAACCAAGGCAGCGACCAACAATGGGGATGGCACATGGGTGATTGCGGACAATCAGCTCGATGAATTGGCCGAAGCCATTTACAATGTCTCTGTTTCAGCCACAGACCCGGCTGGAAACATTGGTCACGATGCCACAACGAACGAACTGACCATAGATATTACTGCGCCAGTGGTCTCTGTTGCTCCAGAAGCAGGGGAATATCCGGCTGCTTTCTTTAACAGTGATTCCGCGATAACGATGCTATTTTCCGACAACCTGTCAGGCGTTCTGAGTGTCTATTATACCTTGAATGGCGCTGAACCTGACAACACTTCCACGGTCTACACCAGTCCTCTGGACCATATCAGCGTGGGCACAGTGCTGAAGTACTTTGCAAAAGACCATGCAGGCAATGCGAGTTCAATTGCAACCGCAATCTATGAATTGGCAGTGCCAAAAGTACGCTATGTCTCTGTAGGCAGCAGGAGCGATGAAATTGGAGGCAGCCCCTCGGCGCCGCTCGGGGCAAGCATTCAGGTGACAGCTGACAGCAAAGTTGTCACAGGCACAGGCACAGAATGGTGGGACAGCAACCGGGGCAGGGGAGACACTCTTATTGTCGATGGCATAGGTTATACCATTGATTCCGTGGTGGATAATACCACGCTTGCGATTACCGGGAATGCCGTGGTGTCGTATACAGGCGCCTCATATTCAATCAAGCGTAAATACGCCACCTTGCAGGCCTGGGCTGAACAGGAACGCAATCTTGTGGCAGCGGACGAGAACGAAGCAGCGGTCTTTTACAATGACGGCGCGGAATTCGAAGTCAACTGGCTGTCGCACATTGACGGCAACTGGCAGACTGACGCGGAACACAGGCTTATCCTGACAGCGGATTCTCGCAACCGTCACCAGGGAACAGCAGGTACGGGTGTTGTTATCAACTGCGTAGCCGGTGTCTGGAACATGTACAAGGGTAATACCATTATTGAAAACCTGGAGATACGCAATTCCAGCGGATATGGCATGTACCTTGCGGGCAATGATAATGTCGTACGCAACTGCATTTTCCGCAATAGCCAAGGCACAGGACTCCAGGTTTTCTATAACGCGGCAAGGGACAGCGTTTATAACAACATCTTCATGGATATTGATTCCTCTGCCATAGAAGTGGCCTCTTACTTCTGGAATTTCCTGGCAAACAACACTATCTACGGTTGCGGCAAGGGCATATGCCTGACCAGCGGCAATACAGCAACAAACAACGCCTATGTAGTGAACAATATTTGCTGGGGCAATGGCATAGACTTCACGGAAGTGGATGGCGCCATTGGGTTCAACGCTAATGATACCAACAATATCAGCGCTGATAACTCGATCCTGACCATAGGCAATGCCCAGAAAAACACAGGCAATGTTTCCAGCGTGGCCATGGGTTTCCTGAGTCTTGCGCAGGGCGGTCTTGATCTGCATCTTCGTAAGAGCAGTATGGCGTTTAATGCAGGAGCTGATCTCTCAACCTATTTTACCTCTGACATTGACGGCAATACTCGGTCCGGCCTTTGGGATGTTGGCGCGGATGAAAATGTGTGGACCGATTCTGTTGCACCGGAAATCGCTATCACCGGCGTCCTGAATGGGTATGCCTACAATACCTCAAAACAGGTCTATGCTTCGGCTTCTGACGCTGAAGACGCCAATCCCTTCATGGTCCTTACCATCAATGGTTCTGTGGTCCAAACCGGGCACGAAGTCAGCGCTGAAGGCGTTCATACGGTTGTTGTTGAGGTGTGGGACCATGCGGGTAATACTGCTGTAGATTCTCTTGCCTTTACCATTGACCTTACCGCGCCAACAGCATGGGCATCCCCCATGGGCGGATATCACAGCGTTGATTTCTTTAACAGCGATTCCACCATTGTATTGCAGGCGTCTGACGCCCTGTCCGGTGTGCTGCATATCTACTATACAACTGATGGCTCAGCCCCAACCGACGCCTCTTCGGTATATAGCAATCCCATAAGCAATGTACCGGAAGACCTGACTCTGAAGTTCTTTGCCCGGGATAATTCCGGAAACAACGGTTCCATGGCAACTGAAGTTTACGAACTTGAGCCGGTCTCCACCGGACCTTCACCCCACTATGTTTCCATCGGCACAGCAAGCAACTACACTACCGGTACTATTTGTATTTCTGCAGGGTCAAAGAACGTCACCGGATCAGGAACTGCCTGGAAGACCGGCAATCGCGGCAAAGGCGATAGTCTGTACATATCCGGCGTTGGCGGGTATGTGATCGATACTGTGCTTTCGGAAACCGGCCTGAAACTGACCAGGACCGCTGATGCAGGGTATAGCGGCAGTGACTATTCCATTATGCGTAAGTTCAGCACTATCCAGGGCTGGATAAGCACAGGCCGTAACCTGGTAAGCCTTGATCAGCGCGAAGTCGCGCTTATGTACAAGGACGGGAGCGAGTACGCGCGGTACGACATAGGCGGATCAGCCTGGGTCACGGACAGCCTGCATACCATCACTCTGGCAGCAGCGCCGGGCAACCGCCATGCGGGCGTCCAGGGTGCCGGGGTTGTCATAAACTGCAATGGCGCTGTGTGGAACATATACAAGAGCTGGGTAACACTCGATGGGCTTGAGGTGAGGAATTCCGGCGGGACCTACGGGTTGTATGTTTCCGGCCGCGGGAATGTGGTACGCTCGTGCATGTTCCATAATGGCAGCGGTCATGGCATCCACCTTTACTATGACGGTTCCAGCGATAGCGTGTATAACAATATCATATATGGTTTTGATTCCGTGGGCATTAATATAAACACAAACCAGTGGAATTTTATCGGGAACAATACAGTGTACGGGTGCAATGCAGGCATCCGGTGCAGCCACGGGAACTACGCATATAACAGTATGTTTGTGGTGAACAATATTGCCTGGGGCAATGGCGTTGATTACAAAGAGATGCCCGCACCGGCAATTGGATTCAATGGCAACGACAGCAACAATATTGCGGGCGACAGTTCTCTTATTGCCGTTGGAGCAGGGCCGCACTGCATAAACAATGTTCTTGCCAGCCAGATTGCGTTTAGTGATACGTCCGCGGGTACGCTTGATTTGCATATCACGGACAATAGCGCTGCCAAGGACGCCGGGGCAAAGCTCAATGTCTGGTTTACGAAGGACATTGATGGGGAGATCAGGGGTATACCCAGTGATAGCCTGTGGGACATTGGGGCGGATGAGAAGAGATAGGCCCTTGCCCTTCGGCTTCGCTCAGGGCTCGGGTAAGGACATATGCAAGAGGCAAAGGTTTGCTTCATAGGCATCCTTTGCCCCTATTTTTTCATTTTCTACTTAACACCGGCTAAAAAATCCCGTTTTCTCTCTGGCCTGAGGTTTTGGAAAACGGACATTTTATCGTATCCTGTCTAGCGAATGTTAATAGCGGGGATCCAAGGGTCTTTTTAGACCTGCAGGCAAATAGAGGTCGAGAATGAACAAATGAGGGAAGGAGTGTTGATTAAGGAGAAAGGCCTTTTCTTAGCCGTATCTGGTCTTTATCGACGGTAATGAAAGCCTGATGACCTACATTCCGCAGATATGTTTATATATAGCGTGAGCTGGAACCCATTGAGAAACTGGTAGTTACGACGATTTGGTCAAAATTATTCGTGCGGACTTGGAACCCCATTGCGTTAAAAGGCCCA
>Ga0208961_1000593_pt1 | contig 14839 bp, 14 predicted proteins | sample RifOxyB3_FD_184034 | JGI IMG/M metagenome (GOLD analysis project Ga0208961, IMG submission 184034) | Groundwater microbial communities from Rifle, Colorado - Rifle Oxygen_injection B3 (SPAdes) | ecosystem: Environmental > Aquatic > Deep subsurface > Groundwater | place: Rifle, Colorado, United...
ACTTTATGTTTTCAGTTAACACTATATTAACAATATGTTGTTCTAAAATTTGAAGTATTTAGTAAGAAAGAGGAGAGTTTCTATCTTTTTATTAAAGATAGAAACTCATTGAATATATATCTGCTCTCTTTTGGACCGGGGCTAGATTCCGGGTGATGTTGAACTGAAAAAATTGGAGAGTCGTTGTATTTTAATCCCTCGATTGTGTTATCAAAAAGATTGGTATGAGTAACTTCTGCGATCTCTACAATATTATCAGGAACATTATAGTTGTGGTTTTGAGCCGTAATCTCAACCAAACCTGTTTTCATATTTTTGACAGGTTGATTTCCGCCGTGGTGACCAAACTTGAGCTTAAATGTGTCATACCCGTGAGCGATAGAGAGTAGCTGATGCCCTAAGCAGATTCCAAACATCGGAACTTTTGCAGCTATTAGCTTTTTTATTTCAGCTTGTTCATTTTTTAGCACGAGCGGGTCTCCCGGTCCATTTGACAAAAAGACTCCGTCTATCTCTTTGGCGTTATATCTTTTTATAAGATCATCGCCGCTAAAACCGTTAGGAATAACCTCTACTCCGATATTTGCACTTACCAGCTCATTTAAAATATTTGTTTTTACGCCGAAATCTAAAACTACTACATTTGCTTGAGGAGTCGGTGCTTTGTCATATTTAAAATCTCTATCATTATATGTTGACTGAGTGTGCTTGTAAGAAACTTTTGTACTAACTTGCTCAATATAGTTTACATCTTCAATTCTCGGAGAGTTTTCTAAAATCTTTTTTAGTTCCTCTTTATCGCTAATCTCAGTAGATGCTATCATCATCATAGCACCCTCGCTTCTTAGCATCTTTGTTATATATCTTGTATCAATATCACAAATTCCCATAACATTTTGCTCTATTAAAAAGTTAGCAAGAGAATCTTCAGCTCTAAAGTTTGAGTATCTATCTTGATACTTTCTAACCAGCATCCCTTTTGCATGTGCCGCACAGCTTTCCATATCTTGAGAGTTAACACCAACATTCCCTATTTCTGGCATAGTAAATGTTACAAACTGACCTGCATAAGATGGATCAGACATTATCTCTTGATACCCACTCATGGAGACATTAAAAACTATCTCACCGACTACTGTATTTGATGCACCAAAACTATTAGCCTCTAAAAAAGTTCCGTTTTCAAGATAAATCCAAACTTTTTTCATACTCATTTATTCCATACCTCTCTTTATCATCTCTTCTTTATATAATTTTTCATACAAAATATCAAATTCATCTGTTCCGGGAACATATCTCTTTTTGTACGTTTTTATTTTGTCCATTATTGCATTGTCCAACTGGGAAGATTCAGCTATAAAAGACGTAATTGCATTGTAAATAATATTTTTTATACGGTTTTCCGTCACATCGAAATGAATCAAATCTTCTTCATAAAGTTCGTCTAAAATTTTATGTGATAGATCTGAATAGCGTTCTTCATAGTTCAAAATAACGCCAAATTCAGGTGCTAATTTTTTCTTAATCATATAAAACAGCTGTCTCTCATCAACAAGATTAAATTCTATCTCTTCTTCGTTATCTTGACAAATTTCGTTTACTTTCTCTTCAAGCGCAACTTCTTGTTTGACATCATGTGCCAATATCTTTTGTGCCTCTTGCATAACAGGTTCAAGACCCCTTGTCATCGTGACAACACCGCTTTTATTTAGGTCTATTGCAATCTTATTGGATATATGAGGTATTGTTTTTAGTGATATTTTCATCGACAGACCTTGCTTTGGGTTAAAATAAATTTGGGCATTTTACAATAAGTAAGGTTAGTTTATGATTAGAGGAGAGTTATTTTGCCAACATTAAAGTTAACTCGGAAGCTTTTTTTGGATCCATTTTGCTAAGTATCGCTCCGACTACAGCAGGGTTTAGTGAAGAGAGTATTGATGCTGCATCTTGTGGATTCATCTCAGAGAGAACATTCGCAGTACTTGCCGCTTTCATTTTTGAAAAAGTCTGAGTGATATTACTCATTTTTATATCTTTTATCTCTTTTAAAGTCTCTTCATTTTTTTGAAGCATTTTTTTAATGGACTCTTCTTTAGATGTTATCTCTTTTAATTTCAGATTAACAACCTCTTCGTCTTGAGACGCTTTTGCTTCTCTTTTTTTCAATAGCTCTTCGGTGGCAGTTTTTAGTGCACTGAGTGCTTGCTTCTGCTCATCTATTCTCTCAAGCTCTACAAGAAGTTCACTTTTTCTAGCTTTAAAAATTTCAGTACACTCAAATAGTTTATCACTTGTTTCCAGTGCATTTAAAGATGCTAAAGTAAAAAAAACAATAAAAAAAATCTTCATCTATTTTTTCTCGCATATGTCATCAAGGCTATCTCATCCAAATCTTTTGCCTCTTTAAACTTTCTTTTTTTAAGCTCTGCTTTTATCTCTTCAAAATCCAGATACTGAAATTTCTCATGTTCCATCATATCGACACTCAACTGCTTTTTTGCTTGTTCTACCTGATTTACGGCAAAATCAACCCACTCTTTATTATGATTTATCACATCCATCTGAGAGTGGAACAGAACTCTTGAAGCAAGCATCTCGCCAATTGTGCCTTTTTTTGGAGATTCTAAATCTTTTAAAGTATGGTTTGATAACTCAAGCGCCGTAGCAGCACTGTTTAAATTTACACTTGCTTTTTGCAAAAACTGCTCACTATTTTGTACTTTATTTTTTTTAAGTTTTACCAATGAAGTAAAGCGAGTTTTCACAATGACAGCCTTATAAAATTATAGTGTCGTCTCTTTCAGGAGATGTTGAAATTATGCCGACTTTTGTCTTCGTAATCTCTTCTATCGATCTGATATAATCTTGTGCCTCTTTTGGAAGATCTTCAAATTTTCTGGCACCTTTTGATTTGTTCCAGCCTTTAAAAGATTTGTAAATAGGTTTTACGTTGTCTAAATTTTCCGGCAGATAGTTTATCTCAACTCCATCCAGTTCATAAGCAACGCAAACCTTTACTTCGCTAAAGCCGTCAAGCACATCAAGCTTCATAAGTGCAAGTTCATCACAACCGTTTAGGCGGCTTGCATATCTGCACGCAACAGCATCAAACCAGCCGCATCGTCTTGGTCTGCCTGTTGTAGTACCAAACTCATGACCGTTTTCGCGGATTTTTTTACCCTCTTCGCCTAAGTCTTCACTTGGAAATGGTCCGTTTCCGACACGTGTACAGTACGCTTTTACGATTCCTGTTACTTTTCCTATATCTTTAGGATTAAGTCCAAGACCGGTACATGCGCCTGCACTTACCGTTGAACTTGAAGTTACAAACGGGTAAGTTCCGTGGTCAATATCTAACATAGTGCCTTGCGCGCCCTCAAGAAGAACTCTTTTACACTCTTCATCAAGAACTCTCCAGAGCATCTGAGTCGTATCTGTAATAAACGGGGCAAGTTTAGATTTGTACTCTTCTAACTCATTTAAAAGTTCACTTTGGCTAGGAGTTTTAACATCTAAAATATCGAATATAGCTCTATTTTGAGCAAAATAATCCATAATAGAATCACAAAGTTTTACCGGATTTAAAAGCTCGCCTACTCTTACGCCGATACGGTTAATTTTATCAGAATACGCAGGTCCGATACCCTTACCCGTTGTTCCGATAGCTTTTTCACCCTTCAGCTTCTCTCTTGCTTGGTCAATGAGTGCGTGATAAGAGAGATTTAGGTGGGCTTTATCGGAGATAAAAAGGCGACCTTCTAGGTTACTAAACTGCTCCATCTCTTTTATGATAGAAGAAGGAGAGAGCACGACACCGTTTCCGATTATATTAATAGCCGATGGGTTTAATATACCTGATGGGATAAGATGAAGCGCATATCTTGTGCCATCTACCCAAATCGTATGTCCTGCATTATGCCCGCCTTGACTTCTACAAACAAAGTCATACTCTTTTGCAAGTCTATCGACAATCTTGCCTTTACCCTCGTCTCCCCACTGTATACCAACTACTAAATCTGCTTTCATTACTTTCCTCTTTTACTTCGCTTTTGTTTCTATCAATACATCTGTGTAAATCGCAAAACCTACAGAACTAAGCTCTGAATTTTTATATCTTCCGCCACGAGCATAAACTTCATTTTTGTCTATAACCCTAAAAAATAGTTCGTCATAGTAGAGCATTTTTGCATAATACATCGGAGCTAAAACACTTTTTTTATAAGATAGCGCACCGCATAAATTTTTCATCTTTGTTAATTCTGTTTTTATTTCAAAGGGAACAATCTCAAGCAACTCGTCAACTTGTTCTACATGTTGAAGATAAACAAGCTTCTCTAACCAATCAACTTTTAAATTTAAAAATTTTTCTATATTTATATGTCTAAAATCATCAAGAGTCAGTTCATCGAACATTTCAACCAAAAGCTTCGGTATCATCATATTTGAAATCTGTATAAGAGGCTCAACATCTAGTTTATCAAAAATATCTATTGCAATATTTAAAACCGATGATAACTTACTCTCATCCATAAACTCCACACCGATTTGAAACTGCTCGTCTGTTGGGTAGCGAAAAACGGGCTGGATATAAAACCATTTTTTATGTTCGGTATTTCGTCCAAGTCTCTTCTCAATAATTCTAACAACATCTATTGTTGAATCGGCTCTTAGAGAGATAGAGTTATTGTTTTCATCATTTACTTTTATCAACTCTCTCTCATCCGCAATACTTTTATGCTGATGATATGAGAATATTGGAGTAACGATCTCCTCAAATCCCTTAGAGTATAAAATATCGCTAGCAACTTTTTCTATCTCTCTTTTTACCTTTGCACTTTTGCCAAAGTAGAGTTTTGAACCGCTAGGAATTTCGTGCTCTAGTATCATTTACTCGCCAACTTAAAATATTTTTCATTAAAAATTTTGTTTGCAGTCCCGTCATAATCTCTTCTTCCAAGTTTAGCAAGAGCGAGTTCAACAGAGTTTACAACCCATGAAATCTCATACGGAGCGATTAAACCCATCTGATTTATACGAAAAATTTTACCTTCAAGATGGTCTTGTCCGCCTGCAACATTTACGCCAAAATCGGTTTTTAAAATTTTTCTGATTTGCGATGCATTCTCATCATCAATTGTCGTCATAGATAACGCAGGAGTTTTTGGATATATATGTAACCCGATTGCTTGAAGTGCAGAAATAACCGCATCTGCTCTAGTCGCAGTCTCTTCATAAAGCTTATCTAGTCCGCCTTTTTTCTCTATCGTCTCTAATATCTCTAAAAGCCCGATAGTCAAAGTCGTAGCAGCCGTCCATGCGGTAGTATTTTTTCTTTGAGATTTTATCTCGGTAGCAAGGTTGAAATAGTAACCTTTTCCTTTTCCGATTTTCTCTATTGCTGCATTGCTTAGCCCTAAAATCGCAAGCCCAGGAGGAAGCATAAGTGCTTTCTGGCTTCCTGCAATCAGACAGTCAATATTTGTAATATCAATCTTTTCAACACCCACGGCTGTAATGCCATCAGCTATAATCATAATATTCGGATTTATCTCTTTTACAGCCTTTGCAATCGCTTCAACAGGATGACGAAGTCCGCCTGCCGATTCGCTTATCTGAACGGCGATAGCGTCTATATCAGGGTTGCTTTTAATTGCCTCTACAACCTCATCAACACTTACAGGAGTATCCCACTCATTTTTTATCTCAACACTTTTAAGTCCATGAGCGATGGCAATTTTTCCAAATCTCTCACCGAACTTTCCGGAGTTTACATTTAAGAGTGTGTTATGACAGAGATTTACAACCGCTGCTTCCATAGCGCCTGTTCCACTCGATGCAAGCATCAAAACTTCATCACTTTTAAACAGATCAAAAAGATGTTTTCTAGTTTTTTCAAAAATAGCTTCAAATTCTGGTGTGCGGTGGTGCATTGTCTCATCTGACATAGCGTTGCGAACATTTTGGGGTACTGGAGTCGGTCCCGGTGTGAAAAGTAACATGTAAAAGTTCCTAAATAGTTATAATTTAAAACCTCGCATTATATCCAAATAACTTAAATTGACTCTTTATTTTTATGCTAGAATTGCAATAAAAAATTCAAGACATATTTTATTAAGGGCTTTTATGACTATAGTTGATTCGATAATTTTAGGGGTTGTAGAAGGTTTCACTGAGTTTTTGCCGATCTCTTCTACCGGGCATCTAATACTGGTTTCTCACCTGCTGGGACTTGAACAAACAGCTGCGCACAAAACCTTTGAAGTATCTATTCAGCTCGGCAGCATCTTGGCAGTTCTATTTTTGTTTTCACAAAAACTTCTTGTCAATAAAACTTTATGGCTTAAAATTGCAGTAGCATTTTTGCCGACGGCTGTTTTTGGATTTTTATTTTACAAAACAATCAAGGCGCTTTTTGGCATTGAAACCGTTGCAATTATGCTGATTATCGGCGGTGTTATGTTTTTGATTATCGAATACTTCAGAAGAAATCATGATGAGAGCAAGGACAAAACCGTAGATGAGTTGAGCATAAAAGAGTCCTTAATGATAGGGTTCTTTCAAACTCTTTCAATGATACCCGGAACAAGCCGTTCAGGAGCTACGATGATTGGAGGGCTTTTTGCAGGATTGTCTCGCAAAAGTGCCGCAGAATTCTCTTTTTTACTGGCAATCCCAACCATGTTTGCAGCAACTGCCTATGATTTGTTTAAAAACCGTAATGAGCTTATTGTGGATGATTACTCACTTTTAGCAGTTGGATTTACAATGGCATTTCTTGTTGCATTTGTAACCGTTAAGGCGATGATGAAATTTCTCACAACCCACACATTTGTAACTTTTGGAATTTATAGAATAGCTGTTGGAGCTGTTTTCTTATACTACATGTAGCTAGTTTATTTTCTAAATATATTGGAATGCAATTTGCTTACTTAAAAGTTATACTTTGAAATAAGGAAATGACATGCAGACTTTACAGCGATACGGTACTAAGTTAAATATTTTTCTAGATAAAATTGAGTGTTCATTTTACGAATTAAGCAAAAAAGTTTTATAACGTTTGTAAAACTATTTTTGCCAGCCCAAGTGCTTTTGCACGGTGAGATAAGCTTTTTTTAACTTCATCATCCAACTCTCCTAATGTTTTATCATACCCAAGTGGTATAAACATAGGATCATATCCAAAACCGCCATCACCGATTGCTTCACTTATCGCTGTTCCATACATCCAGCCATGAACGCAGTATTGGCTATTTTTTGTAACAATTGCTATTGCGGCTGTATAGTATGCAGGCGATGATGTTACGTTTTTATCTTTTATATCCTGAATAAGCTTATATAAGTTGTCTTTATCGGTTGCATCTTTTCCTGCATGCCTTGCACTGTAAATCCCCGGTTTCCCATCAAGAACATTAACGCTGATTCCGCTGTCATCCGCCATCACTATTACATCATCGCTATTTAAAGCTTTAAAAACCGCTCTGGCTTTTATAAGAGCATTCTCTTTGAAACTGCTTCCGTCTTCTATTATCTCAAACTCTTCCATAAGCTCACTATAGGGAATTACTTCAAAATCTTTACAAAGTGCTTTTATCTCTTTTACTTTTCCTTTATTAGAGGTTGCCAATACTAGTTTCATTTATAACCCTTATAATTTTCTTTAAATTTGCGATATTTTGACTCACAAAGTTTGTGTAAACAATCTTTTAAATATAATTCCGCAATTATATATAAATTAAGGTAGATAATGTTCAAAAAAGTATTTCCCCTCTCGGCTATTCTCTCTCTCAGGTTTTTAGGTCTCTTTTTGGTTTTGCCTGTTATTTCCGTGTTTGCACTTGAGCTTGAAGGCTCTACTCCGCTTCTTGTAGGCATAGTCGTAGGCGGCTACGCACTGACTCAAGCAATTTTTCAAGTTCCATTTGGAACCATGAGCGACAAGATAGGAAGAAAACCAACTCTTTTGGTTGGTCTGCTTATATTTCTAGTCGGTTCTATTATTTGTGCCTATTCTACTGATATATATACACTAATGATTGGTCGTTTTCTCCAAGGAGCTGGCGCAATCGGTTCTGTTATTGCTGCCATGATCTCTGACTTGGTTCCTGAAGAAACAAGAGGTAAAGCGATGGCGATAATGGGAGCTTCAATTGCCGTAAGCTTTGCTCTTGCAATGGGTTTGGGTCCTGTTCTTGGGGCGAGATTCGGTGTTGAATTTCTTTTTATACTTACTGCTGTTTTTGCTCTTTTAGCGATTGTTCTTCTTTTTACAAAAGTACCTACTCCTCCGAAAATTAAACATATATATCATGCAACATCAAAAACTTCAGATATTTTAAAAGATCCGAATCTTTTAAATATGATAATTATTAATGCTATGCAAAAAGGATTAATGACTGTTGCATTTGTTCTTATTCCCATTATTCTAACAAGCGATGCTTTTGCTTGGCAAAAATCAGATCTTTACATGGCTTATATGCCGGCTATGGTATTTGGCTTAGTTGCAATGGGTCCTGCCGCAGTATTTGGCGAAAAATATAATAAGCCAAAAGAGATATTTTTACTCTCTATAGCTCTTTTTATCGGCTCATTTTTAATTATGGGACTTACAGATTCAAGCACGCTTTTTATAATAGGCGTTGTTATGTTTTTCATCGCTTTTAATATGATGGAGCCATTAGTCCAATCAATGATTACAAAATTTGCAAAAGTACACCAAAAAGGTGCTGCGCTGGGAATTGCCAACTCTGTAGCCTATTTTTCTACATTTATCGGAGGAACTTCTGCAGGTTTACTATTGGGCTTTAGTGATAGAGAGACTATCGGTGTGTCTATCGCGATTATTGCTACTTTGTGGCTTCTATGGACACTTAAACTTCAAAATCCGACGAGATATTCCCACCTCTATATTTCACAGGAAGATATAGACATCTCAAAGTTACAAAACCTTGAGAATGAACATATAACCGAGTGGTATGTAAATGAAAGTGAAAATCTGGTTGTTGTTAAATATGCAACAGGCGTAATACAAGAAGAAGAGTTAAGAGCTAAAATAATAAAATAGAAGATTTCATGCACTAAAGATGAGAAAAAATCATCTTTAGTAACTGGGGTAAAAACACTACTCGCTATAGATACGAGAGTTTATAATTACTTTTTAGGTAATACGTATAAATTGTAATAACGACCTTCAAATTTAGGCTCTTTATCCATAATTGCAACATCTTCAATCATAGCCCAAACTTTTAGAAGAACATCTTTTGCAGAATCAGGATTTGACATTTCACGACCTTTTAAAAATACGCGAAACTTTACATGCTTTCCTTCTTCAAGAAACTCTCTTGCATGTTTTACTTTATAGGCAACATCATTTTCTGCAATTTTAACAGACAATTTAATCTCTTTAACATCAATTTTAACTTGATTTTTTCTCTGTTCTTTGAGTTTTCTCTCTTCTTGGTATTTGTACTTACCGTAATCCATAATCTTTGCAACAGGAGGTTTTGCATCTGGAGCGATTAAAACTAAATCTAAGCCCAACTCATTTGCTTTTTCCATAGCTTCATCAGTAGAAATAATTCCTAATGACTCAGCTCCATCTACATTACAACGTACTTCTGGTACACGGATATCGTCATTCATTATGACACGGTCTTTTTTGTTCAAAAATTTACCTCATTTATTTTAGTTTGTATAAGCAAAAGAAATTCACTCTCACTCAGATTGTACTGTTCTCTCGTTCTTCTGTCACGAATCGCAACACTACGAGACTCAACCTCTTCATCTCCTATGATTACCAACATAGGAACCCTTGTCTTTTCAGCTGTTCTGATTCTTTTATTTAAAGAATCATTTTTTGAGTAGATCTCGCTATCTGCCCCTAAATCTATCAATTTATCTGCCAACTCTTTTGCATAATCGTTATGCGTAGAAGCAATCGGAACGATTGCGACTTGAGTCGGAGCGATAAACATCGGGAACTCTCCAGCGTAATGCTCCGTTAATATACCAATAAAACGCTCAAAAGAACCTAAAATTGCTCTGTGAATCATAACGGGCTGAATCTTATCGTTGTTTTCACCGTTATATTCAAGTTCAAATCTACTAGGGAGATTAAAGTCTAGCTGTATTGTACCACATTGCCACTCACGCCCAATTGCATCTGTTATTTTAATATCGATTTTTGGACCGTAAAAAGCTCCACCGCCCTCATCTATCTCATAAACAAGAGAGTTTTTATCCATTGCATTTTTTAGTGCCTGTGTAGAAATTTCCCACACTTCATCACTTCCGACTGCTTTTGTCGGTTTTGTCGATAGCATCATTTTATAGTTAAATTCAAAAGTAGACATGATTTTATCGACAAAATCAACAACTTCTATAATTTGCTCTTCAATTTGATCTGCTCTACAAAAGATATGTGCATCATCTTGAGTAAATTCACGAACACGGAACAGTCCGTGAAGCGCACCCGTCATCTCATGACGATGAACAACACCATATTCAAAATATTTAATAGGTAAATCACGATACGAATGTAACTCATCTTCATATATCTTAATATGTCCGACACAGTTCATCGGCTTTACCCCAAACTCTATCTCGTCTATGTTTGTAAAGTACATGTTCTCGCCATAGTTTTGGTAGTGTCCAGATGTTTTCCAAAGGTCAGAACGAAGCATTTCAGGACCGCGAACAGGCTCATAACCCCGTTTACGGTGCGCTTTAAACAGAAGTGACTCTAATCTTGCGCGAAGTCTTCCACCAGCAGGAAGCCAGATAGGAAAACCTGCCCCGACCTCTTCACGGAATGTAAACATTTTCATCTCTGCACCAAGCTTGCGGTGATCTCTCTTCTCAGCTTCTGCCATCATGTCAAGATAAGCTTTTAGAGCCTCTTTATCTGCAAATGCTATACCGTAAATACGAGTCAGCATCTCGTTGTTAGAATCTCCGCCAAGGTAAGCACCTGCAATTTTAGTAAGTTTAAAATATCTTATAAGTCCGACATTAGGCAGATGAGGGCCACGGCAAAGGTCTTCAAAATCGCCCTGCTTATAGATAGAAACTGTTTCGCTTGGGATTCTTTGCATTACAAAAAGTTTCAGATGATCATCTTTGAACTTCTCTTTTGCCTCATCCATTGTAATCTCATATTTTTCTATCGGATACTTCTTTTTAGCGATTGAGAGCATCTCTTTTTCAATCTCTTTAAGGTCAGCTTCGCCTATCTCATGACTTGTTTTAAAGTCATAATAAAAACCCTCTTTTACATTTGGACCCACGAAAAATTTTGCGTCGCTATAGAGAGATTTTATAGCTTGAGCCATCAAGTGAGCGGTTGAGTGTCTTAACACATTTAAAGACTCTTCCGAGTTATCAAGAAGTATCTGTTCTCCCTCAAATCCTGATTCTTTTGCTGTTTGTAAATCTATTATTTCGCCATTATGTTTTATTGCTATTGCATTCAAAATTTTTACCTTTATTTATTATTTTCTGCCTCAAAAAAGGCAAGCTTTAGTGCTTCAGCGGCTAGCGTAGCAAAATGGGCTTTGCTCATTTTGCGTACAAATTATTAAAGTTCTGTTTTTAAAACTGCACCGTTTGAAGCGTTTGAAACTAAAAGTTGGTAGCGTTTTAGCCACTTCGATTTAACCTCATTTTTATAAGGTTTGTAATTTGCTTTTCTTTTTGCTATCTCTTCATCACTAACATTTAATCTTAGCAAATGTTTGTCAGTATCTAACTCTATCTCGTCACCGTCTTCTACAAACGCTATTAAACCACCCTCAGCAGCCTCAGGAGAAACATGCCCGATACTTGCACCTTTTGTCGCACCGGAAAAACGACCGTCAGTGATAAGAGCTACGCTATCTCCGAGTCCCATTCCTTGAATAAGTGCTGTTGGAGCAAGCATTTCTTGCATACCCGGTCCGCCTTTTGGTCCCTCATAACGAATAACTACGACATTTCCTGGTTTAACTTTATGCGACATAATTCCCGTTATCGCTTCCGGTTGAGAATTAAAACAGATTGCGGTACCTTTAAACTGTCTCATGTTAGCTTCAATTCCGGCAGTTTTTACAACAGCGCCTTCAAGTGCTAGGTTTCCAAAAAGGATTGAAAGTCCACCGACTTGTGAGTAAGCATTTTCATTTGTATGAATTATGCTCTCATCCAAAATTTTAGCATCCGCTATACGTTCGCCAAGCGTTTCACCTGTTACAGTCGGATTGTCAAGATAAAGAAGCCCGCCTCTGCGACTAACCTCTTTCATAACTGCATTTACGCCGCCGGCACGATTAATATCATCCATATGAACAGTTGTTAATGACGGTGATATTTTAGCAATGTGTGCTACATTGTCAGCTATCATGTTAATTTTCTCAATTGGAAAATCAACCCCAGCCTCTTTTGCAATTGCCAACATGTGAAGCACTGTATTTGAGCTTCCACCCATTGCCATATCAACAACAAATGCGTTATGAACAGCTTTTTCATTTAAAACATTTTTTAAATTGTACTTGCTATCATCTGCTTTTGCCATCTCTACGATTCTCTTTGCAGCTTTTTTAACAAGCTCTATTCTTGCAGGCGTCATGGCCAAAATAGTTCCGTTTCCAGGAAGTGCGATTCCCATCGCCTCACAAAGAGTATTCATAGAATTCGCCGTAAACATACCGGAACAGCTTCCGCCGCTTGGACATGCATTGCACTCTATCTCATATAACTCTTCATCACTCATTTTCCCCTCAGCATGAACACCAACCGCTTCAAATGCAGTAGCAAGATCTATAGGTGTACCGTCTTTTTTATGCCCTGCCGGCATTGGACCGCCTGAAACGAAAACAGTTGGAACATTTACACGAAGTGCACCCATAATCATACCGGGAACGATTTTATCGCAATTTGGAATACAGATAAGAGCATCCAGTTTATGTGCGTTCATAACAGTTTCTATAGAATCTGCGATAATTTCGCGGGAAGGAAGAGAGTAAAGCATTCCGTCATGACCCATGGCAATACCGTCGTCAACACCTATCGTATTGAACACAAATGGTACTCCACCTGCTTCACGAATGGCTTTTTTAACGATTTCACCGTACTCATGTAAGAAAAAATGTCCCGGAATGATATCTATATAGCTATTTGCTATACCTATAAAAGGTTTGTCAAAATCCTCATCTTTTAAACCTGTTGCACGAAGCAACGAGCGGTGAGGTGCTCTATCAAAGCCTTTTTTTATAGTATCACTTCTCATAAAAATCCTTTAATTTATAACTTATATATTTAGTATTTACGAGATTATAGCATTTTTTCTAAAAAAATTTCTAAAAACTCTTTACAAATGAAAATTAAGTGGCTATAATTCCACCCACTTAAAAAATAAGTGACAAAATTGCGGGAATAGCTCAGTGGTAGAGCACAACCTTGCCAAGGTTGGGGTCGCGAGTTCGAACCTCGTTTCCCGCTCCATAAAATATTAAATAAAAAAAGATATCCGATATCTTGAAAAAAAAACCCAAGCCCGGGTGGTGAAATCGGTAGACACAAGGGATTTAAAATCCCTCGCTCGTAAGGGTGTGCCGGTTCAAGTCCGGCTTCGGGCACCATTATTATAAGTTATTGTTGAAACTGGTGCCATCGCCAAGTGGTAAGGCCGCAGCCTGCAAAGCTGCTATCCCCAGTTCAAATCTGGGTGGCACCTCCAATTTTTATAATAACTTCTTTACAAACGTGGATCTTTGGCTGAGTTGGTCGATAGCACCGGTCTTGAAAACCGGCGAGGGTTATACCTCCCAGAGTTCGAATCTCTGAGGGTCCACCACTTCAAAAACCCCTAAAACAAGTCATTTCAAAGCTTTTAAAAACTTCGAAACTACATCGCTTAAGAAAACTATTTTTTTTGCTTTCCACCCTATTTCCACCCCTAGAGATATTTGAGCTTTTTTTCCACCCTTAAAAAGGATTTGCAAAATCCCGCTCTTCGCTCTTAAACCGCTTGTTGAGAGTTCTGCCAAATTCCGCCATACAAAACCCGTCCCACACCCAAGAATAGCCCGTGTAGCGCGCCTACAGCTTAATTTTATTTTAAAAGTGCCATTTTTAGAGCTATTCCTGCTTTCCGTTTAAAAATCTTATTCGCCTGCAGCAAAAAGGATTACACTGCAATCAGGGCTAAAGAGCAAGAAACTATATAGCTCACTATATAGTTATAAGAGCCAAAGACACAATCATATTTTCGCACATGAATATTTTTTGCTTCGCAAAACCACCTCGTCCGAACTCGGCTAAAATTTCACATGCTCTGAACTTTTGAGATATTGCAGAAGTAGCTAGTTTTTTTCGATAGAGTTCAAGAGCGGGGGATTTTTCTTTCAAGAGCAAAGAGCAAGAGCGGTTTCGCCATAGGCGACACTATTACTTTAACAAACTCCCATCTTTAAAATTATCTCTAGCTTTTTTCAAATCTTTGTTGTGCTCAATATGGTATCTAAGACTTGTTATCGTTACAGGCTTGTCTAACTTAGTATTTATTATTTTTAAAATACTGCTTTGAGCTACATCCATATTTAAGAGCTCTAGTATTTCTAGGTTATAAGGGTCTAGGGCTCTTACCTTTGCTTTTGCACCCTTAGGTCTTCCTAATTGTTGACCGGACGCTTTAGCAGCTGCTAAACCTTGTTTAGTACGCTCACTTATAATCTCACGCTCTGTTTGTGCAAAATAGCCATATATAGCAAGTAAAAGAGAAGATAAAGCACTGTTTTGATTTGTGGATAGCTCTGGCTGATTAACGAATATAAGTTTTATGCCGGCATTGCTAAATCTCTCAATG
>Ga0208961_1000604_pt1 | contig 14621 bp, 7 predicted proteins | sample RifOxyB3_FD_184034 | JGI IMG/M metagenome (GOLD analysis project Ga0208961, IMG submission 184034) | Groundwater microbial communities from Rifle, Colorado - Rifle Oxygen_injection B3 (SPAdes) | ecosystem: Environmental > Aquatic > Deep subsurface > Groundwater | place: Rifle, Colorado, United...
GGGGCACAAGTGGCCGCAGCCACCCCCACCAGCGCAGGACCGCGAAGAGGCTTTCGCTGACCAGGCGCCGATCGCGGGCGCCGCACTCGCGGTGCTGCCGGAGGAACTCGGCGAGGACACGATCCGCGGGCGAACCGTTGACGAAGACCTGCCAGAGCAGGGCGGCCAGGGCTTCGGCGCAGGCCCTGGCCTGGGTTTCAAGCTTATGCGGCGCCATGGGCATAGGAAATCTCCATTCCTGCGGTGAATCCGCAGGCAACTCAGGTTGTTTGGGCTATAGGCTCCCAATCCTCGGACATGGAACTGCGGTCTTCCGATCAGGCTGGGTGGTATTCCATTCGCCGACCCGCCAAGACGCTCCGATCTTCGCGTCGTCACGCATCGTTCTTGCCTACAGCCTACAGCCTACAGCCTCCCCGGCCCCCTGGACGAATTCGAAGACGGCAAATTCGGCGGGGCAGAGGATGCGCCGTTCCAGCATGGGGTAGCGGGTCTCGCCGACACCGGTCGTGACGTACAGTTGTGTCCCGTCGGACTGACGGCGGCGCCAGCCCCGGTCAAACTGCCGCCAGTATCCGGACGAGGTGTAGAGTGCGCCCACCAGCGGCAGTCGGATCTGCCCGCCGTGCGTGTGTCCGGCCAGGACCAGATCTCCCAGTCGTTGGCCGGTGGTGTGGCCGACCGCGTCGGGCGAGTGCGTGAGGAGGACCCGGAAACGGTCCGCGGGTGCGGACTCCGCGCAGCGCAGGTCGGGATGGCCCCAACGCGGGTCGTCGATGCCGGTAAACGTGATGGCAGTGCAGGCGGGATCGAGCCATGTTTCGTTGACGAGCAACTCGAACCCGGCCTCACGGTACAGAGCGTGCCAGCGGTCCATCCCGAACCACTCATGAATGCGCTCGCGGTTGCCGAGCACGGCGAGTTTCGCCAGTCCGGCGCGGAGTTCGCGAAGGATCCCGAACGCTGCGGTGGCGAACTCCAGGAACCGGATCAGGTCGCCGCCGAAGGCGATCCAGTCGGCGGCGATGGCGTTGATTTGGGTGATGAGGCGTTCGCGGTGTTCGCGGCCTTGGTTGGCCCAGTGCAGATCAGAGAAGAACAGCAGGCGCTTTCCTGCCAGGGCCGGGGCTGCGACCGGCAGCCGGAACTGTCGGACGGCGAGGTCGGACGAGGTCGACGCGTCCCCGGGCGTTTCCGGCGCGTAAGGGAGCCAGTCCGGATCGTGTTTGAAGCCGATGTACATGCGTTGTGGGACTGCAGGTGTCGGGTGTCGGGTCTCGGGTGTCGGGTCTCGGGTGTCGGGTCTCGGGTGTCGGGTGTCGGGTTTTCCCTCAGCTTTCAGGTTTCATCCCTCATCCCTCGCTCGGGTGTCGGGTGTCGGGAGGCTCTTCGGCGCTCAGCACTCGGTCGCAGTCGATTGCGGTCGGTCGCAGTCGATTGCAGTCGACCGTCTTTCCTGAACCCTGATTGCCGTTTTGCCTCTCACTGTAGCGGAGCACGGAGGGATAGCAATTCGGGGGTTTGCGAGTATCTTTCCGGCGGTGTTGCAGAGGGTGGTGAAGGCGGGAGCGGGTGTCTCCGGGGTGAGATCACGGGGCGTCCGGCGGCTTGCGGATGTGTGATACCGATTGCGATACCGATAATAACGGAACGGAGAAACGGAAAGGGAGACACATGATGGCTGCGAATCGTCCGAATTTTGAGGCGTTGGCTGCGAAGAAGCGCGTGTTTGCCCAGACGGAGCGGGCGTTGGTCGGGCATGTGCCGACGATCGCGATCACCCCGGTCGCGGACGGGCGCACCGGTGCGTACGAGGGCAACGTGGCCGGCACCTGGAAGATGGTACAGAAAGTGTACGACCTGATCGACGCGAACGTGACGCTGCTGGACGGCACGCCGGTGCGCATTGTGGTCGCGCCGGAAATCGTGTACGGGCCGCGGTCGGGTGCGATCGCGCAGAAGTACTACACGACGCAGGGCGTGTCGGCCAACATCTGGGTGAGTCGGAGTTGGGCCTACAGCGACGAGTTGATGAGTGCCTGCATGGGCCTGGGCAGCAGCGAGTGGCAACAGGCGGCCTATGGCATGAATCAGACGGACCGCCCGGGCGCGGTGTGGCTCAAGGCGTTCACCGCGGCCATGGACGAGAAGAAGCGCCCGATTTTCAGCATTTACTCCCCGGACCTGGAGAACGAGAGTGGCCCGCTTTGCCCATACGTGGCGGAGCGGGTTCTGCGGTTCGCGCGCTGCGCGGTTGCGGTCGCCGAAATGCGCGGGAAGAACTACTTGTCGGTCGGCAGCGTCTCGATGGGCATCATCGGCTCGGATGTGCGTCGTGACATCTTCCAGAATTACCTGGGCATGGGCACGGTCTCCTACGACATGGTCGGGGTGAAGGGGCGCATGGAACGAGGGCTCTACGACCATGAGGAACTCGAAAAGTCCGTCAGGTTCATGAAGAAGTTTAAGATGGACTTCGGCGCCGGTTCGCGGCCGCTCGGCAATGATGATTTGGTCCGCGAATGCTGCAAGATGGCGCTGATCGTGCGCGACCTGATGGTCGGCAATCCGCGCCTGGCCGCGTCGAGCGTCGGCAAGGCGCAGGGGTTCAAGGCGGACGTGGAGTTTGCGCAAGGCACCAACGCCATTGCGGCTGGCACGCAAGGGCAGCGGCAGTGGACCGACCTGTATCCGAACTACGACTTGGTCGAGTCGATCCTCTGCAGTTCGTTCGACTGGAACGGGGCTCGGGCCCCCTACGTGGTCGCCACGGAGAACGACGCGAAGAATGGCATCGGCATGCTGATTGCTGCGCTGCTGACCGGTATGCCGCAGTTGTTCGCAGACATCCGTACGAACTGGACGCCGGAGAGCATCAAGGCGGCCACGGGTATTGACGTGAGCAAGGTGGTGCCGCGTGGCATCATCGACAAACGCAATTCGGGCGCCGGCGCGCTGGACTACGCGATCGATGTCACCAAGCTGGTACCGGGCGCGAAGGACATGAGCATCCAACAGGTCGCCGCGGCCATCCGCAAGAGCGCCAAGCTGCAGAAACAGCTCATCAACGACTGCATCGCGGGCACCACATACATGGCTGCGAGCTTGGAGTATTTCCCCGGTGACGGGCTGTCCAGCCACTATCGCACGCCGGGTGGAGTCCCGATGACTGCCTACCGTTACAACGCGGTAGGTAACTTGGTGACCTGTTCGGTGGTCGAAGGCGAAACCGTCGGACTGCCGGTGAAGGTGGCTGACCACATCAGTCGTGTAACCGACAAGACGTGGCCGGAGACGTACTGGGCGCCGCGCGGCATGACGTCCTTCGAGTACATGAACCGGATCGGTCCGAACCACGACGCGAACAGCTTCGGGCTGATCGGCGCGGACATGATCACCATCAACGCCATGCTCCGCATCCCGATCGACATGCACAATGTGCCGGCGGACCAGATTTTCCGGCCGACCCTGTGGGACCGGTTTGGCGGCGACGACTTCCGCGCCTGCGCAGCCCTGGGGCCGGTGTATGCGTGAGGAGTAGCGCGGGAGAGGTTTCAGGTTTCGGGTGTCAGGTTTCAGGAAATGCAGGGAATGAAGTGAGCACGAAGGGACGGGTGCCGCCCGTTCTAGCCCCGGCGCTGAAACCTGAACACTGGAACCTGCAACCTCAGGCAGTGCGACGCTTTCGTGTCGCGCCGCACGGCGGTGCGCTCTCAGCAACCATCATGTTCTCGGGCAGCGGCTGTTGGAAATGTCCCGCGACCACGCCCCTCACGGTGATGTCTTCGTCCAGCGATTCCCAGCGCATCGCCGTCCCGTTGAGGCGCAATCTGACTTCCTTGAGCTGGGCATCGGTAGCGCGACTGAGGATGCGGAAACGATGAGCCGGGAAGCCCACGATTCGGTAGTCAGCGAGTTCTAGGAATACGGTGCGACCGTCCACCCAGACTCGGACAGCCACCGGTTCGGTGGGCGTTGCCCGGTCGCGTGGTTTGACGTGCAACATTCATACAATCAGTTCAACAAACTGGGCATTCCTTCCTGCGATATGGACGCGGTAACTTCTCTGAATCGTGGAACATTATAGGTGTAATATCAGCGAAGCAGGGCAGGGACGTGACGGCGGGAGCCATCACGGAATCAAGGCCAAGTAAGGAGTAACCGGACATGGCTAAGCCGAAGTCATTGCAGTTCAAGCCGGACCTTGAGGAGGCGACGAAGCACTGGCTGGCGTTCTGGGACCAGGAGTTGCTGGACCGGCCGTGCTGCTGCATCCGCGCGCCGAAGGACGGGGTTAAGGCGGCGCCCGGGCCGCAGTACCTGTCCGGCGCGCGCGAGGATTTCAACGGTGTCATCGAGAAGATCCTGGCGAACGCCGAATCCATGTGGTACGGTGGCGACGCGGTGCCGAGTTACACGCCGAGTTTTGGCCCCGACATGATATCCGCCTGGCTGGGCGCCGACCTGGAGTTCGATCCGAACAACTTCGGCACCAACTGGGTGCACGCGTGCATCGAGGACTGGGACAAGAGTCTGCCGATCCGGCTCGATCCGAACAACAAGTGGTGGCGGCGGATGCTGGACTTCTGCACCGCGCTGGGCGAGGCTCTCGACGGCAAGATGGTGGTGGCGCACCTTGATCTGCACAGCAACATGGACACGCTGTCCGCGATGCGCACTCCGGCCCGGCTCTGCATGGACATGATGGACATCCCCGAGACGATCGACCGGGCCATGCGCGATGTGCGCGATCTGTACATCCCGATTTACGACGCGCTGTACAACGCCGCGCAGATGTACAAGTACGGCACGTGCGGCTGGGTGCCGGCGTATCACCCGGTGCGGACCAATACGATCCAATGCGACTTTGCGGCGCTGATCGGGCCGGACCACTTCAAACGCTGGGTGCTGCCTGCGCTCGACGAAGAGGCGGACTATCTGGGGCACTGTGTGTACCATCTCGACGGCCCCGAGTGCCTGGTGCACCTCGACGACCTCTGCTCGATTAAGCACCTGGACTGCATCCAGTGGACGACGGGTGCGCGGAACAAGGAGTTCATCAACTGGATGGACCTGCTGAAGAGCATTCAGGCCAAGGGCAAGAGTCTGTGGGTGCCGTGCAATGTGGACAGCATCAAGGTGTTCCACAAGGAACTCAAGCACAACATGCTCTTCTACGACTGCTGGGCGCCCAGCCAGAAGGCCGGTGAAGAGACGCTCAAGTGGCTGAAGGCGAACACGTGAGGAAGGGGCCGGAGTTCCATGGAGGACTCCGAGCTCTTTGGAGCGCCCGCGTCCTCGCGGGCTATGACGCGTTGCCAGCGCGCGGAACCAGCCGGCGAGACGCCGGCGTGGCCGTGGCGCACGACCCCGAGGTTCTAGTGAGGTGATCCATGGATTGTCCGCTGTATTCCTACCGTTGGGCGCGGATGGCGGGGGCGTTCGTTGCGGCGGTGTCGCTTCTGGGAATGACGCTCGCCAGTGTCATCGCGGCACCGGTGGATGAACTGGAGAAGGGATTCCTCGCGCCGCCGGACAGCGCGAAGCCGCACACGTGGTGGCATTGGATGAACGGGAACGTCACGAAGGAGGGGATCTCGGCGGACATTGCCGCGATGAAGCGCGTGGGGCTGGGCGGCGCGCAGGTGTTCAACGCGTCGTGCGGTATTCCGGCCGGGTCGGTGAAGCTCATGACGCCCGAGTGGTATGAACTCATGGCGCATGCAGCGCGCGAGGCGGCGCGGCAGGATTTTGAACTGTGCTTTCACAACTGTCCCGGTTGGTCTTCGAGCGGGGGGCCGTGGATCACGCCGGAGTACGGCATGCAGATCCTGACGTCGAGCAAGGTCCAGGTTCAGGGCCCCGCGGAGTTTGCCGGAGTGCTGCCGCAGCCGCCGAAGCGGCTTGACTTCTACCGCGACATTGCCGTGCTCGCGTTCCGAACCTCCGTGGGGGACGAAGTTCCGTTCGCCGAGCGCGCGCCGGTCGTCTCGGCCAGTGATGCCGGGTTTGAGGGCGCCAAGGTGTGCGACGGGAATCTTCAGACACTGGCGGGGCTCAGGACCCCGAAACCCGGTAAGCCGGCCTATGTCCAGTTCGAGTTCAAGGAGCCCATGGCGTGGCGCGCGCTGACGCTGACCATGGGGGCGGGCCGGAACGGGCACGCGGGCGAGATCCAGGTCTCGGACGACGGGCAGACGTTCAAGACGGTTCGGCCCTTTTACATCCAATCGCCGCAGATCGGGACCTGCTTCGTGACCTTGCGTTTCGAGCCGACCCCGGCGAGGTACTATCGCGTTGCCTTCACGCGTGCGGACGGCGAGAGCCGGCGGATCACGGTGGCCGAGATCGAATTTCACGCCGGGGCGCGGATCGAGAACGTGGCGGGCAAGGCCGGATACATGCGCAGTGCGGCGTTCGAGCCGGCGCGCGACGTGAAGCTTGACCCGAGCGTCGTCCTGGCGAAGACGGAAGTTGTGGATCTCACGCAGAGTCTGCAGGCCGACGGGAGTCTGCGGTGGAACGCGCCGGAAGGCAACTGGACGATCCTGCGCCTGGGGCACACCCCGACCGGCAAGACGAACCATCCGGCGCCGAAGGCGGGCGAGGGGCTGGAGTGCGACAAGCTGAGCCGCGAGGCGTTTGACGCGCATTGGGACGGCGGCATGAAGCGCATCGTTGACGAGGGTGGGCCGGCGGCTCTCGGCGGCAAGGGCTTTACGCAGACCATCATAGACAGCTACGAGGTCGGCTGTCAGAACTGGACCCCGCGGTTCCGCGAGGAGTTCGTGAAACGGCGTGGGTATGACCTGTTCCCGTATCTGCCGACCATGGCGGGGTATGTCGTGGACAGTGTCGAGGTGTCTGAGCGTTTCCTCTGGGACGTGCGCCGGACGCTCGCGGACCTGTTTGCCGACAACTACTTCGGCCGCTGCAAGGAGCTGTGCGAGAAGAATGGAATGAAGCTCTACATCGAACCGTACGGCAGCGGGAACTTTGACGAGATCACCAGCGGCAGCCGTGCGGACATTCCCATGACCGAGTTCTGGTCCGGTGGCGGTTTTTCGGCCGGTGGCGGGAAGCTGGCGTCGTCGGTCGCGCACCTGTACGGGCGGCAGTACGTGGCGGCGGAATCGTTCACGGCGGACTACAACAACGGCAAGTGGCAGAACCACCCGTACCGGCTCAAGGCGATTGGCGACTTTGAGTACTGCGCCGGCATCAATCGTTTCGTTTTCCACCGTTACGCGCAGCAGCCGTGGCTCGACAAGGAACCGGGCATGACGATGGGCCCGTGGGGGTTCCACTTCGAGCGCACGGAGACCTGGTGGAACGAGGCGCCGGCCTGGACCACGTACCTGGCGCGCTGCCAGTACCTGCTGCAGTCGGGCCTGTACGTGGCGGACGTGTGCGTGTTCGTCGGCGAGAACTCGCCGTGCGGGTCGGCCGGGCGCGGCGCATTGCCCGAGGGCTACGAGTACGATGCCTGCGACGCGCAGGCAATCCTCACCCGTATGGCGGTGAAGGATGGGAAGATCGTGCTCCCCGATGGCATGAATTACCGGTTCCTCGTCTTGCCGCGCTCCGAAACAATGACCCCGGAAACGCTCCGGAAAGTGCGCGATCTGGTCAAGGACGGCGCTACGGTGGTCGGGACGCCACCGTCGTTCTCACCGAGCCTGACCAACTTCCCGACCTGTGACGCGGAGGTTGGTGCGCTGACCGCTGAAGTGTGGGGCGATCGTGCTGCCGCGGCGGCGCCGGACGCGAAGGGCGAGCATGTGTTGGGCAAGGGTCGGGTCATCTGGGGCACGCCGTTCGCGGCGATCCTGGCTGCCGCGAAGCTTCCGCCGGACTTCAGTTATTCACCGTCGACCGCGCGGATCAACTGGATTCACCGTGTCTGCGGTGATGCTGACGTGTACTTCGTGGCGAATCAGAACACGCGGTACGAGGAAGTGACGTGCAGCTTCCGAGGGGTCGGTCGGCAACCGGAGTTCTGGCGCGCGGATCGCGGCGCGGTCGAGCCGGTTGCTGTCTGGCACGAAGCGGACGGGTGCACGGCCATCCCCATTCGGTTCGACCCGGCGGGGTCGGTGTTTGTCGTGTTCCGCGGCAAAGCGGCGGGTGATCATCCGGTCGCCGTCACGCACGAGGGGCCGGTGGCCGAGCAGCCGAAGCCGAAGGTGTCCTGGTTGCTGATCAAGGCGGTCTACGGTGCGTTTGAGCAGTCGGTCCTGACGTACGCCGATGTGACTGCAAAGGTGGCGGCCATGGTGAAGGGCAACGCGCTGACGGTTGGAGCGAACAACGACTTGGCCGCGGACCCGGACCCGAACGTGATCAAGGAATTGCGCGTCGAGTACACCGTGGGCGGCGAATCACGCACCAAGCACGCGACCGAGGGCGGCACGCTGACGATTGCCGACGAGGGCAAACCGCTGGTCATTACGCGGGCTCGGTACGGGACGATCACCGATGAACTGCCTGTCGCCACCACCGTGGATGTCACCGAAAAACTGAAGGCCATGGTGAAGGACGGTGTCCTGGCCGTGCAGGTGAGCAACTCGATTGCGGGGGATCCGGCGCCGATGGTGGTGAAGGAGTTGCGTGTCGAGTACGAAGTCGATGGCATGCGCAAATCGCGGGTGGTGCGCGAGAATGACATCCTGCGGTTGCCCGACGAGGCGCCCGACTTGGCGGCCCTTCCTGTCTGCGAGGTCGACGCGTTGCCGGCGGGGGTTGCGGTCACCGCATGGGAGCAGGGCACGTACACATTGCCCCTGGCGTCCGGCGAGACTGCGGTCGTGAGCGTTGAGCGCGTGCCGGCGCCGCTGGAGGTGAGCGGGCCGTGGGAAGTGCGGTTCCAGCCGAACCGCGGCGCGCCCGAGAAGGTGGTGTTCGACCGGCTCATGTCCTGGCCCGATCACAACGACGCGGGCGTGAAGTATTTCTCCGGCGCGGCGACCTACGCCAAGAGCGTCACATTCCCGGCGGACATGATCGCCAAGGATCGGCGCCTGTATCTGGACCTAGGCACGGTTGCGGTCATCGCGCAGGTGAAACTGAACGATAAGGATCTGGGCATCCAGTGGAAGCCGCCGTTCCGCATCGAGATCACCGATGTCGTCAGGCCCGGCGAGAACGCGCTCGAAGTGCGCGTGGTCAACCTCTGGCCGAACCGGCTGATTGGCGACGCGCAACTCCCGGAGGACTGCGAGTGGCGTGGTGACAACAGCCTCAAGGAGTGGCCGAAGTGGCTGGTGGACAACACGCCACGGACCAGCGGCCGCATCACGTTCACCACGTGGAACCACTGGAAGAAAGACTCGCCGCTCCTGGACTCCGGCCTGCTCGGCCCCGTCCTCATTCGCGCCGCTGAACGCCGTTGGGTGAAGGGAAAGTGACACCGTTGCGTCGGCCCGGCCAGCCACACGGAGGGGAACGCCGTCAGCGAAAGTCAGGCGGCCGTTGGGTTGACGCGCTGCCGACCGGCCAACAAGCGGGGCGTCCTCCGTCTGAGTCCCGCGTTCAGGGCGTGTCGATTTAACCGATGCAGCACCAAGACAGCCCGCGAGGACGCGGGCGTTCCAGTTCGGATTGAGCACGAAACTTGGAGCGCCCGCGTCTTCGCGCGCCTCACAACAGCGACCGGACGCGGTTGTCGAGCGTGGCTTGGTCGGTGACGAACGAGAAGAGTGCACCGACGTTCATCAGTGCGTCCTGGCCGACCTTGCCGGCGGCGAGCCGGTCTTTCCATGTGGCGAAAACGGGGATCTTGCCATCCTTGGTGATGGTCTGACAGTCGGCCGCAGACCACTTGGGGAGGAAATCGGCGAACCCGGCCTTGGCGAAGGGTTGGTCGCGCGGATGGCCAACATGGCGGGCGCAGGTCCCGGTCCGCCGATGGCTTCGGAGTTGCAGCCACCTGTGGCAGAAGGATGTACTGCTCGTTTACGCAGGTGCCTGGGCTTGGACGGCTGGGACCTCGGGCGGGGTTGCGGACTCTGCGCGCGTGCGGAACTGTCGCGGACTTAGGCCGGTGGCGGCGCGGAAGATGCGCGAAAAGTGGAGGCTGTCGGCATAGCCCACGGCGGCAGCGACTTCCGAGACCTGCAGGCGTGTGCGCAGGAGCAGATCGCGCGCCCGGTCGATGCGGATACGGGCGAGGTACTTCATGGGGGCCATGCCTACCTCCGCCCGGAAAACTCGGCCGAAGTGATCCTCGGACAGGTGCGCAACGGCGGCCAGGTCGCGGAGTTCGATCTGCGGGTCACGGAACCGGCTATGGAGGATCTGGACGACGGCTTCGACGGGGAGTGAGTAACCGGCCACGTCTGTGCCGGGTGGCGCAACGTTGCGGTACAGCTCAGCCAGCAGCATCATAACGGCACACTTCAGCCGCACGTCGTGCAACGCGTCGCGTCGACCGTACTCGCGCGCCACGTCTTGGTAGCGGGCAATGATCCCGGGCACGTCGCGGGCCGGCGCGGCACAGAGCAGGGGTGCATCGCCGACCCCGTCGATGGGCGACATCTCGTTGACTCCGAACGACAGGCACCAGAAGCGCCATTCGCGGCGGGGAGTCCCATAGTTGCGGAAGTGCGCGTTCATGACGATCACGGTGCCGGGCGTGCTGACGGCACGGTGTTCGCCGACGCGCAGGTCGGTTTCCGATCCCCAGGAGTGGAACCCGAACTCAAGCAGCGGGCTGCGACCGGTCTGGACCCGAATGCGGTCCTCGCCAATCCAGCGCACGGGGGCTTTGTCAAGGTGATTCAGCCACCGCAAGGTCCGCTCGAGGATGTTGCAGATCTTTTCCATGGCCTGGCGGTTCTGGCGTCCACGCGGCAACGGCCCTGGCTTGGTGGTTGTGGGGCTGGGTGGTGGCGACAGGCCCGCTGCTCTTCCTTCATTGTGTGGAGCTCAGTGAGGCGCCGGGGGTGGGGCGTTCTGCTGTCCGGGGGGCTGTTGGGCGTCGGTGCCGGTCTTGCGCGCCTCATACAGCAACCAGAACTCGTACGCCGGGACAGACGCCGTGCTGAGTGGGTTGCTGTCGTCAAGGATCTTCAGGTTCGGCAGATCCTTGAGGTACCCGATATTCCTGGCGCTCCGCGGAATGGTCAGCACCTCGAGGGTTGCGATGTGACGCAGCGGCAGGAAGCCCTCGATGCGGCGGCACTTGAACAGCCCCAGGGCTTTCAAGGGCATCCTGCTCAGGGCCGAGATGTCGTCGACGCCGGTTTTTTCCAAGTTGAGTCGCTCCAGCAACAGGCTTCGCAACGCACTGATGTCGGTGACGCGGGTGGACGCCAGGTTCAGCGACCGCAGGTTGGTCGTTTTCGACAATATGGAAATGTCCTCCACATCTGTTCCCTCCATGCTGAGTTCCTCCAGCGGCATGCCGGCGAGGGCTTCGATGCTGGTGATGCCTGTGTTGTCCAGTCTGAGTCGCTTCAGGGGCATTCCCTCCAGGGCGCTGATATTGCTGACTTTCGTGTCCTGGAGTTCAAGGTGTTCGAGCGGCATTTCCTTGAGAGCGCTGATGCCAATGATCTGGGTGCCGCCGAGGGTGAGTTGTTTCAGTGGCATCCCTTTCAATGGGCTGATGTCGCAGGCTTGGGTTGATTCCAGGCGGACCGCTTTCAGAGGCATTCCCTTCAGGACGGCGATGCTGCCTACGAGTGTGTAACTGAGGTCAATGGACTCCATGGGCATTCCTTCGAGGGCGCTGATGTCATTGACTCTGGTTCGGCGCAGGTCGATCTGGGTCAAGCTCATGCCCTTGAGGGGAGAAAGGTCAGAGACCTGGCTTTCCGCGAGGTTCAGGACTCGCAGTGGCATCCCCGTCAGCGGCGCGATGTCTGACACCGCGGTCACGGAGAGGTTCAGTTCCTGGATCAGCATGCCCTTGAGGACGGTCAGCTCATGCACGCCCGTCTCGCTGAAGTCGAGGTTGACCACCGTGGCGGCTTCTTTGAGTGGGGCGGTGTCGACCACCAGTGCCGCCAGCGGTGTGAGATCGACCAAGACTTTGGAGTGCGAACTGATGGTGATCGGGTCCGAGGGGTGTGTCCCGGTGGCGACATGGATCTCCGCCGGGTCCAGTCCGGGGTTGACGGCGACCAAACCATCGACGGCGGCAATGAGTTGGAGTTCGCGCACGCTCTTTCCTTCACGGGGCGGCTTGCCGCTCATCTGGTAGAGTTTGGAGGCCAGCAGGTACTGTTCGCGCTTCTCGAAGGCCAGGGCGAGGGACAAGGTCAGGTTGCTGTCCCAGACTCCCTTGCTCTGTTCTTTCTTCGTGACGCATTTCTCAGCCAGTTCCGCGAAACGTTTAGTTCGCAGGTATGCTTCGGTCCCTGGCAGTTCGAGGTAGAGTGCGCGGTGGAACGCCTCCGCCGATTCCTCAAAGCGGAGTTCGCTGAGCAAGAGCAGGCCTTGGAGGAAGCGCGCCTCCCATATCGAGCTGTCCAGTGCGATGGCCATTTCCGTGGCGGCAAGGGCGTCCGGCCACTGCTTCATGTCCATCATGCGTTTGGTCTTGGTGACGAACTCGGGTGCGCCGCGGCGGCTGATGTCGGCGATCTTGTTACGCGCCCGTTCGGCCTTGAGCTCGCTGGCTTCGGCGGCGATTCGGGCGTCAATGGCCAGGTTCTTCTCCTGGTTCAACCGGGACAACATGCCGATCACCACGGCCACGAGGATGGTGAACGCGATCACGATGAGCATCACCTCGGCGACGTGCCGCTTGAGCATGAGCAGGATCTGGCGCAGCAACCCGGCTTCTTCGGCCACGGTCGCATAGCCCGACTGGTAGGCGTGGATATCGGCCTGCAGTTCTTTGACGACTCGGTAACGGTCTTGCGGGTTGAAGGCCAACGCCTTCATGCATACCGCCGAGAGGGCAGAGGGGACCCGACCGGCGGGGCAGTGGGGGAATTGCGCTTGCTCTTCCCCATCCTCCTGGCGTTTCTGCAACGAGGCCTCAAGCGCCTTGCGCTCCAGGTCGCCGGCGCTTCGGACCTCAGACTTAGGAGCCCGTTTCTTCGCTGATTCAGGCTGGTTGTGCAATGCGGGTGGGATGATGTCGCCCTGGAGCAGTTTGCTGAAGAGTTCCTTGGTGTTCTCCGCCTCGATATGCCGCCGCAGAGTGAGGATCTCGTACAGAATTGCACCCAGGGCATAGATGTCGCTGCGTTCGTCGATTTCCTCGTTCTCACCACGTGCCTGTTCGGGTGACATATAGGCCGGCGTTCCCATGATTTGCCCGTCATGCGTGACCATGGCCATGCCGATGGTGTCGGCCCGCAGGGAGTGGATGCCGGAGTCCTTCTTGTCCTTCTCTTTGTCTTTCTCTTTTGGCGGGCGTCGGGTCGTATCCGCTGCTGGAGGTCTGCCTTCCACGGATTTCTTCGATCTGCGGATGACCTTGGCCAATCCCCAGTCCATGACCACGACTTCGCCATATTCACCGACCATGATGTTCCCGGGCTTCAGGTCCCGGTGTACCACTCCTCGCATGTGAGCGAAGGCCATGGCGTCGCAGACTTTCAGGAAGATGCCGAGCAGTTCGCTGAGGGGGTACTGCGCGATCATCTTGGGTTTTTTGGCAGCGAGGCCCTCGATGACGTCGGCCAGGGTAATCCCCTTCATCAGCTTCATCGTGTAGTAGACGTTGTTGTGGGCGTCCACGCCGAGGTCGTGAACGGGCACGATGCTGGGGTGCTCCAGTTGCCCGGTGATCCGGGCCTCTTCGATGAAGCGCAGAATCTTATCCTTGGAGACCTGCTGCGGGTTGAGGATCACCTTCATTGCGATGTTGCGCTGGATGTTCAGGTCACGGGCTTCAAGAATGGCTCCCATGCCGCCCTTGGCCAACATGGTCACCACATCGTACTTGCCTTCGTCCTTGCTGGACAGAAGGTGTGTGACCAAGGCGCTGCCGGTATCCTCAAGGCCATGGTCCGCCAGGTAACGGGTAATGGTCTTCCCCTCCTGGCTGAACTGGATCTTGATGGGGGCCCGGACTGCATCCTGGTTTGGGGCGGGCGGGGGAGCATTCTGCTCCGGAACCTGCCGTTTTTTCTCCACGTCGCTCATGCTATACCTATTCGAGCGGCCGCACTGCCACGGAGACGTGCTGGCCGATCATGCTGGTGCTATTGACGACAGAACTGCAGTTCAGAATATGTGTTAACCTTGACCCCTGAAAAAGGTCGGTGCAGGGCTGGGGCTGCCAGCCCAAGGTTCTGGTTCTTCAGGCGAAACCATTCGTTGCCGCAGAGAAACTCCCTGGCGCGTCCCGGGCATCGGGACACAAATACGCCACAGGCAGCGGCCGCAAGAGCGGGATCGCTTTACGGTTCGCCAACTTGAGAAACGTAATGCCCTGGCGAGACTCCCGGAGCGGCCCCCGAAAGCTGCCAAACGACCAATATAGCACAGGACCGGCCAAACAGTACGCGGTGCTGGAAATGGAGGGTAATGCGTCAGCGCCCCCCGGCCGGCGGACCGGCCGGTCATACCAAGGTGAAACTGGCCACGACGCGTCCAGAGCCCGCGAGGACGCGGGCGCTCCAAGAGTCGTGCGGTATCCGAACTGGAGCGCCCGCGTCCTC
>Ga0208961_1000608_pt1 | contig 14561 bp, 10 predicted proteins | sample RifOxyB3_FD_184034 | JGI IMG/M metagenome (GOLD analysis project Ga0208961, IMG submission 184034) | Groundwater microbial communities from Rifle, Colorado - Rifle Oxygen_injection B3 (SPAdes) | ecosystem: Environmental > Aquatic > Deep subsurface > Groundwater | place: Rifle, Colorado, United...
TCTCTTCCCAAGCAGAGAGCGGCAACGTGACCTTGCCCTCCTTGGCGGTGACAGAAATCGCGGTAAGAATTATGCCGACAACAACGAACGAGGCTGTGCGCATAGGGAGACCCTCCAATGGGTCGAGAAGCTATCAAGGAGTGAGCCCACAAACGAGGGCAAAGGCAGGGCAAAGTAGGTGTGTCGCGCTACTCTTGTGCGGGCTTTGCGTCGGCGTCGGCGCGAACGATGTGGAACTCAACCCGGCGGTTGGCGGCGCGCCCGCGGGAGCTCCTGTTTGACTCGATAGGTCTTTCTTCGCCGATTCCCTCTGCGACGAGTCGTTTCCCGTCGACACCCTTGCCGATCAGGTAGACGCGCACGGCCTCGGCCCGCAGTTGCGACAAGTGCTTGTTGAACTCTGCTGCGCCTTGGCTGTCGGAATGGCCCTCAATACGAATGCCTGCGATCTCCAGGTGGGCATTGAGAACCTGGGCAACGTTGTCGAGGAGCTGGAACGACACTTCTTGAATGGTGTCCTTGCCTGTGTCGAAGTAGACCTTGTCCATGATCTCGATGCGCTCATTGGAGATCTTGACCAACTGCTTCGCCTGACAGCCGCTATTCTCTGCAGGGCCTGGCACATCGGGACAGTTGTCATTGCGGTCGACGACACCGTCTCCGTCACGGTCAGAGTCTGGGCAACCGGCATTCTCCGTGGGACCTGACGCATTGGGGCAGGTGTCCATGGTGTCAATGAGACCATCGGCGTCATTGTCGGGATCGGGGCAACCGTCCATGTCTTCAAATCCATCACGGTCCTCTGGGACATCGACGCATTTGTCGACGGTGTCGGCAAGGCCATCGTTGTCGGTGTCGGGGATCTGCTCGGGACAGCCGTCCTCGTCTTCGTAGCCGTTTCGGGTTTCGCCTTCGATAGGACAATTGTCATCAATGTCGGCGATACCGTCTTGGTCGTTGTCGAGGTCGGGACAGCCGTCTTCATCGGAAAACTGATCTTTGTCCTCGGCCTCCATAGGGCACTTGTCAACGTCGTCGGTGAGACCATCTCCGTCGCTGTCGCCAATGGGAGCTGGCACCTGTGGCTTTTCCTCCAGGACGGCGAAGCTCACCCCTGCAAAAATGCGGAAATCCGGTGCCGCATAGCCGGCAACAACACCAAAGCCTGTTCCCAAAAATGCGGTCAAGGTTGGCAGCACTTTGTACTTTCCTGCCAACAACAGCTCCGCCGGATTGCGGTTCATCCGCTCAAAGGGAACCTTGGCACCTGTAGAACCACTCAGGGTCATGGCGACCTCGAGGGGTTTGCCAAGACGCGACTCTAAATCGTAGGCAGCCCCAAACCGGTAGGTAAGCTCGTCGTCGACCACCAGATTGGCCGTTTGACTGCGTCGCCGCGCCCGGTAGCCGAGATTAGCGGCCAGACGAATATCACCGATCTCTTTCGATACCGCCGCTTCGGGCAAGAACTGCAAGGTGCGCTCTCCGAGATACGCCCGAGAAGATGCCGTCGGTAGCGTCAAGGAAAGCAACACCGCAACGTCAACAAAGTGCTCAGAGGCGCGCAACACCTGCACCTTCGGTGATAACCGCAAATCACCGATGCCAGCGGCGGTAAGGGAGGCTGGATTGTCATTGAAGTCGGAAAGGTCGCCGCGACCTTGATAGAGAGCGAGGGGCAGCTCAACACCCAATTGCACCCATCCGTATAGACCCATCGAGCCCACCAAGCTCGCGCTCACGCGATGCTCCACCAGGGAAGCGACCCGCTCGGTTTGGCCATTGATCTCACTGGTGAGCACCAAGGGATCGTTCGCGTACCCCAGCCAGAAAGCGACCGCCCAATCGAGGTGTTTGGGCACGGCTGCCCATTCGGCGTCGATGACACCATCACCATCCATGGCGGGGCGCAGTCGCTCGACGGAGAAAGCACGGGGCTCACCATGTTGCGCCAAAGCTCCCGCAGGAATGGCGAAGGTGAGAAGTAATGCGGCAAGGCGGATCATATCAGGCCTCTGACGAAACGGACGAAAGCGAGGTTGATGGGACATTTGACACGCGATGGTCGCACCTGTTGGTTGGCATCTCAAACCCTTTTCACAATCTCAAGTGCCGCAACGCTCGAAAACTGGGCGCCTATCCACCTCAAGGAGAGGAAGGTTCTTCCTCTGACTCAGAACTGGGCGCGGGGGCTGAATCTGGCGCAGGTGTGGAAGCGTCGCCAGTCTTCGGCTTCACTGGCGCGGGGTCGGAATCCGGCGCGGAAGTCGAATCTGGCCCGGGTGTAGCCCCCATTGTTGGATTCCTCTTTTTCGCCTTGGTCGGCGCGAAGACCGACTCAGAAACCACACCAGTCACCTCCTCGACGGCGGGGGGGCGCTGATTGCGAGCTGAGGTGGCCAGTCGATCGCGCAGATACTCGGGCAACTGGATCTCCGGCAATGGTCTGGTGTTGCGCAACCGGGTTCTCACCCGCCGGATACGGTCCTGCACGAGAATCGGGTCGGGATGGTCCTTGAGACACGCATAATAATATGCAAGCGCCCGATCGGCTTGATCGAGCTCTTGAAAACAATTTCCGAGCTCAAAGAGTACCAACGCCGCCAAGGAAGGATCTAAATTCTCTTCGAGGAGTCGCTCGTAGGTGGCGATAGCCTCGGCATAGCGAGCCTGCACGTAGTAGCTGTTGGCGATCTGAAACCTCGCCTCGGCAGCTTCTTGGCACTTGGGCCACCGGTTGATCAATTGCTCGGCCTCGGCGCGCGCCTGTTCGTAGTTCTTCAACTGGAAATAGGCGTTTGCGATTTGCAATTGAGCCCGGCGAATCTCGGTTCGCATGGGAAAAGCACCCACCAACTCCCGGTAAGCGGCAATGGCTGCAGGCAGGTCGCCAAGCTTGTGATGATGAATATCGGCGATGGTTGCCAAAGCAGCGAACGCCTCGTCAGTCTTCGAGTACTGTCGACCGAGGGTCTGATAGTAGGTGATCGCCTGGTCATAATCGTGCAAATAAAGCGCGTTGAGATTGCCAAGCCGATCCAACACCAAGAGACGCTGCGCTTCCTCTTCGTCGTCGAGGCCGCCGAGATTGTCCAACCGCTTGAGCAATTTGCGGTACAACCGCTCGGAGGCGACATACTGTTTGCGATAGAGAAGATCGTTGGCGCTGTCGATACCCGATTGAATGTCAGTTTGGCAACTCGCGGCGATAATGCCAAAAACTGCAACGAGCATCACATGGGGCGTCAATTCCACTCAGGTCTCCGTTTGCTCATTGGTGTTGCCGTTGTCGTCGTCGTCACGTTCGGCAATGCGAGCCACGCTCGACACGACCTCGTCCTTTTCGAGAGAGATGAGACGCACACCTTGGCTAGCACGACCTTGTGTTGAGATTTGTTTGACCCGCATGCGGATCATCATGCCCCTGTCAGAGACAATCATCACCTGGTCGTCCGCTGCCACCGTGCAGACATTGGTTACAGGTCCGTTACGATCTGTCACCTTGCAGTTGATGACGCCAGAGCCGCCACGGCCCTGCAGACGATACTCGGACATCGGCGTGCGCTTGCCAAACCCACGCTCACAGACAGTCATAATGTCGGGCTCGTTTTCGCTGAGCACCACCATGGCCACAACCGCGTCTCCTGCTCTTTTTAGCTTGAGCGCTGTGACACCGCGGGCAGTGCGCCCCATCGCACGCACCTGCTCCTCTGGGAAACGAATCGCCAACCCCGAGCGAGTCCCTATGAGAATTTCGCGCGTTCCGTCGGTAACCGCAGCGCCGACCAAATGGTCGTTCTCATCTATGGTCACCGCCCTGAGCCCCGATGGACGCGGTTTGGCGAACTCCATCAGGTCGGTCTTCTTGATGAATCCGCGCTTCGTCGCGATAACCACGTATCGACCGTCAATGAACTCCTTGACCGGCAATACCGCGGCAATCTTTTCTTCCTTGGCAATCTTGATCAGGTTGACGATCGGTTTGCCACGAGAGGCTCTTCCAGCCTGTGGGATCTCGTGAACCTTGAGCCAATAGACCTTGCCTACGTCGGAGAAGACCAAGACATAGGAGTGCGTCGAAGCAACAAAGATCGACTCGACGAAGTCCTCATCGCGTGTCGTCGCGGCGGTCTTACCACGACCACCACGTCGTTGAGCCTTGTACAGGTCTGTGGAATTGCGTTTGACGTATCCGGCGTGGGACACAGTGACGATCATCTCTTCTTCAACGATGAGATCCTCAACCGACATCTCTCGGGCATCGATCACCATCTGCGTACGCCGCGGCTCGGCGTAGCCCGCCCTTATTTCGCCCAACTCCGCGACAATAACGTCGAGCAACATCACCTCGGACGACAAAATGGCTGTCAGACGTTCGATGATCTGCCGGAGCTCATCGGCCTCAGTAGAGAGTTTGCCGCGCTCGAGTCCTGTGAGGCGCGCGAGTCGCATGTCCAAAATGGCCTGAGCCTGTATCTCGTTGAGCCGCATGTACCCGGCGACCATAGCGGCGGTGCCGGTCTCGTAGTCGAAAGTGACCAGTCGCTCACACAACTCTTTGAAAACCGGGCTCATTGGCAGTTTCTCTGCCATCAGTTCCAGTTTCGCTGCCTCGCTATCCTTGGCACCGCGAATGATCTCAATGACGCGATCGATCGAATCAATGGCGGCCAATAAACCAAAGACAATATTGAACCGCTTGCGTGCCTCCGCCAGTTCGAATCGACTGCGGCGGGTGACCACCTCGCGGCGATGATCAATGAAGTACTGCAGGAACTCCTTGAGACACAAAACCTGTGGCTGACCGTTGACGATCGCCACCATGTTGAGGCCGAAAGACGACTGCAGCGCCGTGCCGGTGTAGAGCTGATTGAGGATAATGTCGCCGTTGCCGTCCTTTTTCAGATCAACAACGATGCGCATTCCCTCACGGTCGGACTCATCCCGCACATCCGCGACGCCCTCAAGGCGTTTGTCACGGACCAGATCAGCAATCTTCTCGATGAGGGTTGCCTTGTTGACCTGGTAGGGAATCTCCGTGATGACGATGCGGTCATGCAGGCGTCCTTCTTCGAGCGCGGCGACACCGCGCACCTTGATGACGCCGCGACCTGTCTCGTACGCGGGCTTTAGACCGCCCGTGCCATAAATGATGCCGCCGGTAGGAAAGTCGGGTCCCGGGATGATCTTCATCAGATCAGCCACGGTCAGAGATGGATTGCGTATCAACGCCACGACGCCGTCGAGCACCTCGCCGAGGTTGTGTGGCGGGATGTTCGTGGCCATACCAACAGCGATGCCGGAAGAGCCATTGACGAGGAGGTTGGGAAACCGCGTTGGCATGACCAACGGCTCGTCGAATTCCTCATTGTAATTGGGGCCGAAATCGACGGTATCTTTGTCGATGTCTGCGAGCATCTCCGAGGAGATCTTTGACATGCGTGCTTCGGTGTAACGCATGGCAGCCGGAGGATCACCGTCGACACTGCCGAAATTTCCCTGACCATCCACCAGGGGGTGTCGCATGGCAAAGTCCTGGGCCATGCGCACCAAGCTGTCGTAAACCGCTTGGTCACCGTGGGGGTGATACTTACCAATGACATCACCGACAACGCGGGCTGACTTCTTGTAGGGTCGATTGAACGAGTTGCCCAACTCGTGCATCGCAAAGAGAATGCGGCGATGGACCGGCTTGAGTCCATCACGAACATCGGGCAAGGCTCGGCCAATGATGACCGACATCGCGTAGTCGAGATACGACGCACGCATTTCATCTTCAATATTGACGGCGGTCAGCCGATCGGCGGGCGGTGGTGGCGCACCAGGTGGTGGTGCACCAGGTGGCAACGCTCCTGGGGGTGGTGCACCAGGGGGTTCCTCCGGCGGTGAAGCTCCAAATGGTCCCTCTGGCGGGGCCTCTGGCGGTGGCGATACATCAGACATGACCGGAGGTTATAGCTCGACCCGGGCTACCGTAGCAATTCCCTCATTTGGCCGTCTGCCCGCTGGAGTTGACGCCACTGGGATCAAAGTCTGAGCAATACCCTCATGTTGACGTGACACAGTTGACTCACCCGGCAAGGGAAGCAACGAATCGGCCGAGCGTGGTGAGAATGGCTGTGCCGTTGACATCAAGCATGGTGTTGTGATCGCCCTGGGGGAACAGGTGGAGGTCGGCTCGTTCCCCTGCCCAAACGGCAAGACGTTCAGCGTTGTCGCAGGAAACCAAGGAATCGTTGCGAGCGTGCATGACGAGCACAGGCCCACCGTAGGTCTGCACTTTCACGCGATGATCGAGATGCTCCGTCGCCTCTTTCTCGAGGTCGGCAAGACTGGCACCAATCTCCCTGGGCTCGATGCGCATGAGCGCCCGCTCCAGCGGTGCGGCTATGCCGCTCTCGATCACCAAGCCCCGAACTTCCGGATGGCGCTTGGCCCGCTCGATGGCGTAGATCGAACCTACCGAGCGGCCGTATACAAACAGAGGGCCACTCTCAACACTGGCCGCTGCGAAGATAGCGTCAACATCGTCGAGCATAGCTATCATGGATGCCTGTCCCGTCGACCCACCATAACCGCGAAACTCGGCGAAGAAGGTATTGATCCCCATGGCGGCGAAGGCGTCGCTCAACTCCGGGATGTAGTCGGCGACCACCTCGCCGTTGCCATGAAAGTGGACGAGCGTGGGTGCTCCAGGGTGCCGGCGCTCCTCCCAACAACAGAGACGAACTTCGGCCGATGAAACCCATGTTGGATTAGCTGGTCGATCACTGCGGGGGAAAAAGTACCGCTCGCTCAGGATGGGATGGTCGAAGAAGTATTGAGACATGCCCGACAGCCTTTGATGAGTTGAATCTCGAAATCCAGCGAACTATCCTTGCGCCATTGCTTGGCAACAAAAGGTTGGCCGAGATCAACGGTGTAGCAACCTTCTCCAGAGACCGCAAAGCGTCGCGCCGCCGCCGTCCAAGCAACATTGATTGACCAACATGGACAACCGGCCTAATTAACCTGGGTGACCAACAGACGCATCGTCGAGCCTGGAGTGGTGCGGGGGGAGTTTTCAACCCCGATGGACAATGGACGCGTCCGTTGCGACCTCTGTCCACGCCATTGCACCCTCAAGGACGGCCAGTGTGCCTTCTGTTTTGTCCGACAGGCCCGTGATGGCAACATCGCTCTCACCACCTATGGACGCTCGACGGGTTTCTGCATCGATCCCATCGAGAAAAAACCGTTGAACCATTTCTATCCGGGATCGTCCGTCCTCTCCTTCGGCACTGCCGGTTGCAATCTCGGTTGTCGTTTCTGTCAAAACTGGGACATGAGCAAGGCACGAGAGGTCACTCGACTCAGCGATGCGGCATCACCACAGGAGATCGCGCAATCCGCGAAGCAGTCAGGTTGCACATCGGTGGCCTTCACCTACAACGATCCGGTGATCTTCTACGAGTATGCGGTAGACACTGCCATCGCTTGCCACGCGCTCGACATAAAGACGGTTGCCGTAACCGCCGGCTACATCACCGACCAGGCTCGACCGGGATTCTTCGAGCACATGGACGCCGCCAATGTCGACCTAAAATCCTTTTCGGAAAATTTCTACCGCCACCAATGCTATGGGGAACTGCAGCCCGTGCTCGACACCCTCACCTACCTCGTCCGTGAAACCCATGTTTGGGTGGAAATCACCAACCTGCTCATCCCCGGCGCGAACGATTCTGATGAAGAGCTGAGCGCCATGTGCCAATGGCTGGCGACTAATCTCGGCACCGACGTGCCCATTCACTTCACCGCCTTTCATCCCGACTTCAAGATGCTCAACAAACCGCGCACACCAACGGCCACGCTCTCCCGAGCGCGAAATGCCGCCATCGAGGCGGGGTTGCATTACGTGTTCACGGGCAACGTCTCTGACCCCAAAGGGCAGAGCACATACTGTCCCAACTGCGAGGCCCTGCTCATCGAGAGAAACGGGTATGACCTCGGGCACTGGGGTATCCAGAACGGTGCCTGCAAAGAGTGTGGCACCAGGATACCCGGCCGCTTCGCCGACAAACCTGGTGACTGGGGTGGGCGCCGACGCCCCGTTCATATTCGCTGAGGTGGACGAGCCCGTGTTGATGCGAGACTTCAGACCAACCCGTGTTGACGTGAACTCGCTCGCGCCCGCTCCTGTGCAGCGAGCAGTTCTTCTTCGGCGCGGCGTACTGCAGCCCGTTGCTCCTCAATAACTCTCATACCGGAGATCTGCAGGCCAAACAGTCGTGCGGTGCCTGGATCCAGATCCTTTTCCGCACACAATCCAACAACACGCACGTTGTCCGCAAGCTTCTCCGGTGCCTCAGGATCGATCTTGAGCACGCCCTTGGTAAGCTCGGCCAGCACCTCCGCGGCACCTTGGGGCACCTTGGCAGCCAGGTGGACTATCAACGTGGAGGTTTTGGCAAGGCATTCCTTCACTTCGCTACGCAGGCGGGCTGCGTCACTTCCGGCCTGTGGGGCTCGCAGGTCTATCAACTCGGAGCCTGCACACGACTGGTTGATCCCAGCAACAGTGTCCACCTCAGTGGATACCAGCCCATGCAGAATGACTGTTCTTGCGCTGCGAAGCGCGCCATCCAATAGCGTACGTTCTGTTCCATTCATCGTAAGTTTGTCTCCCGCACGAGTCCTAGCAGACCTGTCGGTCTGCCTCAAGTCGACCTCTGCACGCACTGCACGCACAGGACACACGCCGCACGCCGCACCCAGGACAAGACACACCAAACACAAATCTGACCCAGGTTACGCGGCGGTACCAAAGCGAAATCTACAATCCAAAACAGTGTGACGCATCGTGTCGCTTGGAAAAATGCCGCAGTGCGTGATAGAATGCTGCAGCTAAATTAACGCCATTCTCTGGAGTGTTCCATGCCCGAGTTCATCGCCGACATCCGCGACATCAAATTTGCTCTCATAGAGCAGGCAGGCGTCGAGAAACTTTTCTCGTTGCCCAAGTACAAAGAGCTCGATCTCGACACCATCAACGCCATTCTCGACGAGGCGTACAAGTTCGCAAAAAATCAGATGGGTCCGATGAACGCGCTGGGCGACAGTCCGGGTGCCCAATACGACCCCGAAACGAAGAAGGTGACACTGCCAGACTCCTTCAAAGAAACCTACAAACTGTTTTGTGAGAACGGCTGGTTGGCCCTGGCCCACAACCCCGAGTATGGCGGTCAAGGAATGCCCTACTCGCTCACTCTCGCAGCCAACGACTTCTTCTTTGGCTCATGTCTGTCCTTCTGCCTCAATGCATTGTTGACCACCGGCGCTGGACACTTGGTCGAAACCTTCGGCAGCGACGATCTCAAGAGGATCTATCTCGAGAAGATGTACACGGGCGAATGGGGTGGCACCATGTGCCTCACCGAAGCCGGTGCCGGTTCTGACGTGGGTGCCTGCCGGACCAAGGCCAAACAGGATGGGGATCACTATCTCATCGAAGGCGAAAAGATTTTCATCTCCTCAGGTGACCAGGATATGACCGCCAACATTTGCCACGCCGTGTTGGCACGCATCGAGGGTGCACCTGAGGGCACCAAGGGACTGTCCCTGTTCCTCGTGCCGAAATTCCGTGTCAACGCCGACGGTTCTTTGGGCCAGCCCAACGACGTCTATTGTTCCGGCATCGAGCACAAGATGGGCATCCACGGCTCACCGACCTGCACATTGATCTTTGGTGAAGAGAACAAGTGCCAGGGTTTCCTCCTCGGTGAGGCAAACAAAGGCATGCGCGCTATGTTCCAAATGATGAACGAAGCACGCATCTCTGTCGGCTTGCAGGGCGCTGCCCTCTCCAACGCCGCCTACCAATTGGCGCTCGCGTACACCCGCGACCGCGTGCAAGGGAGCAATCTCCTGACCGGCAAACAGGCCAACATCATTGACCACCCCGATGTTCGTCAAATGCTCATGTGGCAAAAGGCGTATTCCGAGGGCTGCCGCGCGCTGCTTCTGCGCACCGCGATGTTCTACGACCTCTCTGAGTCGGCCGAGTCGGAGGAAGAGCGTGCCAGGTACCACGGTTACCTCGAGTTACTCACTCCGGTCTGCAAATCCTACGCCTCCGACATGGGCTTCAAATCGACTGAGCTGTCGGTACAGACGATGGGTGGCTACGGCTACCTCACGGAATACGGAGTCGAGCAGTTGATGCGCGACACCAAGATTGCATCGATCTACGAGGGGACCAACGGCATCCAGGCCCTCGACTTGATGGGCCGCAAGATGCCGGCCAAAGGTGGTATGAACTTCCAGTCGTTGATGCAGATGATGATGCAGCTCGGCGGAGAGAACGCCGACCATCCGATACTCAAGGACGACATCAAGCTTCTCGGAGATGCACTGAACGCACTCATCACTGCGGCACTTCATTTTGCGTCGGTTGGCAAAGAGCAACCCATCCAAGCGATCCTCAACGCCACGCCTTACCTCGATCTGTTCGGTCAGGTCGTTGTTGGCTGGTTGCTCATGGAGCAGGCTGTCATTGCTTTTCCGAAACTCGGTGCAATCGCCAAGGACAAGGGCGTCGACGTCGCCGACCTCAAGGCCATGGCCAAGCTGTGCAATGACAACGAAGAGGCCAAGTTCTATGCCGGCAAGGTGAAGGTCGCACAGTTCTACGCCCGCCGCTCTTTGCCGATATGCGCCGCCAAAGCGGAGATCCTCAAGTCCGGCGACCTCTCGCCACTTGAAATACCACTGTAGTCCTGGGCCGTCATTGACTCTAGCGTGAGTTTCCTACTGGTGCAGCCTCACGCACCCGATTCCTGGATCTTTTCGATCCCTTACCGATCCGAACAGGTATACAACAACATCATCAGGTGAGCACCGCAGACTCTAATGTAATTGATGGTATAATATGCGTAATTTGCTTGATATGACATCGTGCCTTGGGGTATACAACAACAAATGGCGAGTCTGCAGGCACGTCGCGTCCGGGGACACACCTACTGGTACATCGTTGAATCGCGGCGTGTAGGTGGCAAGCCGCGACCTGTCCCGATCGCGTATCTCGGCAAGGCCAATGATCTGTTCGCCCGCCTTCAAGGGCTCGATGCCATACGCGTCCGTTCCCATTCGCACGGCGCTGTCGCAGCGCTTTACTCTCTCGTCACAGAGCTGGATATCGCTGGCATTATTGACCGCCATCTCGAAACTGCAGGATGCCGTCTTCGGCCCACACGCGTTCGCAAGGGCGTTAGCCGCCCTCAACCTCAAAGGCGCGACGGACTGACTGTTGGTCAGTCGCTGTGCCTGGTCGCCATCGGGCGCGCTTGCCATGCTACCAGCAAGCGCGCCTTTGCCGGTTGGGCACGCACTACGACCGTGGGTGAGCTTGCGTCCATCGATGATCTGGAGCGCCTCACAAGTCAGCATTTCTGGGACCAAATGGACCAAGTCCCGATCGAGGCCATTGAAGCGATCGAACGGGATATTGTCCGTAGTGTTGTCGTTCTGCCCGGCGTAGTCCTCGATACCCTCCTATTCGATGCGACCAACTTCTTCACCTTCATCGCGTCCACAAACACACGGCCGGAACTCCCTGCGCGCGGCAAGCAGAAGCAGAAACGCAACGACCTCCGGCAGGTCGGGGTTGCTGTTTGCTGCTCCCGCCAGGACGGCATCCCACTGTGGCACTGCACGTACGGAGGCAACGTCGCCGATACCACGTGCTTCCGTGAGGCGCTGCCCTTGTTGCAGCAACGCATGGTCGACATCGGATGTAACGTCGACTCTCTCACCGTGATCTATGACAAGGGCAACGTCTCGCGCGAGAACCAACGCTTGGTCGATGAATCACGACTGCACTACGTCTCGGCACTGACCGTCGCGAGCCAGAGGAACCTCGTCGATGAGGCCAATCCCCAGCTCGCTCCTGTAGAGATTCGACCGGGCGAGACCATATCCGCCTATCGTACCAAGAGAGAGATCTGGGGCTCCGAGCGAACCGCCGTGGTTCTCTGTTCGGAGCGGTTGCGTCAAGGCCAGATGGCCGGAGTGGTGCAGCACGTTGCCAAAGCCCTACAGTGGCTTTCGGAGCAGGCTGATATACTACGCCGCGGCAAGCAGAGACGGGACCGTGCCAGAATCGAGCGCGACATCGAGAATCACCTCAAGGGCCGCCAACATCTCACCGAGCTCATCCGGTTCGACCTCACCGGCGAAGCTCAAACCCTCTCGCTTGCCTATCAGTTCGACCAAGCCGCCTTTGACATGCTCGCTCAAAACACCTTTGGGCGAATCGTGCTCATGACCGACCGCCACGAGTGGTCCACCGCCGACATCATACGCGCCTATCACGATCAGTCCGGCGTTGAGGCCGTCTTCGCTCACCTGAAGGACCCCGAGCACGTGGCACTTCGACCGCAACGTCATTGGACCGACCAGAAGCTCCACGTTCACGTCTTCACTTGCGTGCTCGGCTACCTTCTTGCCCGCCTATTGCACATGCGGGCCCTCAATGCCGGTCTCCCATTCGCCAGCCAGGAGGGGCTCCTTGATGCACTCTCTCACGTGCGTCGCGCAACGATCGCGCGATCCACAACAGGCAAGGGCCGCCTGCGCCTCACGACGCAGCTCGAAGAACTCCCTCCGCCCCTGACGGTCGAGCACCTCGCCGCCATGGGAGTCGCAACCTGAGTTGTTGTATACAGACATCCACCGAAAACCCAATGCTCGCGATCACTTAGCCCTGTTTGCCTGCACCAGTAGGAAACTCACGCTAGCTGATTTGGCAGTATGTGGGCCTCTTCGATCGATCCACCGAAGGAAAAGTGAAGAGGATTGCGTTGCACTGTCAGGATTGTTTCCTTCTGCGTCGATCCACGATCCCTTCCAGTCGTGGTACAGGACGGGATCAACGCAATGATGCAGAAGACGCTTGGGGTCATTGTCCAGGGGCTTAGGTTCATTAATGATCCCATGCGACTCTTCTGCCGACAACTGCTCCAACTGTCTCATGCATCAACAACATCATCATGACCACACCCCCGGGACGCAAGCCCGGCTGGCCCAAGCTACTTGTTGGTGTCCCGATCGCCGGTTGCATGGCGGTAGGCGCGGTATCGCTCCCACACTTCGTCCACGTAACGAACCACAGCCGGACCGCGCACATAGCCGTGCTTTGCTTTGGCTGCATAATTGGCGCGGGCGAGTTTCTGTAATGCAGCGGCGACGTTGCCCCAGTTGTCGGGATCAGAACTCTCTTTGGCGGCAACCATTCTGGCGTCGGTCAAGTGTTCGGGACCGCACTCGAATGCCGCCACCGTTAGACGCAACCGATCCTCCTCTTTCTGAACTCCGACAAATTGCATCTGTAAGCGGCTGAGGTAATTGACCGCCGCGGCCGTCGCCGCGTTGGGGTCGGCGAGATCTGCAAATCCGAGTTCTCTCGCTTTGGCAGGCATCATGCCAAAGAGACCGCGGCCCTGATGTGAGCTCGACTTCGCGTCGAAATGGCTCTCTTGATAAGCGAGCGCTGCCAAGAGACGCCAGTCAAATCCGAACTGACGCTCTGCAGCTTTGAACCAATCGTCGTGGGCTGAGATCTTTCCTTTCTGTTTCGACGTCAATTTGGCGTCGCGCCGCGGTAGCTTGCGCCCCTCCACTTCGTAGTAACGACGATACACGGTGCCGAATTCGCCCGTAGCACGAACGCGGGTGAGAAAGGAGTTCACAGCATCCATCAAGTCGGTGGCATCCTTGTTGACCGCCCAGGCGAGTGGAGTCGGATCGCTGACGCGAGGACCGACCACAAGGTTGGGAAGATAGGCTCGATTCTCCAAACAGATGTGCTTGTCACATAGGGTGTAGGGAATCCGGCCGGCCGCAACTTCCTCTATGATTTGCTCCGTTTCGAGGCCTTCCCCCTCAATGACGATATCAATGGGCGGGCGGCCGACAGATACAAACAACCCGCTGAGTTCCTCGAGTCGATTGAAGTATCCAGAATTACGACGCACGTGCACTCTTTTGCCGGAGAGATCTTCAATGTCGTCAATCTCCGGTGTGCCCTTGCGCCACACCGCCCGCATGTGCGCCAGTGCGTAGGGCCGCGTGAACTGAACCAGCACCTGGCGCTCGGCGGTCACTGTCATCCCTGCACCAGCAATGTCACCGTTGCCCTTCTGCAACTCGGTCAGCACCTCGCTCCAACTCTCGGGTACAACCACGTCGAGTTCCACGCCGAGCTCCGAGGCAAAAAGCGCGGCGAGCTCATAGTCGAAGCCCATGGGGCGTCCGTGCAGTACAAAATAGCTCGTGCCGTTGTTGCGGGTGAGGAGCCGAAGCTTGCCCCTTTGTCGGATGGATGCGAGGCCAACGGCAGCGACCGTCGCATTCTCAGTGACACCGAGCTGCTCCTGCGTGCCCGCGGATGGTTCGCAGGCAGTTGCGAACAGAGCAAGGATACACAGACAAGGGCTTCTCATTGGGTCCACCCTACCATGGGGGATGACAATGGCACCAACACCGTGGAATCGTCACAGAAGAATCAGAAAGATGAACGCGGCCAA
>Ga0208961_1000610_pt1 | contig 14554 bp, 8 predicted proteins | sample RifOxyB3_FD_184034 | JGI IMG/M metagenome (GOLD analysis project Ga0208961, IMG submission 184034) | Groundwater microbial communities from Rifle, Colorado - Rifle Oxygen_injection B3 (SPAdes) | ecosystem: Environmental > Aquatic > Deep subsurface > Groundwater | place: Rifle, Colorado, United...
ATTTTGATGCATGAGAGTTTCTCCATTTTATAAAATTTGCTTTATTTAAGTTTTAAAGTAATTTAAAAGTTAAATTTTTCTAATTTATTATCTATTTTTTTAATGTGAAAATTTACATCGATAGTGTTGCATGTTTGTTGCATTAAGTTATTTAATAAAAAACAACAGGTTTTTGATTAAAAAGGATAAGCTTGCAGCGACAAGGTAGTATCACTGCAAGAAATATTAAAACATTTTTCTTTTTCGGAAACGAGGATTTATCCTCGTCTGTTTTAACCTTGCTTGTGTGTTTATTAAAAACTCTCCCAAACATCGCTTTCATGTTTAGAGCTGTTTTTAGCAATAGCGTTTGAGGCATATTTTTGTTTAACTACAACGGGTTTAGCAGCTTGAACACTCTGGCTTGCTCTAGTGTGGTTCTGAGTTGCTCTTATATTGCTTTTTCCAACAAACTCTTTTGATTGTGCGTCTTCTACCATAGCTTGGGCTTTAGAGATAGTAGCGTTTGCAATAGCATCTGCTTGAGCTGCAACTTTTGCATTCTCTTGTGTCATTTGGTCTAGTTGAGTAACAGCTGTATTGATTTGACCGATACCTTGCATCTGTTCACGGTTCGCATTACTTACATCTTGAACCATTGAAGCAGTTTGAGCTATTTTGTCTGCTATTACTTCAAACCCACGTGTGAGTTCTGTTGCTATATTCATTCCCTCATTAGACTTATGTGCTGCTTGAGATGCCATAGCTTTTATCTCTTTAGCTGCATCTGCCGAACGGTTGGCAAGGTTTCTTACTTCTTGAGCTACGACTGCAAATCCTTTTCCTGCATCTCCTGCGGTTGCAGCTTCAACTGCAGCATTGAGTGAGAGGATATTTGTCTGGAATGCAATATTCTCTATGATAGCTACTGCATCATTGATAGAGTTAGTAGCACTTTGAATCTCTGTCATAGCAGAAGCTGTTCTACTTGCAAGAACTGCACCGTCTTTAGCAGCAGAATCTGTCTGTGTTGCCATAAGAGCCATATCGTTTGACTTAGCAACATTGTTTTGGACATTAGATGTCATCTCTTCCATTGCGGCGGCTGTTTCTTCTAAAGATGCTGCTTGTTGGTTGGATGAAGTTAATAGTAGTTCTACTGATTGTTTTAGAGTGCCTGCTTCATTTTGAAGTTCTAGACCGTTTTGAAGTGAATTACTAAGCATTTGAGTTATCGTACTACGTAATCCATTAATATCATTTACAAGTATTTCTAGTACACCTTTTTGCTCTATACCTTTTAGTTCAAGCTCTTTTGTAAAATCATTTTTAGCATATGTTTCAAGAACGCTATTGATTGTTATAAAACGATCTTTTGTTTTATCAAGCATACGGTTTATGCTGTTTTTGAATTCTTCGAGTGATTTGTTTGTAGTTGATGCGACAATATGTTGGGAATACCATCCATTTTCAACGCGTGAGATAACATTATTCGCATCTTCTACAAGTTTATTGTCCATTACTATTTGAGCTTCTGTTTTACTAATATTTTCATTAATAATTTTAGCCATTTCACCTAACTCGTCATTAGAGTTTAAGTAGATTAATTGGGCTTTTGTAGTTTCTCTATTTAGGAATGAAAAGAAAGAGAGAAGACCTTGTTGAAAAATATTTATATTGTTTGCTATATTTTTTACTACAAAATATGCTATTGTAAAAAGTGCTACAATAATCGAAGCAGAAACTAAAATAATAAGCAAAAGAGAGTTGTTAGCTTCTTTTATTTTTTCATCTGCCAGTTTATAAACATCTTTATAGAGTGCGATTTCAATTTCTCTAAGTAAATCTATTGAGGCAGTCGCATGTGAAAACCAAACAGATGGTTCAATCATAAAGTTGCCACTCATTCCTTTTTCTTTTGCTAAGTTCATCATTGCAACAGTTTTTTCTACAGATTCCCCTTTATAAGTACTTTCATAAAATTTCTGCATATTATCTGATGACAATACTTTGAATTTTGCCAAGTTTATATGGTAGGCGCCTAAACTGCCGCCTAACTCAAAAAATTCATTTTCATCAAATGTATTTTTTGTAAAAGCGCCATTTAGATTTGCTCTGATTTGTCCAAGCTGCTCTTTTGATGAAGCCAAATGCGTATATGCTTGAATAATATTTCTTCCATCCTTGTCATCTATAAGAGGCGGGATAAGTAATGTGGTATCTAAAAGGGATTTAATACCTTTAATATAATAAGCGGCTGCAGCTGAAGGCTCTATCAAAAAAGAATCAATCAGTGTTCTTTGCTTTTCCAATTCACTAAGAGAACTCAAAATAGAACTGTCTCCGTGTGTTATTGAATAAACTCTTTTGATCTCATCGATAGCGCTATTTGCTTTTTTTCTAATTGCATCAATTTCATTATTGTTTTTGGTTCCGCCACTAACAAGAAATCCTACGCTGAGACCTCTTTCTATCTGCAGATAATGTACTGTGGAAGCTAACGATTCTGCTTCTAAAATACGATTCTTTGTTGTTTGAATATTATTTTTAACTGCTATGCCGGATGTTACTTTATCAACAGACATTACCAAAATCGCAACTATGGAAACTATTACTAAAATCCATAACTTTATTTTTATACTTAAATCTTTCACTCTTCTTTTCCTTGTCAGTTATTTCGTAAATTCTAATATAGCGATTATTAGCAATTATATTTTTTCGTAAAATAAAAAAACTCATAAAATCAATTATGAAAGCTTAAGCATTGTTACTATCACTGTATTTTGTTATTTTCTATTTGTATAAATTGTAATAATTTAAGAATGAATTATAAGTACAAAGTGTTGCAATTATGTTGCAATTTTTATTTATCTCGCTTTTGAGTTAAATATTGGTTTGAAAATATGAAAAAAATGAGGAGAAGGAAGAGTAAAATTATTTGGATTTAATACCAAACTCTTTAAGTCACATGATTTAAAGAGTTTAAACTAACTTACGTGGAAATTATACATAATATATGTTGCAAATATGTTGCATTTTCTTAGAAAGTTAAAGGTCCGCATGAGTAAAATCACAAAAAAGCGTATCTGTAGCTGTAAAATTTGCATTTTTCATATTTGCGTGTCTAAATATACAGTCAATCATAATCGCATTGCTAAAATTACAGTTTTGTAAGTTTGCAAATGAAAAATCACACTTTTTTAATACGGTTTTACTAAAATCAGAGCCTCTTAAGTCAGAAAATACAAAAGCTGTTCTAATCATCGTAATACCGCTAAATGATAAAGCAGCTTTACTCATCATTTGGCTTAATGCAATAACATTATTTTTATTTTTTATAATATCATCTGAGGTTACTAACTTCCTCTTTGGCTTATCAGGAACAAAATTTCCGCCCTTTAGAAATTTTCTGTATAGATTAAGGTTGTACTTTGTTTCCAATTCATCAAAAAATGATTTTTTTTTATTGTTGTCTTTATTTTTCAACACATACCTTAATAAATTTTCTTATATTTTCTAAATTAAAACAGTGATGATTAGCTTTTAAACAAAATTTTAATCAGATAATTACAGAGTTTGAATTTCAGGAATCAGATTGTCCATAAGGCTAAATAACTCATGGGAAGCTTGTTCCATCTCTTTAAAATTATTTATTATCTCATTGGAGTGTTCTAAACAAGTTTGAGCATTTTTTTCTTTTACAAAAACTAGATTTTTGTTTGTAAGTTTATGCACGATTTCATGCGGAGCCTTCATTTTTTCAAAACTCAATGTTTTGCCGAATCTTCGTTTGCCCTCGGTGTTATACCATTTTCCAAGACTGCAGTGGTTAACGTCAATACTTAGTAATTTTTCTTCGCAGCGCATAAGGCTGTTATATGCTCTAGATTTATAAATCATGTGGTCTATCTTAGTCAACACTATAAAAATGCTGTTCTCCATCATATAAGATGATGAAACTATTAATGAAGAAGTTTTACTCAAGTTAATTAATGTCGTTTCAAAATCAAAAATCTTCTTGCTTGATTGCATTACAACTTCATTCATTTCCTGTGCACTTTTTTCAATTTCATGCATATCTTGTTTCAATAAATGAATTGATGAAGATATTTCACTTGTTGCTTTATGTGTTCTCTCCGCAAGTTTTCTAACTTCATCTGCTACAACGGCAAAACCTCTTCCATGTTCACCTGCACGAGCTGCTTCAATAGCGGCATTAAGAGCTAAAAGATTTGTTTGATCTGCTATATCACTAATAAGATTGAGAATAGAACCTATCTCAATAGTGCGAGAAGACATATCTACTATCGCCTCATTATTATTAAGCGATTTTTGTGTTAGTGAATCAAAATCTTTAATGATATCAGTAATATTTTTTCTGCTGTCATCTGCCAGAGTTTCAGCTTCTTTGGTAATATTTGTTACTTCTTTAACATTATTTATATTGTTACTGAGATCTTTTTGGATTACGCTCAAGCTCTCCGTAACATCTACAAACATTTTACTCAATTGAGAGTTTAGGGCATCTCTTTTTTTTATGACGTCTTGTTCTTTCATAATATCTATGTTATTTTTTATAAGTGATATCGCTTTTGCAAAATCTCCATGCATTGAGTCCATTTTTAAAGGTTTGCTAAAATCGCCGTTTGCTGCATTATTTATTGAATTATATATTTCATGAGTGAATGTTTCTATCTGGATGATTAGTTTGCTAAGAGAACAACCCATAGTTCCCAATTCCGTATTTGGTGTGGTGTCTATTTTTATATTGTTAAAATTGCCGTTTGAAACATGTTCCATTACGGAAGTAAAAGAGCTTAATGCGTTTATGATAGATTTTTGTATCAATATTGCCAAAATAAAAATTGCAGCCGTTATAATTAAACTAACTAAAAATATGCCGAATTTATAAAATGTCATATCGCTGTGAGCATTTACGGTAGCATCCGCAAGCTCTCTTTTTTTAAGTTCAACCACTTTTTGAAAATCATCACGTGAAGCTTTTGCAGGCGGCGTAAGTTCTTCTTTATACTTTGCGTAGATAGATAAATTGTCTCTTGCAATACTCTCTTTATCTAAACTTTGCATTAACTTAAAAGAGTTTTCTAAGAAGATATATGTGCTTTTTTTTGCATGATCTACAAACGTAGACGATGTTTTATCGCTTATGGCTTCTAACTTTATGAAGTTATCTTTGATTTGGCTCATTTGCTCTTTTAATTCAATGATATTTTTTTCATAATCATTTCCAAGCATAATATCACGGTTAAGACGACTTACATAATTTAAAGATTTTTCTATTTCAAGAGTATATAAAGCACCGGCAACCGAATTCTGCTGCAAATTTTTGTATTTTGTTTCGATGTTGCCAAATGCAAAAAATACAAAAACAAAAGTTGCTAAAACTGAAAAAGTAACAAAGCCGATAAGATATCTCATCCGTCGGCGAATGCTTAATTTACTGAAACTCTCCGTGTGCATATATATCCTTTTAATTAGATTTGAACGATAAACGAACTCGTCGGTTTTGACGATTTGTTTGACATCAAGGCAAGGTTAAAACCTTGCTTCCGCGTCCTCTTTGGAAACGAGGATTTATCCTCGTCTGCTTTGCCAGTTTGTTTGACATCAAGGTAAGGTTAAAACCTTGCTTCCTTGTCCTCTTTGGAAACGAGGATTTATCCTCGTCTGCTTTGCCAGTTTGTTTGACATCAAGGTAAGGTTAAAACCTTGCTTCCTTGTCCTCTTTGGAAACGAGGATTTATCCTCGTCTGCTTTGCCAGTTTGTTTGACATCAAGGTAAGGTTAAAACCTTGCTTCCTTGTTAGGATTTGTGAGAACACGCTACTAATTTAATATTGTCTAATCCTTCAAATACGCCTACGGTTGCTTTTTCAAGCTCTTTAGAGATACTGTCGAAATGCTCCATAGAAACGTTGTCAAAATCGGCATGGATCAAAGACTGAACTCCGCCGTGAACTTTTTCATGCACCGCAAGGAGTTGATTCCATTCCGGAGTATGGGCAAAAGTTTCGTTTGCATGAGCATCAATCCATTTTCCTAAGTTACACTCATGATGATTTGTAACTTTCCAAGCACTTGGTTCTGATTTTAATTTTTTGTAGTTGTTTTCTTTAAAATTTAGATGGTCTATCTTTAACTTTGCAGTGTCAAAAACCATTCCTATATCACAACTCTGTTTTTCATACTTGCTGTCAAATTTGATACGAGAAAGTATCATTTCAAACTGCTCTGTTTTGCCCTGTATTTCATTAGCAATCTCGGCAACGTTATTTGCAGTTTTTGCATTTTGCTGCGTCATCTGATCTAGTTGTGATACGGCATCGTTTATTTGCCCGATACCTGCCATCTGCTCACGGCTTGCATTTGCCACGTCTCTTACCATCTCGTCTGTTTGGGCGATTTTCTCAGAAATAAGAGCAAACCCTTCCATCATATTTTTAGAAGTCTCTAAACCGCCTTGAGATTTTATACGTGCAGTACGTGCAAGCTCTTGAATCTCTTTAGCGGCATCAGCAGAACGGTTAGCAAGGTTTCTTACTTCTTGAGCTACGACTGCAAATCCTTTTCCTGCATCTCCTGCTGTTGCAGCTTCAACTGCTGCATTTAGAGAAAGGATGTTTGTTTGAAATGCAATATTATCTATGATATCTACTGCTTGATTTATCGCTTCTGTCGCATTTACTATTTCAGTCATAGCATTTAAACTCTCACGAGCAACTATGTTTCCTTTTTCGGAAGCCACTTTTGCTTCTTGAGCGATTTTTGTCATATCTTGAGCTTTGGCAGAGTTTGCAGAAACATTTGATGTCAGCTCTTCTATAGCCGCTGCCGTCTCTTCTAAAGAGGAAGCTTGTTCATTTGCACTTGTGCTTAATTCGTCTCCCGACATGGAGAGCATATTTGCATCTTGGCTAAATTCACGAGAAAATTTAGATATAACTCCAAATACTTCGCTGTTAGAAGCAGATATAGTTCTCATGGCTTGTTCTATGGATGCGAACGAACCTTGATTGTTGCTACTGCTATTCATATCTTTATAATTGCCTTGAGCAAAATCAATTAAAACTGCAGTTAAACTTGTAAACATATGCTCAATATTGTCAAGCAGTAAATTTAAAGAGCGAGAAGTTTTATTTAACGACTCTTCGCTGTACTGAGTAGATGCACGATGGAACAGGAAGCCTTTGCTTGACTTAATACAAACAGTTTCAAAATCTACGATGCTTTGTTGTTGCTCTGCAATTTTTTTCTCTAAAGCTTCAATATTTTCGTTGATAACGGCTCCCATTTTTCCAAATTCATCTCCGCCCAGATCTTCGATCGTTTTAACGCTGCTTTCTCTTCCTCCTAAGAAGTTGAAGAACGAGAACAGCCCAAGTTGGATCTTCTCTACCTTGTTAGCTATGCTTACGCCTATAAATCTAGAGAATATAAGTACGGCAAAGATGAGGATAAATATATTGCTTAATGCAAAGATAAGCTCACTATTCGCCTCATTAATCTTCTTCTCTACGGTTTTGTCTATCTGCGTAAAGAAAAGTTTTTCTATTTCTCTGTAGTCGTTGATAGCATTTGTAACTTTTGTAAACCAAACGGAAGCGTCTGTTCCAAACTTGCCTTCAGGTTTAGAGATCGCCATTGCGATGGTCTCTTTAACATATTTAGAATCCTCTTTTTGTTGATTCTTTTTATAAAGTTCGTTTGCAGAAGGTGAAGCCAAAAGTGTAAACTTATGGTCATTGCACTCTATAATTCCACTATTTATACATAATGCAGGATAAGTATTTGGCGCAAAAGCGTCATTTATAAAAGTTCCGTTTAGAAGAGCTCTGATTCTTCCTAAAGACTCTTTAGACGAGGTTATATGCGTATATGCTTGGATAGCGCTTGCCACCTCTTTATCATTTATCATAGCCGGAACTTTTGTAATGCCCTCTAGCAATGAAACTATTGCTTTTGAATAAAAGCCTGTGCCTTCTGCAACTGAAATGGATAATGAAGAAACTGATGCCCTGTTCTTAGATAACGATTCGTTAAATGATGCCGGTAAAGTGTTTTTAATCTCAAGAAGAACTTTATCTGTATTTTTTCTTTGATTTTCTAGTAAATCTACTTTGTTTTTATCCCCTTTTGAAACAATCACTCCGGCTGTAAGTCCGCGTTCTATTTGCAGTTCATGTACAAAACTTGCAAAAGATTTTGCTTCTAATGTTTTCTCTTTTACTAATAAGAGATCTGCCTTTTCTTCTAAAATAGGAGATACCGTATGTATGCCGAGTATAGCAATACCTATGATGCTAACGAACGAAAGTAAGTACAATCTCTTTGAGACTGACATGTTGTGAATAAAATTCATTTTTTTCCTTTTTTATTGATGTTACGCACTAAAACGAACTCATCCGTTTTTCTAAAGAAACTTCGTTTTGTGGCAAGGACTAAAGTCCTTTGCAATCCCCTAAAGCTACAAAAGCCATGCTTTTGAGAATTTTAGAGGTCAGCTTTTAATTAATGTTATGTACTAAAGCTACGAAAGACAAGTTTTTTGTAGCTTTATAGGTTAAATTTTAAAATAGTTCCATATCTGAAGAATCAGATGTAGAATTTTCACTGCTTAAAAATCCTTGAAGACTCAATGCATCACTGATAAGCGAGTTATCCATATAATGAATATCATCGACGTCTTGATATAAAAATATTCCCTTCCTCCATTTCTCTAAATTATCAAACAATGAACCAAGCATAGGCAGTACGGTTGGAATCTTTGTATGATCCTGCACGGATCTAAATGCTTTTTCTACCTCAAATATTCCGTGTGCGATTGAAGCAAATTGCGGTATCATCTCTATCTCTCTGGCAAAATCATTTAAAAGACCTGTTAACTCTACTATCGATCTTTGATCAAATGTTTTTTCCGCATTTGCCAGAAGAATGTAAAATTGAGCTTCGAGATCTTCTAAACTTTCATTTGTGCTCTCTAGCTCTAAGGGATAAGAGTTTGCAAACTCAATCGCACTGACTTTTTTAGTTTGGAGAAAAGAGACCTCCTGTTTTGGTTTAGTTTGTTTTATCTTTGTTTGATTTTGTGGAGTGCTTAGTTTTTGTATAGTTTCTTTAGCAGCCGTGAGTTCTTTTAAGGCGGCTCTTAACTCTGCGTTGCGATTCATTAGTTCGCTATTTGACTCTTCTAGCATAAGATTAAAGTGTTCAAGCATGTCACGGTTGTATATTGCTTGGCATATCTTAGTTATCTGTTTCAAAACGGAAGTGATATCTAAAGGTTTAAGCAAATATCCGTCAATTCCTATATTAACAAGCTGGATTAATTTATCACTCTCAGAATGTGCGGATAAAACCATAATATGTTGAGATTCATTAATCGATTTAATTTTTTTAGCCAACTCTTCACCACACATAAAAGGCATGGTGAGATCTGTAAAAATTAATGAATACTGATTTTTACTATATTTTTCGAGTGCTTCGAGTCCATTGTTCGCTACATCAATGTATTTAAAAAATCTAGATAAAAATGTTTTTAGCTGTTCTTGTAATAAAATATCATCTTCTACTATAAGGATACTCATCTCATATGATATTTCTTTGAGACTTTTTACAATATCATTGTTGGTACTATTTTGAATCACCATTATTTCCTCATTTTTTATGTATAAAATTATCAATTGCTTCATAAATTCAATTCAAAATTTTTACTTATTTATGTTGCAAATCTGTTGCAAAACAATATTTAACTAAATGTTTTTTTGCAACAAACTTGCAACACTTTTTGTGTATAATTGCGATTGAAAGATTTAAATTTTTCTTAACAATAAATAGTTATTTTTTGTTATGGTTAAATTTAATTCTAAAATACAATAAAGGCAGGTAAATGAATTTATTTAAGTTGTTATTGTTATTGTTTATTACAGTGACATTATCTTTTGCTGATGGAAAAGATTTGGCAAAATCCTTAAAGTTAGATCCTAGTTCCAAAGCTATAAAGCAGTGGGAAAAGATCTTTGAGAGTAGTGAAAAAATGGGAAAAATGGGAATTGACAAGTTGTCGGATGCTGATAAAGCGGAACTGAAAAAATACTTGACAAGTCATGCGGCAGATTCTGATCATCCAGCGGCAGCCGGAATTTAAAAAATAATTATTGGGAGAAATATATGAAAAAAGTTATAAAACTAAGTTTTGCAGCTTCATTGGCTACATTATCATTAAGTGCGTCGGATACCGATTTACAAAGCAAGATAAACTCGTTAGAAGCTCAAATCAAAGAGATTAAAGCCGTACAAGCAAAGTCAAATGATGCGATTGAAGAGAGAGTAGACAAGATTGAAACTTCAACAATGACGGATAAAATAGATTTTGGTTTAGATTTTAGAACTCGAGTTGACAATTTTGAGGCAAAAGATGCTTCGGGAGATAAAACTTCATCTAAAAATGTATGGTCAAATCGTTTAAGACTAAACATGAATTCAGATATTGCAGATGATATGAAATTTACGGGTCGTTTGAGTATGTATAAAAATTGGTCTGATACAGGCTCAAGCTATTTGTACTCTTCTATGGATCCAATGCAAGGAAGACGCCCGTCAGATAGCGGAGTATTTGTAGAGAGAGCATATATCGACTGGACGGCAATAAGCGGTTTAGTTCCGGTTACTTTTACTATTGGTCGCCAACCTAGTTCAGACGGACCTTCACACCAATTTAAAGATAACACGGTTCGCAAAGCTACTTATTCTGCACTCAGCTTTGACGGTGCGGCTGATGGAATAGTTGCAACTGCAAATTTACAAAAAGTTACCGGTGTTAAAGATATGGCTCTTAGAATCGGTTACGGCAAAGGTTATCAAGACGATACTACATATACATATGTAGGAGATGCAAGTGCAATAAAAGATACTAATGTTCTTGGCGCATTTTTAGACAGCGGTTTGGGGATTGACGGATCTCTTTTACAGCTTAGCGTAGTCGGGGCAACCGATGTCGTATCAAATACTACTAATTCATCAGGTGCAAATACCAATACAAATATCGGTGACGTAATACTCTATACTGCTATGTTGGAATTTACAAATTTATCTAATAGCGGTTTAGACCTGTTTGCTCACTATGCGATTTCTCAAAGCAAACCAAACGGTGTAACTTCAAATCAAGCAACGCCTTACGGGGATTATCCAATGGGACTTTTAACAAATACACCCGGCGATACTGAACAAAAAGACGGTCATGCATTTTGGTTAGGCACAAGATATACAATGCCTATAGAGAGTATGAAAAACCCAAAAATAGGTGTTGAATATAATCAAGGAAGTAAAAATTGGTTTAGTTTTACTCAAGGCTCAAACTCTTTGACAAACAAACTTGCTACTCGCGGCAGTGCGGTTGAAGTTTACTACATTCAACCAATCAACAGATACGCAAGTCTTCGTTTTGGTGCAGAAATGATTGATTATGAGTATGTTGGAAGCGGCTACCAAATCGGTACACCAATGAGTGTATCTGACATGGGCGGAGCTACTTTAGACAAGCTCAATAATTTTTATTTGCTATTTAATTTAATTTACTAAAAATAAGGAATAGGTGAAGTTTATGAATATCATAAAGTATTTAAGCATTAAAACAAAAATTTGGTTTATTGCCGCAATCGGTTTAGTATCGTTAAGCATAGTAAGTATAATAGGTTTTAATGCTTTTAACGCTTCAAAGAGCAGTTTTGACGATTTTAAGTCAAAACAACTTCACCTCATTTCTATATCCAGTGATATAGCCGAATCAATAGCAACGCTTCAAAATGTATTTTTAACGTCTGCGTCATCTCAACTAAAACTTGAGAGTGACTATAAGGCAAAAAATGAAGCAATTAAGCTAGAGTTGAAAAACTCTATTGAAAAGCTAGAAAAGTTAGCTTCACTCATAGAGTTTATAGAACTGAAAAAAATAATTGAAAATATTTCATTAAGAACTCAAGCATTAAGCACTATAGGGCTTGGCATGGTTTCTACATTTGCAGATAAGAGTTCTGATGCTGAAGATAAAGTAGATTCTATAGCGTCTTATAATTCAGTTGCAATAAAAACAAAAGAAGAGTTAAAGGTATTAAATGATTTTTCAAAAAAATCATTAGATGGCAATATTGCATTATTTGAGGACAAACTCTCTAATTATGAATACCAAATAATTTTTATAGCATGTGTGGCTTTTGCTTTATTGATTCTAATTAGTATTTTTTTAATAACAAATATACAAGGTTCAATAATCAAATTTCAACAAGGACTTTTTTCATTTTTTTCATTTTTAAGTAGAGAAACAGATAAAGCAGAGATGATTAACTTAGACTCAAAAGATGAATTTGGACAAATGGCAGTATATATTAATGAAAATATTATGAAAATTGAGGCAGAGATTATTGCCGATGATCAATTTATAAAAAATACGCAAGAAGTAATGAACAGAGTTCAAAACGGCTGGTTTACTCAACATATTGAAGCTAATACTAATAATCTAAATTTACAAAATCTAAAACAAACGATAAATCAATCATTAATAAATTTAAGAGCAAATTTTGTGCTGATGAACAATACACTGGAAGAGTATTGCAATTACGATTATACAAAAGAGCTAAAAATAACAAATATTGAGCCAAATGGCGTATTTGACACTTTAATAAAGGATATTAATAAATTACGGGGTTCAATAACCCAAATGCTTCAAGATTCTTTGCAGGTGGGTGTAGATCTCCAAAGTGAAGCAGGAACCCTAAAACAAGCAGTAGAAACACTCTCAACAGCTTCTAACCAACAAGCTGCATCCCTAGAAGAAACAGCCGCCGCAATGGAAGAGATGACATCTAATGTCCAAAACAATGTGCAAAAGTCAAACGAAATGGCAACCATGGCAAACCAAACAGACTCTGCCGCAAAAGATGGAGCAGAACTTGCAAAAAGAACATCCACAGCTATGACAGAAATCCAGAGTGCAACTAACTCCATAAACGATGCAGTAGCAATTATTGAAAACATTGCATTCCAAACAAATATCCTAAGCTTAAACGCAGCAGTAGAAGCTGCAACAGCAGGAGATGCAGGAAAAGGATTCGCAGTCGTAGCTCAAGAAGTAAGAAACCTCGCAAACAGAAGCGCTGATGCCGCTAAAGAGATAAAAACTATGGCAGCCTTAGCTGCAAATAAATCAAACGAAGGTATGAATATAGCAACAGAACTCACACGTGGCTTTGAAGTTATAGCAGATAAAATAGCTCAAACAGCAATAATGGTTCAAGACGTAAGTAACGCAAACCGTGAACAGATGCAAGGTATCGGTCAAATAAATACAGCAGTTACACAACTAGACCAAATGACACAAGAGAATGCAAAAGTAGCAGCTCAAGCAGATGCTATTGCAAATGCCACTATACAAAAGGCACAAGCCATGGTAGAAGATACTTTATCTAAAGAGTTTATCGGCAAGAATGAAATAAGTTATATTTGACATTCAAGTTAAAATTAAAAATAGGAGTTTTAATGAAAATAGTAGAGCATTTAAGTATAAAGGCGAAAATTTGGTTTATCGCTGCAATCGGTTTAATATCATTGAGTATTGTAAGCATTATAGGTTTTAATGCCTTTGGTGCTTCCAAAAGCAGTTTTGACGATTTTAAGTCAAAACAGCTTCACTTAATTTCTATATCTAGTAATATGGCTGAATCAATAGCAACATTGCAAAATGTATTTTTAACATCAGCATCTTCACAATTAAAACTTGAGAGTGATTATAAAACTAAAAACGAGAAAATCCGTAATGATTTGAAAAGCTATATAATAGATTTGGAAAAGCTCTCTTCATATGAAGAGTTTAAAGAGTTGAAAAAAATAATTGACAATGTCGCATTAAGAACACAGGCATTAAGCACTATTGGTCTGGGAATGGTTTCTACTTTTGCGGATGCGGATTCTGATGCGCAAGACAAGGTTGATTCTGTAGCCTCTTATAATTCAGTCGCCGTAAAAACAAAAGAAGAGTTAAATCTATTAATTGATTTTTCAAAAAAATCATTAGACAATAATATAGAATTATTCGGCAATAAACTCTCAAATTATGAATATCAAATAATTTTTACGGCAGGTATAACTTTTGTTTTATTAATACTGATTAGTGGATTTTTGGTGACTAGTATACATTCTTCAATAAAAAAACTGCAACTATCTCTAAACGATATTGATAGCAATAAAGATTTTACCTTTAAACAATCTTCACTGGGCAGTGATGAAATATCGACTATTTTTCTAAGTTTAAACAGCCTTGTTTCTTCAACAAGAGATGCAATAGATGAATCTAAAAAGAGTGCCGGCGATAATAAAAATATTATATGCGGAATTGACAATCTTTTTTTAAATATGCTTAAAAGCTTAGATAATACGTCAATGATTATTTCAGATACGACAGCTTACGGTAAAAATACAATGCAACTAATCAAAGAAACGACAGGCAATGCAGATACTCTTAAAGACTCCGTATCAAGAGTTGAGAGTGTTTTAAATGCCGCAA
>Ga0208961_1000617_pt1 | contig 14485 bp, 8 predicted proteins | sample RifOxyB3_FD_184034 | JGI IMG/M metagenome (GOLD analysis project Ga0208961, IMG submission 184034) | Groundwater microbial communities from Rifle, Colorado - Rifle Oxygen_injection B3 (SPAdes) | ecosystem: Environmental > Aquatic > Deep subsurface > Groundwater | place: Rifle, Colorado, United...
TGGGTATTTTCAATCCGGGACTGTCATTGTAATGCCAGCGCCCACTGTTTCGGCGGCTGCCCCACGATCCGTGAAAATACCTGGATAAAATATGACAGGTTCGAAAAGCCGCATTCAAAACATGTCTCAGTTACGTTTTTATCCTCTTCTCGCAGCATGCGGCATGCCCTGTTTATCCGAAGCTGATTTAAATATGTTTGCACCGTAAGCCCGGTTGCGGCCTTGAATATGCGGCACAGGTGAAATTTTGACAGGGAACTTTTTTTTGCGATCTCATTGAGCGATGTTGGCTGGTGCGCCACTGATTCAATCACGTCTATAATGGTCCTTATTTTTCCTTCAGAAGGCCGAACAACAATATCCGGAAGTGTTTCAACTGTCAGCAAACGGATAATTGCATGGAGAAGTTCCATGTCGTAGACTGCAGTGCGAAAGGAGGACTTTTCTGCTGCTTGTGGAACCAGTGACGAGAGCCTCTGGATGGTCTGCGTAAGCGTACCGTAGCTGCGTGTATGTTCAACTGGAACGCGCAAAAACAGTTCAGCGAAGTTTTTTGCACTCACGCCAGTGAGTTTTGCTGCTGTTGTCAGGAAGTGAGACTGTTTTATCTGCAGCACAACGATTGTTCCCACCCCGCTTGGCCGTATGCGGAATGAATGGATGGCTTTGGGCTGAATATACTGGATTACACCATTATGCAAGCAATAGGTCTTCCCTGAAATAGAACTCTCGCCGGTTACGCCAGAGGGTACAAGAATTTCAATGTCTTCATGATAATGGGGAGCCACCTTTGCGCCGTTCGTATAAGTCATTGAAAAGGCGCCATAGATTCGCTGTTCAGAGCCTGTACGCTCCTTGAAAGGCAGGGATACGAGCGGGTCAGGAGCTTTACGAATGTTCATGAATTTTGATCTCCAAGAGAAAATAGCAATATATTGATAAAAAAAGCCAATAGAATGCAAGATTGTTTGATAAATAAGCACTATATTAATATAAAAAGGAGACCCATATGGTACTGGAAAAGCAGGTAAAGATAAACGGCGAAGGGTTTTTAAATTGCATCAAGCGAAAGGGCACGCCTGACAGGGTTTATTACATTGAATTGTACCTGGACAAGGAAATACGCGATGCGATCAACGAACGGTATAAACTGCTGGACTGCTTTGAAGCATCAGACCCATTCCGCGAACACAAGGGTAGTATAAAAACAAACCGGTTTCTCGGGTACGATTATGTTCTGGCTGGTGTTGAATGCCTCAATTTGCCGCTCAGGGAACATGAGGTTGAAGACACGGCTGACCTCAAGAAACAAGGGGGCAGGAGTTATGTTGATGAACGCATTGGACCCATTACCACGTGGGAAGAATTCGAAAAATATCCCTGGCCAAACCTGAAAAACGCTGATACCTCGGACCTTGAATGGTACGAGAAAAACCTGCCTGACGACATGGTTGTTATCGGCGGGCTCACGGGCCATATCATGGAAGGTCTCATGTTTCTCATGGGCTATGAAACGCTGTGCATTGCTTTATTTGAGCAGCGTGACCTGGTCAAGGCCATTTACGACCGTATTTCCGCCCAGTGCAGGCACGAGGTATGGCTCATGTCCCAGTTCAGCAGGGTACGGATGATCTGGGGAAGCGATGACATGGGTTTTAAAAGCGGCACGCTCATTTCACCCGAAGATATGCGCGAATTTGTTTTTCCCGCGCATAAGGAACTCGCCCAGACTGCCCATGATAATGGCAAACTATATCTCCTGCACGCGTGCGGCAATCTGGTAATGATCATGGACGATCTTATTAATGACGTGAAGATTGACGCTAAGCATTCTTTTGAGGACACGATTGAAGACATACGCGAGGTAAAACAGACCTATGGCAAAAAGATCGCGCTGTTTGGGGGTATGGACGTTGATTTTCTCTGCAGGGCATCGGAACAGGAGATACGTTTGCGCGTCAGAGACACAATCGCCGCGTGCCAGCCAGGCGGCGGTTTCTGCCTGGGCACGGGCAATTCAGTGGCAAACTACATTCCCCTCGACAACTATCTTGCCATGCTCGACGAGGGCAGGCGTGCGTAGAGGCCCCTAGCGTGAGTTTACTATAAATAAGTGATTTCTGGTTTGGTAAGCGGACCGTAGCTGATTGCAGGACAATCAGTTATGGTCCGTTTTGTTTTGTGAGTATATGTATACACTGATTATATTTGTTGACATTAGCCTTTTTATATATTATATTAATGGTATTAATGATGCGTTGTATACACCACGAATGGGGGTCTTGATGGCAACTATCCAGGCAAAGGTCTCCCGCGGACATAAGTACTGGTACATCGTCGAATCTCGCAGGGTCAATGGTAAGCCCAGGCCCATTGTGCTGGCATACCTGGGCAAAGCAGAAGATCTGTTGCGAAGGTTGCAGGGTTTAACGTCTGGCCTGAGACTCAAGTCATATTCTCATGGAGCCGTGGCCGCCCTGCTTTCCGTGGCCCAACGACTGGATATCCCGGCAGAGATAAATCGGCATGTCCATTCCCCCCGGGCGTACATGGCCGACAAACCCACTCGCAACGACCTCACCGTTGGAATGACGCTGCTGCTGGGTGCTATTGGACGTGTCTGCATGCAAACCAGCAAGCAGGGATGGTGGTCATGGGCAAAGACTACCTCTTGCGAGTATCTGCTGCGAAGCAGTCTCAGACGTATTGACAGTCAACACTTCTGGGATCTCATGGATGCGTTGCCCGTAGAAGCGATCCCTCGCATTGAAAGCGTTTTACTGCAGCGGGTACTCGGCCAATACAACATTCAAACCGACACGCTGTTCTTTGATACCACCAACTTCTTTACCTACATCGCTACCACCAATACTCGGTGCACGATCGCTCAGCGAGGCAAGAACAAACAACATCGTTATGACCTCAGACAAGTCGGACTGGCACTGGTGGTCAGTAGAGAGGACTTTATTCCTCTTTTTCATCTGACCTATCAAGGCAACTTCAACGATGCTACCGTATTCAAGTCCGTAGTGGACAAGATCAAGACCCGCATGGAAGAACTGCACCTGGATCTGCAACGCCACTGCATTGTCTTTGACCGGGGGAATAACTCCAATAAAAATCTGGCCTTGGTCAAGACCGCCGGACTTCATTACATCGGTGCTCTCAGTCCCTCCCATCATGCCGTGCTGGTGAATGATGCCATGGGCCACATGAATGAGCACGTAGAGGTTACCCAGCGAGAGTTCTTCGTGTTCCGGGACAAACGGGTAATATGGGATGAAGAGCGAACGGTTGTGGTCTTTGTCTCCGACAAACTCAGAGAAGGGCAAATCCGAGGATTACTCCTGGAGTTAGATAAAGTCGAAAAGAACCTCAAGAATCTCCAAGAGAGCCTGAAGAATCCTCGTGCGTATCACTTCAAAACTGTCACTGAGGCGCAGGAGAGAGTACGCACAGAACTACACACGGTTAATGCCCAGCAGGTGTTCTCCTTCTCTGTGGAGCAATGTCCCGAAGGTGGATGGATCTTGACCTATGCACGGGATGCCGACAAAGTCGATGAGCTTCAGGAGGAGATGGGCTTACGAATCATCATGACCGACCGGCACGATTGGGACAGTGCCGCTATCATCCAAGCTTACCACGGCCAATCCTTTATTGAGGGCGCTTTCCGTAATTTGAAGAATCCATATCACCTTGCGCTAAGACCGCAATATCACTGGACCGATCAGAAGATAGCAGTACACTTTTTCATCTGCGTATTGGGGTATCTATTAGCAACATTAGTATGGAGGGAAACTGTCAAGAAGACCGGGTTTACCGGCGGCATGGATGCCTTATTTGACATTCTCAATAACATACGACTTGCGACTATGCTGGAGGAAGCCACTACTCCTGGTCCTGTCAAAACAACTTACAAGCTGGAACTGCTTGATAAACAGCAGCAGGACCTGGTTCAGGCGTTGGGTATCCAGGACTTTCATGAAAAACGTGCCATTCTCAATGGCCACAGTGTATACACCTGAGTGAATCCGTAACCCCTTGTAGTACAACCAATTGAGTGCCATGTCTGTAGAATTTATAGTAAACTCACGCTAGGTATTGGGAAAATATACAAACATTGAAACCATTTTTCACCATTAACGGAGGTACCACATGATCAATTCAATCGGAAGCGTCGATACGTCGTCATTGATGTCGCAAATGGCCGCGAAGATGTTCAAGCGGCTGGACACCAATGAGGATGGCGGCATCGACAAGACAGAGCTGCAGGCCATGCTCGACAAGGGCAAGAAGCAGGGCCCCAGCGTCGACGAGATCTTTGAAAAGATGGACACGAACAAGGACGGCAAGATAGACGAGGAAGAACATACAAAGGCCTTGGAGCAGAGACGCACGGAGATGGACCAGATGCGCGCGCAGATGCAGGGCCGCATGGTCAGCGCTGAGGACAGTTCTGAACGGGCCAGTGAAATGTTCGCGAAACTCGACACGAACAGCGACGGCGGCATCGACAAAACAGAGATGCAGGCCATGGTTGACCAGGGAGGCGGAAGAGGCCCCTCGGTTGATGAGATTTTCGAGAAGTTAGACACAAACGGCGACGGAAAGATCGACGAGGAGGAGAACGCGGAAGCGCTGAAGAACGCACCGCCTCCGCCGCCTCCGGAAATGTCGGACAACTCGGAAAACTCGGGCGATGCCATAACGGCCCTGATCCAGGCGCTCAGCAGGTCAGATGACGATGAGTCCTCATCGCTTGTGTCAAAGCTGGCTGATACGCTTCTGGAGCACCTCGATGCTGACGGCAATGGCAACATCGACAAGGACGAATTGGTGTCCAGCTTGAAGGAGGCATTTCAGCAGTCATACACACAGGAAGGCAGCTTGAGTGCGAACCTCAACCTTTCGGGTACGCTGCTGAACGCAATGGCGTGACGAGTCGCCTTTAAGATCATCCTGATATAGGGGACATGGAAGTCCCTCTTTCCTATAAAAAATCCTTAAATATAGAAGGACCGTGTATATTTTCTTTCTGTTCAATGGTTTATGATGGAACAGAACACGTCCGACAGAAAGATGAAAAATTTAACGGGAACTTTCAAAGGATTATTTCGTTTAATAATTGTGTCATATTTCATGAAAGGCGGGGTGGGTACCATTGCTTTAGCAATGGTTCTCATCTTTTGGGTAACTGCTTTTACCGTAACACCGGATACTATCACTCAAATTGAACCCATCGATACCTCTACGCAACACACATCCGATTCTTTAGAGAATCTTATACCTCCCATAGAAAAGCTGCCGGAATTCACAGAATATAAGAAAGCACAATATCCCGCACGCGAATTAAGGGAAGGTGTTGAGGGAACAGTGGAGTTGGAATTGGTAATTTCAGACAGTGGGCGCGTAACCAAAGCGTCGGTTCTGAAAGGCGTTACCCCGTCTCTGGATTCAGCTGCTAAAAACGCTGCGGAAAGCTTCCGATTCACGCCCGCCATTGCAGGAGGAATGCCCGTACCTGTAATGCTACAATATAATTATCGTTTTTCAGTAATGGAAGAACTTGATCAGGTGCAGGAATATGTAAACCTGAAGGGATGCTTAAAAGAAAGAAGAACTGGCTTACGAATTAAAGATGGAATGATTGTCGCGTCATTCCCAGACACGAATTCCGATACCTCGCTTGCCGTCCCCTGGAATGCATATATGCGGAAAATAAGCACTTTTAGCGGGCAACATATTGAGGATGGCAAACTCGTAACCATGTCTGACTCTCTTGGACAATTTGCTTTCAAGTCTCTTCCACCAGGCATCATAAAGCTCACTTTCTTTACGATGGGATATCCAGTTGACACTGTTTTCGAGAAAATTGAGAAAGGCGAACAATTAACAGTAGAATACCGTTTTAAGGAACAGAAGTCCAATAACTATGAAATCATCGTGTATGGTAAGATGGAAAGAGAGAAAAACGTCAGCCAGGTATCCATATCTCCCGCTCAGATAAGTAAATTGCCGAATCTCGGCGAAGCTGATATATGCAGGTCCATCCAATTGCTTCCGGGAATAAGCGCAAGCAATGAGAACTCATCCGGATTATATGTACGCGGTGGTACTCCTGACCAGAATCTGATTCTGTTCGATGACTTCAATGTGTATCACGTGGATCATTTTTATGGTTTTTTCAGCGCATTTAACCCGCAAGCAGTAAAAGAAATACAGATGTATAAAGGGGGTTTTGACGCAAGATATGGGGGCCGCATATCCAGTGTCATGGAATTAACTGGCAAAACAGGGGACACCTGCAAGCTCAATTATGGAGGCGGTTTGACCTTATTAAGTGCAAATGCCTTTTTAGAAGTTCCTCTCATTAGAAGAGGCTCGTTCCTCTTTGTATATCGGCGATCCTATACTGATTTCATACAATCCGGAGTGTATGACAAGATAAACAACTTATTTCAGAACAATAATCAGGCAAGTCAGGGGCCGGCATCCGGACCCGGAGGAAGAAATGCGTCGTTTTCCGTTGAACCGGCGTTTTATTTTCATGATTTGAACAGCAAGATTACCCTAAACATTGCGAGCAGGGATGTATTCTCGGCAAGTCTTTATAATTCAAAAGACAACCTGGACAATTCAAGGGAATCCCAGACCGACATGCGGATGCCCGGCAATACTGGAGAGAGCAGCGTTTCGTTGAATACAAAGGATTATTTAGGATGGGGCAGCTGGGGGGCAAGCATGAAATGGGCGCGCCAATGGGCTGACAGGTTTTATTCTCATACGGTTCTTGCCTACTCAAACTACTTCAGCAACAGGGAGCGAAGTTCGGAAATGAAAATTGAGGAAACCATGCAGAATGACAATGCGCTTAATGAAGATAACGATGTCAAGGACATTACAATAAAACAGGATAACGGATGGCGTTTTAATCAAAATAATAAGATCGAGTTTGGGGGCCAGATTTCGCGTATAAACATCTCTTATAAAAACACCCAGAACGACACAAATACAATCATGAACGAACAAGACAGCGCCATTCTGGCTGCCGCCTATCTGCAGGACAACCTGACCTTATGCAAAGACAGGTGGTCGCTGACCCCTGGATTGAGGTTCACCTATTTTAAAAAAACACATTCCTATTATCTCGAACCGAGATTCTCCACCAGCTATAAAATAGCAGGCCCTTTTAAAGTTAAAGCCGCCACAGGCAGATATTGTCAATTTATCAATAGGGTTGTCCGTGAAGACGTGCTTTCAGGCAGCTCGGATTTCTGGCTTTTAGCCGATAAAGAAATCGTTCCCGTAAGTTCTGCGGACCATTATATTTCCGGTTTCAGTTACGAGACCCCAATACTTCTTTTCGATGTTGAAGCATACTGGAAAAACATGAAAGGCCTTACAGAATTCACGATGCGGTACAGGGGGCCTGGCAGTAGCGGAATGTCGTCTAATGACCTTTTCTATAAAGGGACCGGTGTTGCAAAAGGAGTTGAATTTCTTTTACAAAAAAAGGCGGGAATATACTCCGGCTGGATTGGTTACACGCTAGGGCAAGTAATGTACACGTTCCCCGATATAAACAATGGAAAAACGTTTCCGGCCCTCCATGACCAGACACACGAGTTTAAGATTGTTAACACTTTAACTCTTGGAGAGGATGACCAATGGGATATTTCCGGCACATGGATATATGCAACCGGAAAGCCGTACAGCGCCCCTGTCGGGGAATATGACCTCCATCTCATTGACGGGTCAACGTATCAGTATATCCATGTGAGTGAGAAAAACGCTTTGAGGCTGCCTCCGTATCATAGACTGGACCTGTCTGCAAAATACAACTTTACTATTTCCACGGACCATAAGCTGGATAAGTATAAAGGGGATGTAGGCGTTTCCTTGTTCAATGTCTATAATCGGAAAAATATCTGGTATAAAGAATTTGAATCTGTGGAGCATACATTGGTGGAGACCGATGTCAATTATATAGGTTTCATGCCGACTCTTTTCATTAACATCAGAATAAATTAGGAATTTCGGGATGATCGATAAAATAGAAATAATTCTCATTGCAGCTATTTTTATGGTATTGATGACCGGTTGTAGCAATACCGGGCAGAACCCCCAATACGTGGAAATGGCGGTTGTTGACGCATATTTGTTCGCCAACGAGCCTTTGGACGATATTCGTTTGTCCTCTTTGATCCCCTATGGCAGCGAAGACACTATTGGAACGCCAATCAACGACGCTGACATAACCATCAAACAGAATGGGCGCTTATATCATCTTACGTCAACTGGCGATTCAGGATTATATCGGTGTGCTGACAGCGATTTGGTAATTGAAGAGGGCAAAACTTACGAAATCGAATTTAAATATTACGGAAAGACAATTTCGGCCAAGACGACTGTTCCTCCAAAGCCGGAGGATGTCAGTATTTCAACGGGTGTTTTTTATATTAATGAAGATAGCGCAAGACCTGGTTCCTTTCGTGACACGACAAACCTGGAATACATTACCTGGAATAACCAAGACACCGGATATTTCTATGTTGTCATCGAAAACATAGAGGAAAATCCTGAATCGATTGATCGCGACACAGCCTTTTCGCGCGGCTTCAGGTTCATTTCAATGCCGACACGATCAAATTCCTATATGATTAACCCTATGTTCACTTTCAAACAATATGGCAGACATCGGGCCAAAATTTACCGGGTGAATAAAGAATACGCAGACCTGTATGAAAGGAGGGAGCAGGATTCAAGGAGCCTTAACGAGCCATTTACAAACATCAATAACGGTCTGGGAATATTCACCGCGGCCTCATGCGATAGCGTATTATTTGAGGTCCTGAGGAAATGAGTGGCATTTTATCATCTGCGGGGTCGTTTGACGAAACGAACAATATTGTACGCTAAGGATTATTTACCCACGGAAACCGTTCTAAAACCGTTTAATATAGAACTCCCACCTACAGTATATCATTGTTATTAGCCTGCTATCAAGCTTTTCTTGAACGTTTTATACACCTCATCCACGGTATGAAGGCATAATGGGACGCTTGATCGGGGACATTCCGTAATAGGTTTATTTATTAAGAGGTCTCGATGATCCCTGGTGCAATAATGGCAATCCCCATTGGGTGTAGGAACGAAAAAGCGATAATCGAATCCATCCTTACGCCAGGCTCTCCGGTAAAAAGGATGAATTACCGTAAACATGGCGACAATTCTAATATTTGTGGAGAGGGCGATATGCATCAACCCTGAATCCATTACAACGAGGGCGAGCGCCCTCTCCAGGAAGCACTTTGATTCCAGAATGCTAAATTTGTCTATTAAATCGATTGCGCCTCTCGGACAGGGTTGCATCCCAAGTTGTACGTTCTGGCGTATTTTGACCCGATTCAGTTTCTCCAACTTAATGGATTCACCTTCATGCCGACTCTTTCCAATCGCCGCCACCTGATATCCGTCCACCCTTAACCGGTCCGTTAATTCCTGCCAGTTTTTCGCATCCCAGGTACGGGTTGCGACATTAATGTTGGGATGAATGATAACAAGCTTATTAAAATCAATGTCGTATTTTTTTATCTTGCTTGCCATGGATTGCTCTTCCGCCTCTGAGACCGGAATCTCAAGCCACTTTTCATTGTCCGGGAGGATTAATTTATCCAGGCACACATAGGAAGGCACATCAATCATATTGGAGATCGACAAATCGATGCCTTTATAGACATCCCCGCCATGCGTAACAAACGATTTGAAATATCCGTGGTCTATTAATTTATTGTAAAACTGAGGGCCTTCCAGTTTTGGATCGTAGTAATAACTTTTATCCACATTGCTGTTGTACGCGAAAATTTCCGGAATAAAGGAATATACATCGATTTTAGAGTCCTTATATCTCCGATGGATTTCGCGGATGGTCGGCGTAACAGAGATCGTGTCCCCTACCAAAGGATTTGGAATCCAGGCTGCGACTCTATCTCCCAAAAGGGTTTTAAGCCCATAAACATCGTTGATATCTTTAATATCCGGCGCATTTTTAAATTCCATACTTCTATTGCTTCTCTGTAGTGAACATTGAGTATGAGTCGAGGCCTCTTCATATTTAATCAAAACTGCCTGAAATTGGGTGGTTTGAATTACAACCGATTTTTTATCCTTTAAGAAGTCAGTTATCGCCTTTGTCACACCAGGATAATAATGCGACTCCCAATCGTCAAATACAATTACTCCCCCCGTAGTCATCCTTGGATAGAAATAATTAATTGCATCCTTTGTTGATTGGTACTGGTGAGTATCAATGTGTACAAAGCAAAACCTTTGGTTTTCGACAGGTATTGCAGTTCCAGGAAATAATCCATCATGAATCTCAATATTTCCGCAGTCACTCAAAAAGGTTTTCACTTCTTCCAAGCTTGTGTTGGAAAAATCCTCGTCTATATTTTCATCTACTTTCACATTACGAAGAGGGGCGCCCTCAAAAGTATCAAAAAGATGGACATTTTTATTCTTACAGGTCATTGCGATGAGTTTCGCGCTACCTCCCTTGTAAACACCTACTTCCGCCGCTTGCCCCTCAAGAGCGCTTGTATGTTTGGCGTATTGATATATGAAGAAACCTCTAATGGGAGTCAGGATCGTCCAATTTTCCAACTGTTTAAAGAGCTTTAAGAAATCATGTGTTTCACCAACCTTGATGAAGTCATTTATGAGATTATCTTTATTGAGCCTTTCGACTTCTCCTAATTCATGCTCCAATTCAGCAATATGGTTTTTCAATTTGCCAAACAACGCATCCATTTCATTCCCACCATTCTCTTTCTGGAGAATTTTGTGATAAGCGACGTCGAGATTGCCATATTTGTCATTATGTTGTTTTGTATGATTGTGGTGCACGTATGAACCAATACCCTTTGGCGAAATTATTGTTCCTTTGGCATTTCGTTGAACTAAATATGCAAAGAAAGAATCATCTCTGCCATGCACAATTCGAGACGATTTTCCATACCAATTTTTCCATAATTCAGTCTCCGCGAAAATAAAGTGGCCCGTTGCATAAAGTATTTCTGATGGAGGTGTTTCATCAGGATACATTTCTAAAATATCATCAATGATATTATTACATACTCTTTTTTTGCCAATCAAGCAGTTCGGATGTTGTTTTACGGAATCTACGCAGATTTCCAACCAACCCCGTTTTAAAAACTCCACATCATCTGTTAAACGGCAAAAATATTTTGTATTAGACGCTTGAATCGCTTTTATAGTGGGGTCAACAATGCCATGGATATTTCTACTGAACAAGAATAGATCGGCATTAAATGTGTTTGTAATGTAAGATTGAAATTCCTTTGATGAAGCACTGTCCGCTATAATTAATCTCACTTTTCGCAGATCAACCGTTTTAATTAAAGAGTCCATTAGCCTGCCAAGGCGCTCAACATTATCTTTTGTAATTATTGCCAATGTGACACTTTTATCCATAGCTTCCTTTTCTTGTTTGATATACATTTTCAATTGATCTGGAAAATCGCTAAAATTGGACGCAACAGCCTGATGATAATCAGGGGAATTCGTAGGATGAATATCCTTCATTTCTGGTGTCCAATTCAGCCACACATTTTCATACCAATTATTTATGATTTCAGGTGCATGAGAGAAAGTTTCGATCTTTCTTCTGGCTTTTTCGTCAGTCCTGGCATAAGAAAGATGATAGCAAATTCCAATATTTTCCGGAATTAAAGCGCCAAGGTATTGTTTTGTCTGTTGGCCATTTTCGTCAACTGTAATTCCACTTCTTCTGTTGGTAAAAGTAAAATTCCCAATTTTAACACCAATAAGGGGCTTGAATTTTTCCCTGGGAGCTATGAGATAGTAATTCTTTTTCCAATATGTATTGAATTCTGCATGAAAAGCATAATACTGAATATTTTGCTTGATAAAATCAATAATATTTTTAATTTGAGAGCTATGGTATATCTCATCGGAGTCAATAATTAATGCATAATCAATTTTATCTTCGCTAAAGTTGGCCAGCCCATAATTCCTTTGTTCTGTCTCGTTTTCCCAATGGCCTTGGATGAGCTCAAAACCTACGTTTGTATCGCACAATTCTTTTATTTTGGCTATCGTGTTTGAGTTATCTTTTTTGTCTCCATTCCAGGGCTTATCGCTTATCAGGAAAAGGATTTTATCCAAAGGTCTTTTGACGGAATCAACAGAAACCTCTATATATTCGTAATCATCATAAAGACAGTAGATTGCACCAAATTTCATAAAACCTTTATTTCAGATGATTCACATCCCAATAGTGTTTCTTACCAGCCTTTTTTAAGATCAAGCCATATTTCTGGTTCTCTAAGACTATCGAATTCCTTATTAATCAGATTGAATCCGTTTTTAAGAAAAAACGTTGCGACTGTCTCTCCATTATCAATTATGTGAGTTCCCAATTCGTATTTTGCACCATGAATTTTATCGATTTACTTTAAATTGTATGATTTGCAATCCTGTATCGGCAAAAGATGTGCCTATTTGAATTGCGGTATCGGCCACATACTCAAAACTTCCGTCATTCCCAAGACCCCAGGCATATTCTACATTTGGGATCCAATAAGCGACGCTATTTTCCAGAAGGGTTTTAAGCCTAGGAACATCGTTGATATCTTTAATATCTGGCCCATTTTTAAATTCCATAATTCTATTGTTTCTCGATCAGTGGACATTGAGTATAAGTCTTAAACCATTGTAGGGCGTTCTGCAGCAACTGTTAAATTCGCGTCTATCACTTGCTTGTAGGATTGTGGTGGAATCAGTCCACGAGCCGCCTCGTATCACTCTCCCTCCAATCCAATCCTGTCCTGAAGGTCCTTTGTAGTCAACTCGATTATTCCCTCGAATACAATCAATAGTACAACCAGTGGTACTATAAGCATCCCAGCACCATTCCGCTAAGTTCCCTCCCATGTCATACAATCCATAAGGATTAGCGGGATAGCTAGCGACTTCCATGGTCTTGTTTATTTGGCAATCAAAATAATTTGCTTTATTACAGTTCAAAGTACCGTCATCTGTCGGATAGGCAAGCTGCATACCTCCTCTTGCCGCCAACTCCCATTCGTCCTCTGTCGGCAACCGATACCCGATTCTGTCCCAATAACATATTAATGGGCCATTGGAGGAATAAACAGCATCCAACCCCTTGCTTTTACTTTTTTCATTGCAGAATGCTATGGCTGCACCAAATCCGATATACTCCGCCGGTCTGAAATCCCCCGTAATTTCGTCACCCCGGTAGTTTGCGATGTCACCACTCATGAGCGCTCTATATTCCCTGCCCGTAACTTCAGTTGAATCCATCCAGAACCCTTTTGAGATAGAGGCGGTGTTTCCATTCCCGTCGATAAAACTCCCAGCGGGAATGTACTTCATTCCCTTTAAGGCTGCCCAGCGCAGCGGATTGGTTCTTTCCTCAGACCAGGAGGAACTGTCAAGGCCGGGATAGTATGCCATCACTTTCCATTGGATGCTTGAGGACTTGAAATTGTCCAGCCAAATAAATGTATCGGCAATTCCATCCTGGTATTTTACATAACCTGAACTGTCGTGATTCACAAAGACAGAATATCGTGTAAAACTGGGAAGTATCGAAGACACTTTATTCCATCGGATGGTATCATCCGACCAAATCGAATCACCATTTGCCGGATAGGCCAGCGTCGGAGGGTGCTGTGTCGCCAATGCATAAACCTGCAAGGAATCCTGGTTGGCGTTGCCGTCGTCATCAAGGACCTCGACGCGTACGGTTACTGTTGTCTCCGCAGGAAAAGTAAAAGAATACGCTGAACCTGTAGAATCATCATAGCCCGTAGAGAGACCATTGTCCCACCGATACCTGACGATGCTTCCGAAACGTTGGGAGGCTTGTGCCGAAAAAGACGCTGATTTGTTGACAGCGAAAATCGAATCCCCAAGGAGATGTATCTGAGGAACATCCTGAATAATCACAACCTTTATACTGTCCGTCCTGGTTGTTCCAGCAGCATCGGTTATTCTTGGATACACTTTGCAGCCGCCTGCAATGCCTCGGACAAAAACCATTGTATCTGAACCGTCTTTCGCGGGCACTGAGAAATTCGACTGCATCGTATCCGTAGAATTAACGATCCATTGAATGGATTGTATTTGCCTTGTTGGGTTGGAAAACGAAGCGATAATAGTGACAGTATCATAAACGCTGACAGTATCCCTGCCCGCGTTATGCAAGGAAATAAGGGTCCTTACAAAACCCGGCGAAGGAAGGATTACCTGTAAAGCCGGAGACATATTCTGGCTTATCAGGTCGTGCTGGCTAATGGCTTTGACCCCGTAGGTCTTGGTCATTGAATCCAGTTTGAAGGAATCTTGGAAAGCGATGGCCTGGCTGCATAGTGTATCCGTCAGTGTATTGGTGTCCACGGCATTCCAATTCCCG
>Ga0208961_1000618_pt1 | contig 14478 bp, 8 predicted proteins | sample RifOxyB3_FD_184034 | JGI IMG/M metagenome (GOLD analysis project Ga0208961, IMG submission 184034) | Groundwater microbial communities from Rifle, Colorado - Rifle Oxygen_injection B3 (SPAdes) | ecosystem: Environmental > Aquatic > Deep subsurface > Groundwater | place: Rifle, Colorado, United...
CCGTTCACACTTACAAAAGGTGTGAGCGTTGGAGAAAGATTCAGATCAGAGAGATTTTGGGCTTCCTCTTTCATGGAAACTTCTTTTCGGGCCGCGAGCAACAGTGGCGCCTGATCTGAAACCGTTGAGCCGTGCGTCTTTGACACGGTAGCCACACTTTCTGTGGTTGGTAGCAAAAGGGATGGACAGTCCTCGGTTTTTAACGTTGTTCCATACGCGCTCCGAAAATCTTGATAAATTCGCGTCTGACGAAGAGACTGCTGTTCAAGGCTTTGCTGAATCGTCAACATCAAACTTTCAAATTGGAGAAGATCGCTTTCTGAAATCAGTTGGGCTTGCTCTCGCAAGCGAACTTGCTGTAGGAGTTTTCTAACTCGGACAATCAGATCTTCTGCTTGTTCTCGCTCAGCGGCCAGAACACAAAAATCGAGTGCCGAAGACAACGACGCAAGAGCTTTCTCCTCGACATTGGCTGACAAAACATGGACCGACGATTGATACGCAAGCGCCGCTACTTGCTGTTGTGACCTCAAATATCGCCCAAAGCGGTCTCGCCAGAGATCTACTGTAATGGTTAGATCTGCCTGCAAACCCTGCTGGTCGGGAACCCTCATATTTATCGATTTTAGGTAGGCCGCGTAGGAGGCTGCCAAAGTCGTATCCAACTCGACCCCCCCTCCGAGGTACTTGCTCGCTCCAATTTGAAGTCTGCTCAAGCGATCCATCTGTGCCCCTGCTACGGGATACTCCGTATGTGTACCCGAAACTTCTAACGACAGAGGATTGAGCTCTAGCTCAACTTTCGAAGACATCAGAGCGGCGGCCGCACGACTTTCAAGGGCCGAAAAGGGTACAGAAGAGCGTACAGAATCCAGAATTCGACGGGCCCATTCATCCACAGGGCTTGCGGCATACGCGGTGCGGAATGAGACGCTTGCGATACACAGAACGAAAGTCGCACATTTTCGGTCAGCCATAAACACGCGCTAATTCCCTCAGATCAAAGGCACCCTGAAATTGACGTTGGTCGTTGTATCAACCAAGACCCAAAAGAAGGCAAGATGGCAACTCCCGCCCTCCCGCCATGTTCGCTTGCTTCCCTTTTCGAATCACTCTAAAAATGGGCACGAAGTGAGCGAAGGCTTTTTCACAAAAGGCGCTATTCCATTATGACCGGCGCCAAAACCAAGCAAGAAACCGATCCTGGCAGATCCGCATTGATCTATGATCCGAGCACTGTGTCGTGGGCTGTTGCAGAGGGGGTTGCTCGACCACCTGCTTTTGCTGCGCGTCTGACCCTGTATCTGATCACTTCGACAGTATTGATTACTTGTGCCATTTCTCTCTTTGCCACGGTAGCTATCAACGTGTCCGGTCGAGGAATGATCCGCAGTGTGGAAAAATCGCGTCAGCTCCGTGCTCCCGTCACCGGAAAAATTGCCAAACTGAATGTGGTCAACGGTGAGCGCGTTGGGCAGGATCAAATTCTCATCGAAATGGACGAGCTGGTCCGCGAATCTGAGCGTCAGGGAGTAGAAAAGTATCTTAAAAAGATCAATGAACTCCTCCGGCTCAAAGACGAGCGCAATGCCCTTTCGATGGCCACAACGCTCATAGCGTCAACGCCCCGTCTTTCAAATGCAAGTCTGACCCGTGAGCTTGCCACGATGGTAGAAGCACTTCGAAACTATGTGCAGGCTCTTCGAAATCAGCATGAGGTTGTGCCGGAGTTACTCCGCGGCGATATATTCGAGCGAACCCAGGTTCAGAAAAAAATCCGCCGTATTCGGGCCCTCAAATCGGCCTCAATTCTTGCCAACGACCTCGCAGAACTTGAAACGACGCTGGCCCGTCTCAATGTGTCTATCAACGACCGCATACAGCAAGCCAAAAACCAGGTTGCCACAGCAAGGACCACCCTCCAGGTCGATGTAAGGACCTTCGAAGAGGCACTGCGTTTTCACGTGGAAAGTCAGCAAATCAAATCTCCCACCGAGGGTGTGATCGGAAACATCGCATTGGGGGGCGCAGGCGATTTGGTCACGGCGGGTGAAATTCTTCTGCAGGTTATTCCGGTGGGAGGGCCACTTGTCGCTGAAGTTGAGATTGCCAACAAAGACATTGCCGACATTCGCGTGGGACTGCCCGTGCGTATCAAGCTCGACGCTCTTCCTTACCAGGACTATGGATTCCTCAAGGGGCGCGTTCGCGAAGTACCGCAAGACGTCAAAGCACTCGAAAAAGAGAAAGAAGGGGATGCGGTGTACTTGGTTCTCGCGTCCCTGGATGTTGATCAGATGACAGCGCCGAGCGGTGAAAAAAAGCCGATCTTACTTGGTATGGCGCTCTCAGCGGACATCACAACCAAAAAGCGGGCCTTGTGGCAACTCGCCCTGGTTGAGACTCTCAAACTTCGGGGGCTTTTCTAGTGTCACTCGATCTCGAAAGCGCAATTCGCAGCGTAAGCCAGGACTCTCTCCTTAGCCTGATGCCCCAGGAGGCTCTGTCAAAACTGCGGGAAACATTTTCCGTCCGAGCGTTTGTCACCGGCGAAAAAGTGTGCGTTCAAGGATGCCCCGCCGACCGCCTTGTCATACCGGTCGACGGTTCCTTTTCGCTGATGTTGCACACCCCCGTGGGACGGGTTGAGAACATTGGGTCTTTGGCACCACCGCGCTCGCTCAACTTAAAGAGTGTCCTCGCACAGGACAATTGGGAGTATACGGCAGAGGCCGATGCTGACATGTCGGTTCTGGAAGCGTCGGCCAGCGATTTTCTGAGAGTGCTTGCCGAGGCAGCTCCGTTTCATTCCTATCTTCGGCTGGTGACCTCGTTTCCACAAGCGCGCAAGGCTTCTCGAACCTTGCGAAGTTTGGGGACCAAACCTGCGGGACTCTGGGAACTCATCAACGGTTTACATGAAAGGACTGTGAAGGCTTTCGAAACCCTTGCGGGCGACCACGAAAAGCCCCAGTGGGTCCTCCCCTTGACCTGCGAACTCCGCCTTTCCGTAAAACGTCAAGATGAGGTCACGGTTCTGACAGAGCTTGTGGAGGGGGAGTACTACGGGGCGACAACCATTTTGGGCGCCGAACTCCCTTTTTCCATCGAAGTCAAAAAGGCAGGTGGTTTGTTGTACGCCGAAGCAGAGCACCTAAGACGGGTTTGTTCAGAGCACCCCGATCTTCGATTGGCCCTGATGAAAGAGCACCCGAGTGTGATGGCCCGGCTTCGCCCGGGACTTTTGACTTTTGGTGAGCAGCTCACCAACATTGTCTCGCTCAACGCCCAGCCAGTCGCGGAGCTCGCAACGGAAACGCAAGCGGATGGCACTCCGCAAAAAGACGACACGGGTCCGGGGCGTCCTTTCGATACCGGCTCTGTTGGTTCGTGGCGCGCGGTGACATCACATCGGTGGCAGGGTGTCCGCTGCAAAACAGACGTTGACACGGCCGCAGCAGCTACGGCGAGTCTTTGTGCATTCTTTGGAAAGAAAGTATCTTTCCCATCACTCCGTCGCCAACTCCGGAAACACGTGGCGTGTAGTTTCCTCGATATCGCGCAAGCAGCAGAACACGAAGGTCTCATTTGCCACGCAGTGGCCTGTTCTTCTGTTGAAGTTCTGGGGCGATTGGATGTTCCCTTTATTGCAATGGCCTTTGGGCGTTTCGTGGTGGTGTACAGGATCACTCGGGATGAAGTCGCGATGTTCGATCCATGTTTTGGCTTACGGAGCGTCGAACCTGAGAAATTTATTAGCAACGCCTCGCGCCACGTTCTTGTGGTGCGGGTCGAAGACACTTTCTTTCAGGGGATCTCCGGACGCACAAAATCGACTTCAAAGAACGAAGCCAAGAATGCTCCGAGTGAGTCCGCTTCTTTGTGGAATGTAGGCCTTCGATTCATTCGTTTGTTTACGCAAAGTCGAAAACTCCTGATGCATGTTGGAATTTTCAGTGGCTGCTTGATGTTGCTCGGAACCTTAAGCCCCCGTTTAACACAGATGGCCGTTGATAGAGCTTTGGGACAGCAAGACGTAAATTTTCTGCGGGTTCTCGCCATCGGCATGATTTTCGTTTCCGTGAGCACCCTCGCCTTTCGCTGGGCGAAAACCTATCTCCTTGCACATATCGCACGTTCGTTCGATTATCGCGTTTCAACACTGTTTTACCAGCATGCTCTCTCTCTCGCCTGTGACACCCAAGAAAAAAATCGTGTGGGAACGATGCTCTCGCGAATGAGTGAGCTTGAAAGGGTTCGACAGTTCTTTGGCAGCGGCAGTTTGGGAGCACTTTTAGATCTTTTCTCCGGAGTTTTTTTTAGCATTTTCATTTTTACATATGATGTGTCGGTCGGTTTTGTTGCAGTACTCGCGGCCATCGTTTGTTTTGTGGTGGTTCGTCTTGCGGGTTTTCGTTTCCACGCACTCGGTTTCCAGGCATTTGACAAGCAGTCTGAGATGCAAAGTCGTTTGAGTGAACAGGTTGAGGCCATCGCATCGATCAAGGCCATTGGTGCTGAGTCTGCCGCACGTGCGCGATGGGAATCCTTGTTTGTTGACTCCATCGGCATTCAGCGCAGTTTACTTCACACGCACATCGCAATGAATACGAGTTTGCGTGTTGTGCAGGAGGCGGCCCGCGTCGGCATCCTCTATTTTGCGATTACGGCAGTATTTGCTGACAATATGACGGCTGGTGCGGTATTGGCAGTAAGCCAGTATGCCTCGCTCGCGCTTGTCCCCTTTATTGGCTTTGGTATGCACCTGAACGAGCTTCAGCGCGTGATGGTCTCGCTACAGAAAATCGTTGAGGTTGCTTCCAAGCAAAGCGAAGATCCGGTGGGTACACCGACAACGGATCTTGAATTTGGAGGTGCCCTTTCGCTTCGAAACGTCTCCTTTTCTTATGGGGAGGATGGCCCCCCCGTCCTCGACAACATCAGTTTTTCGGTCAAACCCGGTCATGTGGTTGCCATTGTCGGTGCGAGTGGCTGCGGGAAGACGACACTCGCAAAGCTTGTGGTTGGACTACTGAAACCCACCTCCGGCGAGGTCGTCTTTGACGATGTGGATGCGAGTTCTCTCTCCCGCTCCGCAATCCGTCGAAATGTGGGTTATGTGCTACAGGACAGCCAGCTTTTCGCCGGAACGATCCTCGAAAATATTGCCTACTGTGATGACAGACCCAACCCTGAGCGCGTGAGAGATGCTGCGCGCCTTGCGGCTGCGCACGAGTTCATTCGAGATCTGCCTGGGGGCTACAGTACATATCTTGCCGAAGGTGGAATGGGCCTGTCGGGAGGACAGAAACAGCGTTTGAATATTGCGCGTGCACTTTATCGTGACCCCAAAATAGTCATTCTCGATGAGGCTACAAGTTCACTGGACGCCGAGAGCGAGCGCGCGATTCTCGCCAATACTCGCGTGATATTGAAAGGGAGGACCGCACTCGTCATCGCACACAGACTCAATACGGTTCGAAATGCAGACAGTATCTTGGTCATGAGTAAGGGCGCAATTGCGGAAATGGGAACACATTCAGAACTGATGGCGAAAGAAGGGATCTATTTTCATCTGTTCTCGCAGCAGCTCCTATTGGAATGAAGATGAAGATGAAGGGATGTTGATGGATCCTGTGAAACAAGAAATCGGGGTCGTGACATTGGGGCACCAACCGTGGCGTGCAGAGCTGCGCCATCTCCTAGATCTCTCTATGCCCCGCTTTTTGCTCGGCTATGGTGAGTGGACCTGTGGAAGAAACGCACTCGCAGATCTTGTGATCGAAAACGAAGGCATCTCACGCCAACATACGCGATTTGTGGTGAATGAGCGGGAGGTATTGGTTCAGGACCTTGGGAGTCTTAACGGAACCTTCGTTAACGGTCTGCGGCTGAAAGGCCTTCAAAAACTCGAAAACAAGGCAACACTTGGCATAGGTTCGGCTGAATTTGTGGTGCATACGTTTGAAAAAGAAGAGGACGCGGAACAAGCACAAACAACAAAGGGAGCGCTTGGATTTGCACGTCTTAGAGTTCCAGGCAGAGAGCGGATCGAGTTGCCCCTCGAACAAGGGACCTATTTTGTCGGGCGCATCCCCAAATGCGAGATCCTTGTTGAAAGCACGGCGGTTTCTCGCGAGCATGCAAAACTTGAGGTGGGCCTCGACGGTATTGTCGTTCACGATTTGAAAAGTAGCAACGGTACCTATCACGAAGGCAGCCTGATTAGAAAACCCACACGTGTACCGTGGGCTAGCTTTGTTGTCCTTGGTGACAGCCGACTAGAATTTCACAAATCGCTTCCGCGACAAACCTTGAATGTTCCTGCTGTCGACACATCGGCATTTGAACCCAATACCGTGAGGGTTCTTGCCTTGGCGAGTTTGCCGGAAGAGCTTGTGTCAGGCTCTTTGCTTTCATTTTTCTCTGTTGCGCAACAACAGGAACTCTTGCGCGATGCGCGCAACGTGACGCTTGAGCCGAATCAACATCTTGTGAAGGCAGGCGAGCTTGCCGATCACTTCAACCTTGTTGTGGATGGAGAACTTGAGCTTTCAGGAGGACTCAGTGGCGACGGCAAAGGCTCGGTTGTTTCTGCCTTCCAATCCGTCGAATTGTCTGCGGTCATCAACCGGGAAAAATACCTACAAGACGCCACAGCTCGGGACAAAGTCACCGTTTTGCGATTGTCGGGAGACGCTCTTCGACAAATATTAACAGAGAACCCCTCGCTGAAGAGTTTTCTGCTGCGCATGAACCGCTATAGCAGCGCCAAACGATTGCGAAACTTGGCCCTCCAATATGGCATCGAAGTAGCAGCAACAAAAGAGCTCGTGCTCTTGCTTTGTGAGCGGCGACTTTCGGTGGACGAGATGCTTTGTCAAGAAGGGGAATGTTCCAAGGGCCTATTTCTTGTTGAGCAGGGAGATTTTCGGATCGTCAAGCACCTTGACGGAAAGCCTGTTGAAATTGGACACGCGGGTCCTGGAGATCTTGTCTGTGCTGCGGAGGCTCTTGGGGGAACACCCTGTATGGCGTCCTACCAGGCAACTTTCAATTCCGTGGTTTTGGAAATCGAGAGAAAAGCCTTGGTTCAGGTCGCTGAAGGCTCAAGTGGCTTAGTACAGCTATTGACAGCCTTTGGTTTGTTATCGTCTCCCACGGCTCCCCTTGAGGCGAGCGGACCCGAACAGCCCGCAGAGGAGGATGAGGACCTTCCTGTTGAACTCTTCCTCAAGTCAGAGACCAAGCCTGACAGCCATCGGGGACGGATTCCCTTTGTCCAGCAACACGACGAGATGGACTGTGCAGCGGCCTGTATGGCAATGGTAGCCAAGACCTACGGTCGGAACATCGGCCTCGCTACCTACCGCTCCCTCATTCATGTGACGCGCGAAGGCGCTTCGATGTGGTCCATCGTTCAGGCGGCCCGGACAACAGGCATTCAGGCGATGGGCGCACAACTTGAATACGACGCACTATCCGAAATTCATTGGCCTGCCATTTTGCTCACGGAATACCATTTTGTTGTCTTGGCCAGCGCTGACGAAAAGCAGGTGCGAATTGTAGATCCTGGGGCCGGTTCGAGAACACTCAGCCGGGAGGAATTTGAGCGGCAGTGGAGCGGTACGGCTCTTCTGTTCAGACCCACTCCCGCATTGTACGGCTACCCCGAAACTAAAGCGCGCTATCACAAGTATCTTGAGATCATGCGTGGAAATTGGATCCACACGGGAGAGCTTCTACTTGCATCACTCCTTCTTTTTGGATTCGGTCTCGTTACGCCACTTTTGTCTCAAGCCGTCTTTGATAAGGTTTTGGTCGAGAAGGATATTTCTCTGCTCGGCGTGATGGTGCTGGCCACCGTGGCCGTGTCGATCTCTCAAATTCTGACGACCGCGGTTCGGCAATATCTAACCGGTTTTTTGACGAATCGTCTTGATACAGCCTTCTCTGCGCTTTTGTACAAACACGTGATGAAACTCCCCCTCGCCTTTTTTGCCGTTCGGCGGGTCGGCGATATTCTCACGCGTTTTGGCGAAACAAGAAAAGTGCGTGAGTTTTTGACGGGAGAAACCTTATCAACCGCCATCGATTTGCTTTCACTGTTTATCTATGGAGCGGTGTTGTTTGCCTACCATGTGCAGCTTGGATTTCTGCTTGTCGCGATGATGCCCATTTTGGTTGCGACGAGCATCCTTCTTTCAAAGTCACTGCGGCGGGGCTACAACGAATACTTTGAACATACGGCGAAAACACATGGCCTTGTGGTCGAACAATTCCGAGCGCTTGAAACCATCAAGTCGATGGGAGCGGAAATTCCCGCGCGTTGGCGGTGGGAAGCGGCGATGCGAAAGCTTCTCAAGACACGATTTTCCCTGGAAAATCTAAGGGCAGTGCTCGATTCGATTGGGGGCGGCGTTGAAGAGATAGGTCTTGTCGTTATCCTGTATGTCTCTGCGCGTCTCGCCATGAGTGGAGAACTCTCTGTGGGTCAGGTGGTTGCCGCGGGCCAACTGGCCGCAATGGCGATGGCTCCCGTGAGTGCGCTCGCTCAACGATGGGCGCTTCTGCAACAGACTTCTGTTGCAGTCGATCGCATTGACGATGTGATCACCATTGCACCTGAAGTCGGTGCCCACCTTTTATCCAATGAGAAGAGGCCCCTGCGCGGCAATATCGATTTTCAGGACGTGTGGTTTCGATACGGCGGAGATCTCTCTCAGTGGGTACTCAAAGGTCTCACGTTCTCTATCCGTGCTGGCGAAACCGTCGCCATTGTTGGGCGTAGTGGCTGTGGAAAATCAACCCTCGTGCAAATGATCAATCGCTTGTACCAACCGGAGAGAGGAAGAATAGTGATCGATGGGCGCGACACGGCCGAAATACCGCTCGCTGAGCTTCGGGGATCTGTCGGCATGGTTATGCAAGACAGCCATCTCTTTTGTGGAACAATACTCGAAAACATCACCTACGGTGACGACTCAGCCAACATGGATCTTGCAGTAGCCGCAGCAAAGGTCGCCAACGCGCACGAATTTATCAGACGCCAAAAAATCGGATACCTGACGGAACTCAACGAGGGCGGTGGTGGGCTTTCAGGAGGGCAAAAACAGAGAATGAGCATTGCCCGCGCGCTTTACCGAAAACCTTCGATCCTCGTTCTGGATGAGGCGACAAGTTCCCTTGATGCAGAGACCGAACGAGGCGTGGTGGAAGCCATGCGATCATTTTGTCGCGACCGAACGTCCATCATCATTGCGCATCGGCTGTCAACGGTGCTCCGTGCGCATCGGATTCTATTTCTCGAAGACGGTCGGCTTGTGGAACAAGGCACACACAAGGAGCTGCTTGCTCGTCAAGGACCCTACGCTTCCCTTTTTGGTGCTCAGCTCAATATGTAAATGACTATCGGATGTGACAGAGATTGTGCCGCCCAAGAGCTTGTTCGTAGTTCGGGTTGCGGGGCTCGAGAGAGCGTGTGGGGCACGGAACTCAGAACTCGTCACGGCCAAAGATACCGCCGAGGGCTTCGCGGATGTCCGCCGGAATCGGCTTGTGCTGAACGTCGGCTGTACTCGGCATGTCGGTTGCGGGGTGGATTGCGGGGGCGGAGTTCGCGTCCACATGCGTGACAGTCGACAATATCTGTCCCAGTTTGTCCCAGCTTACGACCCGCTCGGCCAAGCAGGTGGCCGATGCGCCGCTCGAACCTGGCGCGTGACAGCTCGATCTGCCTGTCCCAACTTTCGACGATTTCGTCCCTTAAATCAGCAGTCTGCAAAGACAAGGTGGTGTCGTGACACCTGAGGATCTTTGGTCGCCTCATCAGCCTGTTCGCATCGATGTTTCCGGAAATCGGACTGGCGTTGACGTTCGTCAGCCCGATATCCCTCGAGGTCACGCTGGCGTCGCCGCTTGGACAGCTTTCGTTGCCGTTTCTCTCGACACCATCGCGAGCATGTTCTTTGGGAGCGTGTCGCGGTCCTGGATGGTACGAACCATCGACGACACTCATTACACCTCTTGCGAGCGCGCTTCCTTGTCGTCCTCATCCCACCAGCGTCGGGATGTTCTTTCAAGGCTGGAGAAGAGTAGCTAGGCGGAGAGTCGACGATTGTTATCGAAAATGGATACTTCCATAAACCATCCGGCCTTTGTCCCACCTACGTGCCGGTAACAGATTATTCTGAAAACGTGTTGATCATGTCCCAATAGTGTCTGATATAGCGCGTGTTTTTGAGTGGGGGAGTCAAGGTATGTGGGCCCTCATGCGTAAGGGACAAATTCATTCGCTCGAACCAGCGTTTTCTTCCGCCACGTAGTTGTTTGATATATTCGTAATTTAGATCGGCCCATGCAGAGCAAAGAGAACGGTATATTCTCCAGCTTTCCTTGACGGGGGGGTCAATGCCCACAAAAACGCCCCGCTGATTTTTCCCCTCAATTCCCATTGCTACGGTGGACGCGCTATGGCGTAAATCATGAAACCCTCTACGAGGTAAATGAGGACGGAGCTTTGAAACAAAATGCTTCAAAGCTTCCTCTGATCCAAAGTAGAAAACAATTTTGTCCGGACGTTCGTAGCCCGAAGGCGCCATGTAGAATTTCCAGAACACCTCCAATTTTTTAGATTCATTTATAAGACGGCGTATCGTGGGCCAATAGAAAGCAGCCGCAACGCAAACGTATAACTTCGGCACCCAAGTGGCTGTGCGTTTTCTTCGCCGTTTGTTTTTGATTTCAGGACTATACGAAACCCAACAATCGTGCAGACCTTTCTCGAAACCTTTTGCCTTAAATAGCGCGGCTTCTACGCCATATTGATATTTCTCTGTGCATTTTTTGAAAACATCGGATTTAAATTCAGGGAGAACGGGTAGCATATAAGGTTCAAGTTTGCGCTTCACAGTGAAACCTCGGCTAAACGATCTATATAGGGAGATTTTAGTTGTTCCCACGTTTTTCTTATTTGAGGAGGCAGTTTTGTGGCTTTGATTACTTCGAGAATTTCCTCGTAATGAAGCGGGCGTTTGTGGGGTTGTTCCTCCAAACAGGAGACGAGTAAAGGGATTAAATCGTCTACACGCAGCCGTTTCATAATGCTAACCGCATGAGACAAACCGTACTTCGGATGCTTGAGCATCTCTTGTTTTTGGTCGGTTAAGAAATGGAAAAGAAGAAGCCCACTTTCAAATACTAAGGTCTGCTCTGTCGGTTTTTCGCCTCGCTCTATTTCCGGCGCCTGGTTGCCTGGTGTGTATCCATAACGTTCAAGATGCTTTTGTCCCGAAATAAGCGGGGAGCCATAATCAAAATCTACGATAGTTACTTGTAGAGGATTTGTTCGACCCATAATGTTGTGACATTTTAAGTCAGTATAGAGAATCTGATGACGTCTGAAGGCCGCCATTTGTTCAACTAAAAAAATCCAGACTCCGACGAGTTCGTCTATGGTAAGATTGAGACCGTGGGCCGCGTGCTTGCCAGCAAAACTCTGGGCTAAACAAAATATACTCTTCTGTTCCTTAAATTGCGGGGTTTGAGTTGGATCAAAATCTAAAATCTTTGGCACGGCGAGTCCCTTAAGCACTTCTAGACACGTCTTTTCAACATTGTACTTATTGCGCAGATCGTTGACATAATTCCTCGAATTCGAGGCAGCAATCTTTACGAAAGCCAATTGACCATCATCGAGCCGCCAGAGCGCCTTATCTTCAATAAGTGTGGTGTGAAGGCGGCGAGGTTTCATGACGGTACGGAAAGTGGCCCGAGGCCCAACAGCGGAAGAGTATGATTTGAAAAGCGCTCTTTCAGGTAAAATTCACCCAGTCGGCCATCGTGGAAGCCCCGCCTTCGTGGGTTATGCCAACGGCCATATTTGTCTCCCGTTACCGTTGTGGTGGCGTCTTTAAGCCATCTTTTGTCCTTAGTAATACGGTACGCTTCAATGAAAATTTGGGTCTTACCAATCGCACCACAGCAGAACGTACGCGAACCACTCGAATAAATAGAGGCTCCCTTGAGCGCCATATGGGCAAGCTGCCAATACTCTTGCCGCCCAGTCATTGAAAAACCTGCAAGAAGGGCCAAACCTATTCCTGGCGATCCATGACACCACCCTTGAAAGGAGGGGGCGTCGCTATTTGACCATACGGTCCACAATGCCGCACCACCAGGACACTCTAACCGCATTACCCCAATTTCTTCAATAAGTTTAGCTCTAAAAGAGGAGGTCAGAGTTTTTCCAAAAACGGTTTGCGCCGCCTCGAGCGCTAATAGGTAACCGGCCAATCCATGGGCCAACCCCAAGTAGATATTTTCGCCTCTCGATAGCTTCCCTAATTCGGAACGGGTTGCCTGGAGCGTCCGCATTTGCAGACTTTTTACTAGTCGCTGCGGGACGACTCCCGGTAAAAGCGTTTCAATTTCAGCGCAGGCCAAGAGAGCCCCCGCGGCACCAAGCATTAGATCTCCGTAAGGGGTCTCTTTGTTAGATTGCTCCCAAACACGAAACAAGCTGCCAAAAAACTTACGAAAAACGATATCCTCACGAGCCGCCAACGCGACCAAAATGGCGCGACCCGGTAGTCCTATAAAAGCACTAGAATGACCGTATTTATTCGGGAAAGAGCCACGTTGAAGCCGAACATGGATAGCTTTCCGAATCTTGTCTTCACCCACCAGATCTAACTTTTTCCGAGCACAATGAAGACCTACCCACGCCGCTCCTTCCCAACCGTACGCGAGACCGTAAGAAACAACAGACCTTGACCACTGCTTAATCAACAAACGTTTAAGAGAATCATCATGGAGAACAATGTTCCCATTCATTTTATAGATTCTTACTACTGAGCGATACTTACTGTCTTATCTGTACTCCCCGCGCCACTTCTACAATAGTCTTCGCTTCTCTCCATATTACAGGTGGCACTTAGGCATTGCGTGTCGATACATTTTTCACGGCCACCTCGGATTTTGTTCATTTCTTTCTTCGTTAGTTTGCGTACCGTTTTCTTCATATTCTGTTTTCTAGCTGTCATCTCCACTCCTTTTGTAAAAAAGGTTTGAAACTTGATTACTGCTGCATACTAAGCGTGTTAGTAGTTGAATCACCGCACTGATCAACACTCGCTCCGGGGTAGTTACCGCCGCATGTTCTTATGCTGCCAGCCGATAAGCATCTCGTCTCCGAGCATTTCAAAACTCCGCCCCGAATCTTATCCATTTGCTTCTTTGACAGCTTGCGAATCTTTTCTTTCTTTGGTTTCTTCGGTGTGCTCATTGGGTCCCCTTTGGCATTTGATTACTGAATAAAAATCGATAGAACCTATGCAGTTTAACTGGTGGTTTTGAAGCAGTCAAACAAAAGTATTGTCCACTGTGGTAGCTCAGCGATTATGTCCTCCCGTGTAACAATGGGGCATGGATTTCATGAGCGATTTGACGGGGCCAAGCTGCTCGTCGTTCTCAGTGACGGCTCTGACTGGATTCGGTCGCTCGCGGCGTGGCTCCCCGTCAAGACACTCCTCATTCTAGATCTCTATCACGTCAAACATCGCATTTTCGAAGTGGCCCATGCCGTCTTTGGCGAGCATTCCCAGGACGCACGCGACTGGGCAGAAGCTCAAGGCGACCGGATCGAAGCTGGCAACGCGAGGCATGTCATCGAGGCCCTCTCATTTCCCAAACCCCGTGGCAAACAAACGCGCAAGCTCGTGGATGACCTCGCAGGCTACCTGACCATACGCAGGTGCTGGACAAAGAGCCCGCTGCACGACCGCCCTGGAAGTTTCGTCAACAAACATGTCGGCATATTGTTCTGCGAATTTGCGGAGTTCTTCGAGGAGGGCTTTACGCTTCGCACCCACAGGCGCTGCCTGAACGAGGTCGACCAATGTATTGGCCTCGGCCTCATCGAGCCTCCCGTCAGAGATGTATTCGGAGGAGCGTAGTCGAAAAAGAGCAACGGACATTTGAGTCTCCTGATGAAGATTGGCTCTTCATCTCAAGCGAATAGACAATGGCCTAGATTAACAATCGAGGACAAGACCAATTGCATCTTTGTTGGGCCTTCTGGCGTCATTCGTTGGCTCGAGTCATCACAGCAGCACACAGAGGTTGGTCGAAGTAGGGCCATCGCCCACGGTGCCTTTCTCGTGGCACGCCGTCTACGCACCGCCCGCGACGCACTTGCAGCGATCGTGTCTGAACTGAAAACCCCCTTTCCCGAGGGGCGGGGTTTGCGATGGCGAGGCGGTTTGTATTGCCGATCGATCTCCAAATACGTAGAGCAGAATCCGCAAAACGCTCTAGCCCTTATCAGGTATAGCTCAGCGCAACATTGACGTTCGAAACCGCCGCTTTTTCGAAATTGCTGCAGGGAGGCCAACACATAGGCGGCAATCGACGGAGATGTCTGGTCATCGCCGACCCGTCAAGAACGACGGCAGATCATATTGCTCTGCAGACTCACCG
>Ga0208961_1000624_pt1 | contig 14354 bp, 7 predicted proteins | sample RifOxyB3_FD_184034 | JGI IMG/M metagenome (GOLD analysis project Ga0208961, IMG submission 184034) | Groundwater microbial communities from Rifle, Colorado - Rifle Oxygen_injection B3 (SPAdes) | ecosystem: Environmental > Aquatic > Deep subsurface > Groundwater | place: Rifle, Colorado, United...
GGGCCTCCGCCGTCGATAACTGCTCGGCCTTGGTCCCGGCGCGAGTGGGCATGGCCGTAACCGCGGATTAGGGTTGCCCTTGTGCCATTGGCCGAGATGAAAGATTGTGCAAGTATCCCGCAGGCAGCCTTTTACGCGCACTTTTGTATTGTGAACCGAGTTGGGGGGATGACATGAGGCGGTTCTCCATTCGCTTCAACTTGGTCCTCGCCATGGTGGCGATTCTGAGCGTCCTGCTCGCTGGTCACTTCACCTTCGTTAAACCCCGAATGGAGCGGTTGGCGCTTGATGTGGCGTACCGGCAACAGGAGATTGTTTCCGAGCACATCGTCCACAGCCTCAACCACATGTTTGTAGATGGCAAGCGAGAGATCGAGGCTGTCGCGGCGCTACCGGAACTCGCAACCATGCATCCCCCAGAGCTCGACCGGGTGCTTGTGCGCATGAATTCAGTCACTCAATTCTTCAACTACTATTTCATCGTTGACCTCCACGGGACATGGGTCTCCTACCCCAGCCGGCCTCAACTGGTCGGTCGTGACATTCCCGTGGAAAACCGTAGTTGGATCGACGCCACAATCCGCAGCGGCGACACTGTGTTTCTCGATGTGCACCAGTCGCTGGTTGAAACCCTGGTGAGCGGGTTCGCCGCTCCCATTCGCAACCAGGATGGGACCGTGGTCGGCATCGTGCGTGGGGTTCTGGTGGTCTCGAAGCACAACGACATCAGGAGATACCTGGCTGCAGTCGTAAACAACAGCAGTGATGCGTATGTCACATCGAGGGACGGACGCATCGTCGCCCATTCGAGCATGGAGCCGCAGTTCGGGGACTTCGACGCCATCGCGATAGCCGAGCGGCCACCGGTGCGCGAGGCACTGGCAGGCCGCAAGGGCACTGTGGAGTATGAGAGTGACGGCAAACAGGTCATCGCCTCCTATCGTCCGATCCCGTCCACCGGTTGGGCGGTGGTTGCCGCACAACCGCGGGCAGCCGCGCTTGATCCATTCGCGGACGTGTTGAACCGACTCACTTTGTTTTTTTTCGGAGCGTACGTGGTCGCGTGCCTACTGCTGCTGTTTGGGGTTCAGTTGGTGCTCCGGCCCCTGGCCAACCTCGTTCGCAATGTCGCGACGGGCCGCGTTCCCGAGGCGAAGGACCTGCCCGCAAACGAGATCGGCGTCCTGGCGGCCGGGTTCCGTCGCCTTTACCTGCAGCTCCTCGATTCCCAAACGGTACTCGCCGACAGCGAAGAAAAGCTGAGCAGTTTGGTCGAGCAGTCCGGCGACGGTATCTCGATCCTCGATACCAGGGGCGACATCGTCGAGTGGAACCCAGCGATGACCCGGATCACCCGCATCCCGCCCGAAGCAGCCGAAGGAAAACAGATCTGGGACGTACTCCTGACGCTCCTACCGATCGCGGAGCGTACCGACGAACGGCTCGAGGAGCTCAAACAACGTGCACGTGAGCTCATTGATCAGCTGCCGACGATGCCGGCGCAGCTCCTCGAACAACGAGAGATCGTGGTGGCGGACTGCGACACGGTGACTATTCAGCAAACGATGTTCTCCATCCGGACGCGGCACGGCTATTTCCTTGGGGTCATCACGCGGGATATCTCGCAGCTGGTTCGGTTCCAACAGAGCATGCGCCAGAACGAAAAGATGGCCGCCATTGGTGAGCTGGCAGGTGGCGTTGCCCATGACTTCAACAACCAGCTCACCGGCATCGTCGGTTACGCCGACCTCTTGCGTCTGCGACTGGAACACGACGACGAGCTCCGCAACCACGCGGAGCAGCTGTTGCGAGCCACGAGGCGTGCGGGGGATCTCACGAAACAACTGTTAGCCTTCGCGCGCAAGGGGAAACTCCTGCAGATGGAGATCGACCTGCACCATATCATCATCGAGGTCATCGCCATTCTCAGCCGGTCCGTGGACAAGCGCATCTCCCTCCAGCAGGTTTTCCGTGCCCGAAGTCCAGTCATTCTCGGCGATCCGACACAGATTCAAAACGCTTTCCTCAACCTCGGGCTCAACGCACGCGACGCCATGCCGAATGGTGGTCAGCTCCGCTTCGAGACCGACCAGATGACGGCAGCCGACCTGCCAGAGCACACCTCCGTTGGCGCGGACGAGCTGTACGTTCGAGTGCGAGTGATCGACACCGGCACGGGGATGGACGCGGCCACCGTGCAGCGTATCTTCGAGCCGTTCTTCACCACCAAGCAACCCGGCAAAGGTACGGGCATGGGACTGGCTGCGGTTTACGGTACGGTACGCAGCCACAACGGGTCCATCAACGTCTCATCTGAGTTGGGAAAAGGCACCGTCGTCGAGATGCTCTTTCCTGCCATCGAAGGTGGACGGGCCGAGGTCGCGCTGTCGCAGTCGGAGCCGCGACCGTTTGTGGCCCCGTACCATGTTCTGTTGATCGATGATGAGGAGATGGTGCTCGAGGTTGGCAAGCGCCTTCTCGAGACGCTGGGTCACACGGTAACGTGCTGCTCGGACGGCGAAAAGGCCGTCGCACTGTTTGCAAAAAAGCCCGAGAGCTTCGATGTTGTGATCCTCGATCTGGTAATGCCCCACTTGAGCGGCCGGGAAGTGTTCGAGCGCCTGCGCGCCGCATATCCCAAGGTGCGGGTCATCGTCTGCTCCGGCTACAGCGTGGAGGGAGAAGCGCAGAAGGTCCTCGATCTCGGCGCGAGGCAATTCCTGCAGAAGCCGTTCCGCAGGGACCAACTCGCCGAGTCGCTCAGCGAGACCATCAACGATCTGACGGCAACGTGATAGCGGCACAACGTTATTTCACCTCGAATTCACCTCGAACGCCTATCCGCGGAAAAGGGTCACTCATGGCTTGTATGCGGGTTCATTACCGTGCAACCTTCCGCCGATGGCTGCATCAGATCGTCAGCTTCTCGAGGAAATGCGTTTTCAGCTCACCGTAACCAGGGCCATGCTTGGTACCGCCGAGCTCGACCAGATCCTCTACATCATTCTCTCTGGGATCACTCACGGTGAGGGTCTCAATTTCAATCGCGCGTGCCTCTTTCTCGGTGATCCCGAACGGCGCAAGCTGCGGGCGGCAAACGCTGTCGGGCCGGTGACCGGCACTGAAGCCGAACGGATTTGGAACGAGATCGAGGCAAAGCACATGGATTTGGAGAGTCTCCTGGCCTCCTATCATGCCGCCGCAAATGATCCTCGTGCCAACACCTTGACACGCCGTCTCGCGCATATCTGTGTGGATCTTGATTTGAGGCAGCCCGAGCTCGCATCATTGGGGGGTAGGGTCGACGTCGACACCCTTGTTGCGCACTGTGCCACAACCCAAGAGCCGTTCTGCTCCAATACAATGCGTGCGGTTGCCTCTGCTGCGCCAGATGATGTTGGCACCGAAGAATTGATCTTTCATCCGGTTGCCTGTGTGCCGCTCGTTCGCCAAGGTCGAGTCTTGGGGGTGGTTCTCGCCGACAATGCGTTCAATAGACGGCCCATTGAAAACCGGGACATGCAAGGATTGATGACGCTTTGCAATTTGGCTGCCATCTCTGTCGACCAAGCGCATGTGCACAGTCGATTGCGCGACTTTGCCGAGCAGGACGGCTTGACGGGTTTGCTCAACCGACGCCTCTACGAGGACCGCAAAGCCCGCGAGGTAGCTCGTGCGCAGCGTTCCGGTCTTTCACTCGCGATGATTGTGATTGACATCGATCACTTCAAACAGTGCAACGACCAACATGGTCACGAGATTGGCGATCAAGTGTTGCGAGATCTTGCGGCCATTTTCCGCAGGCGCTTGCGCCGGGAGGATTTGGTCGCACGTTATGGCGGCGAGGAATTTGTGGTCTTGCTGGCCGGGGGAATCGGTCGGGGTGAGGCATTTCGAATCGCAGAGGAGCTACGCCGTGACGTAGAACGATCGAGCCTTGGCAACCTACCCATCGGGGAAATCACCGTGAGCGCTGGTGTGGTGAGCCTTCCTGCCGACAGGTTGGGTTCGACGCCGATATTCAAGCTAGCTGACGACGCCCTGTACGCTGCCAAAGGGGAAGGGCGAAATCGAGTGGTCATCTCCGAGGTCTTGTAGTCGATGATTCTGCTTTGTAGGTCCTATCCGTGAACTGTTTCCGTGACAAGAAACGAGGTTTTGTGTCAGTATTCTGAGCGGTTGTTCGAATTGGCGAGCAGCATTATTTGGACTCCAATATCATGGAAATCAATCGCTTTTCCTTCAGTACCAACTACGACGGGGGTAGCTACCCGAACCCCAATCAATGGTGGCAGGACAGTCCCCTCTCCAAGATCACCATGTTGAACGGTCAGCAACTCGTCGAGCCATCAGACGTGTTTCTTTATGCGATAGCTCAGGCCGGCGGCGGCGATTCGAGAGGGGCCAAGGCCCTGTTTGCCCGAGCACCCAAAGCCATGCGGGTGATCGTTGGTCGCTTGATGCGTTTAAGGGAAGAAGAGCAGGCGGTGACAAAGAAGACCCGATGGCTACCCGACGACCGCGGCGGCATTCTATTTACCCTCGCGTCCCACAAGCTGCTCAACGAGGCGCGTATGAGCGCGGGCAGTAAACCCGGTCACCCCACCCTCGTCGATCTGGCGGAGGCTTACAGGCGCTCGACAGATTACCGTGAGGGTCTTGCCGACGACTTGCTCAAGATCGCCACTTGGCTCGAGACGTTGCCACCTTTTACGTCAGCCTCGGCGACTGCCAAAACTGCCAACGTCTCCGGTGTGTTCTCCCAAGATTCCTATTCCATGGATGCGGCTGGCCAACCATTTTTCGACACGCCGAGTCTGGATCCGCTCGTCGAGGCACTGAACGGAATGACGGCGGAAGAGAAGAAGTCGACGTTGGAGGGCCTTTGCAAGGCGGAGCTGCAAACGCTGTTGGGAAAAGCGCTGTTCGAAGAGGACTACCTTATTGTCGCACTCGTACGGGAATTTGCAGTGGCCAAGGGTATGAAGTTGGACTTCCAGAAGCCAACGGATATCTTGGCGTTGCGAGTCAAGAACTCGACACGCAACAAGATCCGGCAGAACTTTCGCTGGGATTCCACCCCCATTGTCAACTCGTATGGCGTGGATTTGACCAAGCTTGCCTTCGATGGAAAGCTCGACCCGGTCATCGGCCGCGAGAACGAGATGAACCGTCTCGCCGGTATTCTGTCTCGGCGCAAGAAGGCGAATCCTCTCATTATCGGTGAGCCCGGTGTTGGCAAGACGGCCATCGCTGAGGGTCTAGCGTTGCGTATCGTTAACGGTGAGGTCCCCCAGAACCTTCGAGGGAAACGAATCGTCATGCTCGATACGTCCTCGCTTGTCGCTGGAACGAAGCTCCGCGGCGACTTTGAAGAGCGGATGAAATCGATCATCGCCGAGCTCGAGGCAAACCCTGACGTCATCGTGTTCATTGACGAGATTCACACGATCATGGGAGCGGGTGATGGCAAGGGAAAAATGGATGCTGCCAATCTTCTGAAGCCGGCACTCGCCCGCGGTCAGATCAAAGTCATCGGTGCCACCACCCTTGAGGAATATCGCAAACACATAGAAAAAGACGCCGCCATGAAGCGACGCTTCAACGAAGTCTTGGCACCGCCGACGTCACCGGACGAAACCCGTAAGATCCTCGAGGGATGCCAGGGTAAATATGCAGAGCATCACGGTGTGGCGTATTCTCCCGAGGCTCTAAATGCCAGCGTGCAACTTTCCGTCCGCTACATGCACAACCGAGCCGCCCCCGACAATGCAATCGATGTTCTCGACGAGGTCGGCGCGTACGTCAACTCCCAGATCGCCAACCGCAAGCGCGAGAGCAATGTGGTGACGGCCCGAGACGTCGCGGAGAAGGTTTCTGAGATGGTTGGTATCCCAGTGGCTCTCGGTGGTGACGATCGAGAGCGATTGTTGAACATGTCTGTTGTTCTCAAAGGGGAGGTGATTGGCCAAGACGATGCGGTCGAAAAGATCACCAAGGCCGTGCTGCGTGCTCGAACCGGTATTCGCGGTCCCAACAAACCCATCGGTTGTTTTCTCTTCTTGGGAGATACCGGTGTTGGCAAGACGCACCTAGCCCAGAGGTTGGCCAATTATCTTTTCGGATCTCCTGATGCCATGGTTCGCATCGACATGAGCGAATATATGGAGAAGCATGCGGTGAGCCGGCTCGTTGGTGCGCCCCCAGGATACGTGGGACACGACGAGGGCGGGCAGCTGACCGAGCCCGTGCGGCGCAAGCCCTACACGGTCGTCTTGCTCGACGAATTGGAAAAAGCCCATCCCGATGTTCTCCAACTTCTGTTGCAAACGTTGGATGACGGACGTTTGACAGACAGTACCGGTCGAACTGTCGATTTCAAAGACACCATTATCATTATGACCTCGAACATCGGCACCCGCGCCGCCCAAGAGAAGAAAGCTGTCGGATATGACACAACTTCGCAGAAGAATGCGGCCGTGCAGAACAATGAAGAACAGCTTGTTTCGGCAGCCAAGAAGGTGCTGACACCCGAATTCATCAACCGCCTCGACATCGTTCCATTCAAAGCCCTCGAAATGAATCATGTTGAGGCGATCATGGATCTGGAGTTGAAGAAGCTGGAAGAGCGTCTTGCCGATAGGAACATCACCATCGAGTGGGCCGACGCCGCCAAGAAATTTCTTGTCAAACAGGGATACGATTCGGAGTTTGGTGCCCGCCCTCTCAAACGCACAATTCAGGCACTTGTGACCGATGCGCTCGCTGAGGCGCTGGTGGCTGGAGATCTCAAAGACGGACAACGGGTGGTCGTCGATGCCGTCGGCGATGGCGATGCCAGGAAGTTGACGATTGGACATTCCGATCCGGGTGCTGACCTCCTGTTTCTCCCTTGATCGCACTTGAAACGAGACGAGCTGCCATGGCCCTCATTGAAGGCTGCGCCCGATCCGCCGTCATCTTCATCATCCCTCAGCGTAGCTGTGCGAGCTTGTATGGCGTTTTCGGCGGCACCGGCCTCAGCACGAGAATGCCGAGTCGGTGTGTCTGACTCGTAACATAATGGGCAATGTCGGTTCTCGTTAGCACGACCCGTTGGTGGTAACTCGACGCGTGGAGATAGCGAGGTTTGCCTGCCATCACCCGGTCAACAAAGCCAACATGGCCGATCATCAACCCTGGATGTTTGTTGCTAACGATCGCCACCAAATCGCCGTTTTGGAGTTGGTCTTGAATCTTTGCCACGGTCCGTTTGTCGAGAACGTAGTGTTGTTGGCTGGAGAGCCTTGCTTCCACATCCAAGATTTGTGCTAGCTCAGTGGCATCCGCCAATCCATCATACTCACGGGGGTGTTGGCTCATATAATTGAAGGGCTGAATCATCGGCTCCCCGCCCAACATTTCCGTCAAGCGCTCAATTCTGTCTCGTTTGTCGTTGTCCTCGATCCAATCGCTGAAATAATGAAGTCGTGAGGCATAACCGACCGGTTCGCCGTCTCTATACCGGGACGCCACAACCTCTCTGGCAAAACATTGCTCATTTGGCTGTCCTTGCCAAACGCAACGCGCGACGGCGATGGTTGATTCAACCAGCGACACACATTCAAAACGGCTGAGATCGACCCGCAGTTGCTCCGTTTCTTCGGCGTCGGGGTTCTTACGGACCCCACCGTAGCGCTGACCGATCTGCCAACGTCCGGCCCGCACAAGGAGGTCACCAAAGGTTTCGCCCGCTCTGCGCTGCCCCACCTTCTCGAACCATTTGCGAAGGAGGTGGGCTTGATATGGCCGCAAGGGGGGAACCACTTCGACATCCAGCTCTGCGGAATCGACCACAGACGGTTGGATCGGCGTTTCGGTCTGAATTGGAACTTCGGAGGCCCACTCATCCGCACTCGCCACACGGGGACCAAGCAAAGCCAAAGATGGGATACACAAAACGAGCCAATGGATTGCCAATGGCATGGGCGCAACCTTCTTCCATTTTGCCGAGAAAACTTCGCCCGACTGTTGTGGCGGATTACCAGAGCCCCTTTCCCCTGGGCAAGAACAAAATCTGCCAAAATGGCGGGAGGGGAACCTCCTCAACGAGGTTTGAAATCGCAACGGCCGTTCTTTGACGTGACACGTGATGTCTGGATAACCGAACGTAGCGCAGTTTTTCACCGATGCCGATTTGTTATCGAGAATAGTGGCCCTTGATGTCGAGAATTATGGCGCGCCAATCCTCCGGATAACCCGACCGCTTCGAGGACGGCGCGGATTGCCCTTCACATCGCAGATTTTGATTCGGGAATAGGGGCGTGCAAACCATGTACGTTAGCCGCGCAGCTTGTAGAATGGGAGAAGGAGATAGGTGGACTAAAATGACGGCAGTCAGAGATTTTCTTTTGCGCGGTGAGTGTCCGCAGTGTCTCGCGAGGAGGGTGAAAGCCGGGGTCGTTCGAAGAGGCATGACTTTGTTGTACGGGGTCCTTTTCATTTCGGCGAGCCTCATCTCGGGGTGCCGGGGTATTATTTCAGGCAGGGGAGAGCTCCACTCACCTTGTACCGCGGGGGTGGTGATAGAAAAATGCAACTGTGGTGGGAGCCTTGTCGATACGGGCCACTGTTGCGATGGCGAACACCAGACGAGCCCGTGTGGAGAGGTTCTCGACTGCGATTTGGGAGAAGTGTTTTTCGACTGCCGCTGCGGGGAGGAAGTGGTGAGCGCAGGTTATTGTTGCCGAGAGGTGCACCAGACAGAGGCCTGCGCGTTCAAGGTCTACTACGTGAGCTCTTCCGAGGGAGCAGATGACAACACCGGCTTGTCTGCCGTGGCCCCCTGGAAGACCCTCGACATAGTGAACACGGCACCGCTCGGCGCGGGAGATGCGATCTTGTTCAAACGCGACGACAGGTGGAGCGGCACCGTGACAGTGAGCGCCTCCGGGACTGAGGGAAACCCCATCACGTACGGCGCTTATGAGGCGGGAGCGAAGCCGAAGATCTATGGCTCGGAGGAGATCACGGGGTGGACTCTGCACTTGGGGAATATCTACAAGGCGACTTTTGACACTCCCATCACGCAGCTCTTTGTGGAGGGTGTCAAGATGAGGCCCGCACGGCTTAGCAACACGGGCTACAGCATCATCACATCCGTCCCTAGTCAGACGCAGTTCACCAGTGACGATTTGGATGCGGGTTTGGATTATGCGGACGCGCGCGTTCTGCTGCGAACGTCAAACTGGTATTCCATCATGCGCACCGTGGTCTTCTCAAGCTCCAAGACATTGACGCTCGATTCTGCCCCCGATGGAACCCTGGCGGCAAACCAAGGCTTTTTGTTGATGAACAAGCTTGAATTTTTGGATTCACAGGGAGAGTGGTATCAAGATACGGCCGAGGGCACTGTGTACCTTTGGTTCCCTGACGGAGTATCTCCAGAACACGCTAAGGTTCGGGGCTCGAGCATCTCCGATGGAATCTATCTTTACGCCAAGAGCCATGTCGCTCTTCGGAATCTCCACATTTTGCAACAGAAAGAGAAAGGAATTCGGGTAGGCAACGGTTGCCATGATTTGGAAATTACGGACAATCTCGTCGAGGGTCAGGAAAAACACGGCCTATGGGCTGAAGGAACCAATGAGCGTGAGCTCATCGCGAATAACCATGTCGACGACTGCAATGGGATCGGCATCTACATGTGGATCAAAAACTCCATCGTTCGCGACAATACGGTCACTCGGATTGGCGAATTCGAGAAGCTGGGGCTGCATGGTACGGCGCACGATAACGGCGGGACGGGGATGGAGATCAACGGGGATGGTAACACCATCGAATACAACCGCGTTGTCGGTGTGAACTACAATGGCATCTTCTGGCGAGGCAATTCTCTTCTGCAATACAATTTCATCAAGGATTCTGGTTTGGTCAAAAGTGACGGGGGAGGGATTTATACCGGCGGTGTGAGCACATCCGGCTCCCTCGTGAGATACAACATCATTGACAACGTGGTGGGAGAGAAATCGGGTTACACCTATTCACGTAACTACGGTGAGGGCCTTTATCTCGATGAGCCCTCACGCAACATCACCGCAGAGTACAACACGATTACACGCGTTTCGGATTCTGGGATCTTTTTGCACAATTCGGAGAATCATCTTGTGCGCTGCAACACCGTCATGGATGCACGGCAGGGGATCCAAATCGGTGGGATGAGCGGTACAGCAGCAAGCCAGGTGACAGACAATTTGATAGTCGTCCACAGAGACACCGATGACTATCTGCCCAGACAACTGGTGGTGAGCTATGCGAACGGCAACGCCCGCTTTGATGACAATACCTACGTTTGCCCCTTTGAAAGTGATTTGGTTTTTAGAGATTCGGATGGAAGCTACCTAGATTTTGAGGATTGGAAAACCTTCATCGCGGGTGATGAAAGTTCAACCTATGTCGCAACGTCCCTCGACGCGGGTGAGACGCAGGAAATGTTTTACAACGACACCAAAGGGGTCAAGAGTTTCACCTTAGATGGAAGCTACCGCGATTTGCAGGGCGCACCAGTTGTGTCGCCTCTGACCTTGCAGCCCTTTACGTCGCAGATTTTGATTCGGGAATAGGGGCGTGTGAGCCTCGTACTCGTGCCTCGCAGCGTGTCGATTAAGACAATGAGAGAGGTGGGCTGAAATGATGGCAGCCAGAGATTTTCTTATGCGCGGCGAGTGTCCGCCGTGTCTCGCGAGGAGGGTGAACGCCGGGGTCGTTCGGGGAAGCATGACTTTGTTGTACGGGGTCCTTTTCATTTCGGGAAGCGTCATCTCGGGGTGTCGGGGTATTATTTCAGGCGGAGGAGAGCTGCACTCACCTTGTCCCGCGGGGGCACTCACAGAAGAATGCAACTGTGGTGGGATCCTTGTTGATACGGGCTACTGTTGCGATGGCGAGCACCAGACGAACCCGTGTAGAGAGGTCCCCAACTGCGGTGAGGGCGAGGTCACGAGCGCATGTCTGTGTGGCGAAACCCTCGTGGATGCTGGCTACTGCTGCGCGAGCGAGCAAAAGACCCACGCGTGTGTGGTTCCCGACTGCGACTTGGGAGAAATATTGTTCGACTGCCGCTGCGGGGAGGGTGTGGTGAGCGCGGGCTATTGTTGCCGAGAGGTGCATCAGACAGACGCCTGCGCGTTCAAGGTTCACTTCGTCAGCTCTTCCGAGGGAGCAGATGACAACACCGGCTTGTCTGCTTCGGCCCCCTGGAAGACCCTCGACAAGGTGAACACAGCGCCCCTTGACGCGGGAGATGCCATTTTGTTCAAACGCGGCGACATGTGGAGCGGCACCGTGACGGTGAGCGCCTCCGGGACTGCGGGAAATCCCATCACCTACGGCGCTTACGGGGTGGGAGAAAAACCCAGAATCTACGGCTCGGAAGAGATCACCGGGTGGACTCTGCACTCGGGGAATATCTACAAGGCAACGGTGAGCCATGACATCACGCAGCTCTTTGTGGAGGGGCGCAGAGCGAACTTGGCGAGATACCCCAAGGCCGGATACATCCGCATTACGACAGTCGAACCACCCACGCAATTTGTTTCGACGAGCCTACCCAGTCAGGAGCTCGATTATTACAAGAACGCCATGTGGGCGGGAAAAACCAACTTGTACACCATGAGTCAAAGGACGGTGGTGGCTTCCGACGGCCAAACCATCGCCCTCGATTCTGAGCCGCATTGGGAATTGGACGTCAATGAGGGCTTTTTTCTGGCTAACAAGCTGGTCTTTTTAACTCAAGCGGGGGAATGGCATTACGACGCCGCCACGAAAACGCTTTATTTTTGGCCGCCCGATGGCAACTCGCCCGCGAACGGCGCTGTTCGAGGTTCGGTCTATGATCATGGAATAAGCATTGGTAACGACAAGGATCGCCTCGTCATTGAAGACCTCGAGCTACTCCATGCCAGTCATTACGGAATCTATATGTATGATTCCAACTATGTCACGGTGAAAAACAACGATATCTTTAAGATTCAGAGGATCGGTATTTACTCGTCTTATGCGGGAAGAGATATCGTCATTGAAGGTAATAAGATCTCGGATATTTTTCTCGGGGGGATTCGATTGAGTGTAAATTATGGCGATTGTGTCATCACACGCAATGTCGTTGACACCATTGGCCGTATGGCGAGTCTTGGGTCTGCGGTCAGCACCACCTCAAGTCTAAGTCCCGGCGTGGGCATCACCTCGTTGAATTACAAAGTGAATGGAATGAGAGGCGTCCATGACAAGGACTACGGTCAGTGGGGCAGAGGGGTTCGATTCCCAAAGAGTCAAAGAGGCGCTCGAGCAGCTTTGGCAAGACAGCCTCCCTGCGACTGAAGCCGAACTCAAAACCCAGCTCTCCAAGTTGTCGTTCGCGTCCAACAACGCGGTGATGCAACAGGCCAAAGCCACCGTCGAGGACGCCCTTGGGTCCAGCCATTTCGATTTCGCTTCTCTGTTCGGCAAGGCAAATGCCATAGGCAAGATCCCGAGCGAAACGCCGGCGAAAGATTGCCCGCCGGAGAAGCAAACGATCTGGCAGAAACTGGCCGGCCGGGAAGACCTCGCCAACGCGGGAGTCGCTGCCGGCCGACGTGCGAGGGTTGTGGACGAAGCGAGCAGGTATCGATTGGGCCGATGTTGTTTTCGATCGGGGCCAAGAAAGGAAGGTCTTCACCTATCTGGGCATGTTCCACCGCTCGTCGGTTGTGAGTCCGCTTTCCGGAATGCGGGTGGAGGACCCCCAGGCATTTGTTGACCTTCTCGAGAGACTCTGTCTTCTCGATCCGCACGCAAACGCAACCGAGCATCTTGAAGCCCTCAAAAAGAAGCACCCTTTTCCGTGGACCCAATCGACCATTGCGACGATCAACAAAGAACTCGATGAGGAGTTGCGTACTTGGATTGGCATCCCCACGAGTGCCTTGTTGCGCATTCAGTCGCGTTGGGGAACGGTTGTCCCCATTACAACTTTGTTGGCTCGCTTGCACCGGCACCATCTCAGTGGCACCGAGGGGGTGCGTACCATCGGCCTCGCTAAGATTTTGGCGCAGTCAATCGGCGAAGGATGGTTCGATACCCTCAAATTTGGTGATCCCATTTGCGGTCTAGAGTCGTTGAACCTGCCGACAACGTCAAAGCGACAACTCGAGTTTCTGACCAAGGAGCAGGTTGCACAATGGAGTCAAGAGCGACATGAGATCATGCTGCTTGGCCCCAAGCAGAGTGTCAACCAGCCCCAGCCAGGGCGCCAAAGAGCGATACGCTCTTTTCTCGAGGAAAGTTTGATCCCAAAACTCATCGCCTACCAACAAGAGTATGGCGAAGCACCGGCTGTAGCTAAAATCGTCCTCACCAACGATGCGTGCCCTCCACAGGACGCGCTGGCGGCGCTGCATGCAGCGTTCGGCAACAACTCGAGACAAGTCGTGGGTTTCCTCGCAGACACGCTCACGCAATCAAACGATGCGCGACTGTTGAAATGGTGCGGCCGTCTGTTGCAGGTTCTGTTCGGGCCTGCGGATAACCATGGACTGGGGGTTGACGCACACAGCCAGAAGGGCATCCAAAATGACGTGCGGGTTTTGCTGCAAGAGCACTTGAAGACGGCGGCCAAGGAGATGGTGCTGAGCGTTCTCACCCACGATCCGTATGCCCTATTGACCGTTGGCACTGCGGTTGACGCAACTTCTTGCCTGGCCTTGGGAACTGGTGGGAATTTCCATCTTGCCTTGGCTGAGACCGTCGATGCCTGCCGGCAAGTCATCCTGAGCTTCGCGATCAAACCGGAGTGTTTCGAGAGCAGCCACGACTTCCACCGAATCGCGTATGCGGTTTTCGATGGCGACAAGATCAACGTCAGCTACGATGGTGCGACGAGAACTGCTGTGTTCAATATCGGTGCGGAGACGATCAAATGCCAATTGGGAAGAGCATTCAAACGCAACCTCATTCGCATTGGCAAGACACACCGCGGGACCCCAGGCATTCTTGCGGAGAAAACTTATGAGCCCCTCAACTATCCTCTCGCAGAGATTGCGCGCGAGAATCAGATCAACCTGATCGAGCAGGCCGCAAACGCTGTTCGGGCAACGAGCAACATGGAGATTGGAGTGGCTGCGACCAAGAGCCCGGTCGGCGGATGGTCAGATTCGGGACGATGCAGGAGTTCTGGGCCCTTCTCTGTGCTTCCGAAACAGATGGTGTAACCAAACCACAGCTACAACGAGGGCTGCGTGACGGCGTTCTGGTTGAGCGTGACCGCTGTCTGAGCCAAAAGCCTGCCGTTCACCGACGCGCCCGTCCCGAGAACAATGGATGTCTGGCAGAGCAAG
>Ga0208961_1000631_pt1 | contig 14195 bp, 8 predicted proteins | sample RifOxyB3_FD_184034 | JGI IMG/M metagenome (GOLD analysis project Ga0208961, IMG submission 184034) | Groundwater microbial communities from Rifle, Colorado - Rifle Oxygen_injection B3 (SPAdes) | ecosystem: Environmental > Aquatic > Deep subsurface > Groundwater | place: Rifle, Colorado, United...
CTGGCGGACAACAAAGAGGAAACGATATACGGCGTGGGCCGGATTACTCCGGAGAGTCTCGACAACCTGATTGTGAGTGAACTGATCAACTATCCGGAAATTGACTACGACGAGCAGTCAGAACTGCTTTTCAGCCTCGGTAACGACGCGCTGACAAAACTCCGGGCTGATCTGAGCGAGGACGACCTGATCAATGTTGTGCAATATCACAAGCGGGAGATAGGGGCATTCATCTACGCCCAGATGATGGCGCCGGAGCATTTCTATTGTGATGCGCCGGAATATGACGAGCCCATCGTCAAGCCGTTCACGGTCATCGAAGAACACAATTATTCCAAGTTTACCGCCGACAACGTCCATGACTACTCAGAGACCATTACTCCAACGCGACTCATTCCGACCAAGATATTCAGCGGGTTCAGGAAAGCGTGCCACACGCTCTACAAGTTCGACTCCAAGACGGAGAAGGACTTTGCCGCCATTCTGGAGATCCCTAATAACGAAGTGTTGAAATGGCTCCGGCCAGCGAAAAATCAGTTCTATATCTACTGGAATCACAATTCCAGCCGGTACATTCCGGATTTTGTCGTGGAGACGCCCGACACCATTTACATGGTCGAAACGAAGAAAGAGGGGGACATTGACACCGGCGACGTGCAGGAGAAGGCCACAGCCGCCGCCCAATACTGCAAACATGCCTCCGACTTCACCACCAAGAACAAAGGCAAACCCTGGAAATACGTCATCATCCCCCACAACGCCGTTCTGGCGAACATGGGTTTTGGCACGCTTGCTGTGAAGTATGAATACAAGAACGACCGTTAGAGCTGTTAGGTCTTGCTACGGCAACAAATCGTGATTGAAAGTGGGTTGGGTGGGGAGTCGTGGGATATGGCTCCATTGAGGCTGTGGGCACCGGAGGGGTACGAAAGGTGATTGGGTATGGGTGAAGAAACCACGAAACAAGATGCTGTCTGGCCGCCATTCTGGCGATCCGGAATCCTGATGGGCGAAAGTGTCCTGTTCGTCCGTGAAGCTGGTTCGGATCAGGCGACAGCCACGTTGCTTTTTCCCGCGGATGAGATTGTGGAACTGCGGACGGCTGATGGTGTGGCAGGTTTTGAAACCGGCCGGGATTACCAACTGCTTCCGAACCGGCATACGTTGATGCGGCCGGAAGGATCGAGAATTCCCTTCCGGAATGCCGTCGAATTGTTTCCTCCCAAGGGATGGCCGCACAGTATCGGGCATAAGACGGGTGATCCCGAGACCTTCCTGCTGTGGTCGGAAGGCAGTTTCTTCCATGATCAGCAGGTCAATGTGACGTATCGTCATTCCGCGCGGTGGGACGGGTGGTGCCCATCGGGTCCCTCGCCGTTACTGGCCAGGAGCCGGGCCTTGCTGGCGGAAAGAAAAGCACTTACCCTGGCAGTCAGCGGCGACAGCATTTCCGCCGGATACAATGCATCGGGTATGGTCGCGGCGGCGCCATCGATGCCGGCATACCCGGGGTTGGTCGCGGCAAGGCTGGAACAATCGACCGGATCAAAGATAACCCTGATCAACCGGGCCGTCGGTGGATGGAACTCGGGGCATGGGGTGGAGGATCTGCCGAAATTATTGGAATCCAAACCGGATTTGGTGATTCTCGCCTATGGGATGAACGATGTTGGACAGCGGGATCCAGCACGTTACCGCAAGAACCTGGCGATCATGATTGATCGTATTCGTGCGACCCCCAATCAACCGGATATCATCCTGGTTGCCTCCATGCTGGGAAACCCGCAATGGGTGGCAACACCGTCTGAATCGTTTCCCGCATATCGGGACATCCTGGCGTCGTTTGTTCAGCCCGGGATTGCCCTGGCGGATGTCACAAGGCTCTGGCAGGAATTACTGCGGTACAAGCGGTATACCGATATGACCGGGAACGGGGTCAACCATCCAAACGATTGGGGACACCGGCTCTATGCGCAGGTGGTGTTGAGTCTGCTGATGCCGGCAGAATGACGATGGAAAAGATGAAAAAACCGAATATCGTGATGTTTGTGCCGGATAGTTACCGCGGGGATGTGCTGGGACATTTTGGTGATCCAGCGGCTGTAACGCCGGCATTGGACGCCTTGTTGGCGGATGGGGCGGTGTCCTATCGTAACGCCTTTTCACAAAACCCCGTTTGTACGCCCAGTCGGTGTTCCTTCATGACCGGATGGTATCCGCATGTCCACGGGCACCGGAGCATGACCAACATGCTAAAGGTTCATGAACCGAACCTGCTCAAGGTGCTGCGTAAGGAAGGCTATTTCGTCTGGTGGGGTGGCAAGAATGATCTGGTCCAGGTCAAATCCAAGGACGATTACCTCAAGCATTGTGATGTCAAGTACAACCCGGATCAAGCGAAGGCCCATATTCCCGGCTACCAGGCGCTGGCGCCGCTTCCGGAGGATGATCCGCGTCATGGGGCCTATTATCACGGGGTGAGGCGGAAAGATCCATCGGCGCCCGGGCATGGCGACACAGATATGGGATGGGTACGCGGTGCGGTGGACTTCATCAGGAACCGGCCAACGAAGCAACCCTTCATGGTTTATCTGCCATTGGGAAATCCCCATCCGGCCTACCGGGTTGAGCAGGAATATTATGACCGGATCAATCCGGATAAACTGAGGCCGCGCATACGGGTTCCGGATGCCGGCGGGAATTTGCCGAAGGTCCTTGACTCGCTCCGGTCGGTGTATGGGGCGGAGCACATCACCGAGGCAATGTGGCGTGAAGTCAAGCGGGTGTATTACGCCATGTGTACAAAGGTCGATGGATGGTTTGGCATGGTTGTGGATGCGCTCAAGGAAGCGGGCTTGTATGACGATACGTTGATCCTGTTTTTCTCCGACCATGGTGATTTTACCGGCGATTATTCCCTCCCGGAAAAGACTCACAGTACCATGCAGGATTGCCTGGTACGGGTACCCTTGATGATCAAACCGCATCGTGGGGTGGCGGTAAAACCCGGCATACGGGATCATATGACGGAATTGCTGGACGTGACGGCGACGATCTACGACCTGCTGGGGATCAATCCCGGTTATGATCATCAGGGGAAATCGCTGCGCGAATCCCTGGCTGGATCGGAGACGGAAATTCACGAGGCCGTTTTTGCCGAAGTGGGCGGACGGAAGGACGAAACGGCATTCTTTAACAAGGAAGTCGATAATCTGCCGCCACAGTCATTCTATGGCATGCAGAGCCGGGGCGCCCGCCCGTATGCCCGGGAAGGCTCGCATGCGGTGATGTGCCGGACCCATGACTACAAGTATATCCGGCGGGTATATAACGGCCATCATGAGTTGTATGATTTGCATGCCGACCCGGGGGAAACACGGAATCTTGCGGGTGATCCTGCCATGGCGACCGTTGAATCCCGTCTGCAGATGCTGATGCTGGATTATTTTCTGCGGACATCCGATGTGATGCCGCACGCGCGGGATTCGCGGCAGATATAATGGGGGACGGGAGGGGATGATCATGAGAACCAAGTGCAAGGTTAAGCGGTCGAGAATCCGTGTGCTGGAAACACCGATCCCTCGAACACGCGACCCGTTCATCAATAATTTCCCCGTGCCGCTCACCCCGGATCCGGCAACCGGCGCGGCCCGATACTGGATGAGCACGGTCAATTTTCATTCCGGTTGCTTCGGCGTTTGTTTTGATGAATTCGGGAATCACCGGATCTACCGCTTCAAGACGGCGGATTTACCCCTGGCCTACAGTGTGGTGCAACAGAATGAGGACACGCTCTGGCTGGTTCACGACCTGGCCTCGATCAAACGACTATCCTTGCGGACTGGGAAAATTGAGAAATACGAAACAGGGGCAAAAAGCGGCCTGGTCTTTGCGGGGATGCCGTATGATCCGGTAACCGGGAAGGTATTTGCGGTGGCGGTAACACCACCCGTGACATCATGGTTCGTGTTTAACATTCACCAACGGAAGGCAATACAGACCGGGGAGCTTCCCGATGGAGCCGGAAAATACATGCGGTGGAGTTTCCCGAACGGGGATGGAACGTACAGCGTCAGCACGCATGTGCCGGGCAATCACCTGTTGCGATGGAATCCCCGAACGGACGAACTGCAGGATTTGGTTTTGGCTGCCGATACCAGTTCTGAAGATACGTCGGCTACAACCTATTTTTTGCTTCGTGATGAGAGGGGCCGGATCTATGTGCCTAAAAAAGGTTGGTTCGATCCCCGGAAATGGCAATGGGTGAAAGATGGGCCGCGTCCCGAGACCGAGATGACCTGGTTTGCCCGATGGGGGACCCGTGCCGCCGGTATAACCTATCAGGGATCCACCGCACACTTGGGCATTTGGGATATGTCGTCCGGTTCGGTCGCTCATTGCTGCGACATAGCTGATACACCCCTGCAGAACGTGGCCGCAACCCCATCCGGTTCAGTGGTTGGCATTAGTCTGTACGGTGAATTCTTCCGATATAACGGTATCACGGGTGCCTTGGAGGCGTCACGTTGGCTGGAAACCGATGCCGTGGGGCACATTGATTGCATTTGTCGGGTCGATGAACGGCGAATTTTAGGAACCACCTTCATTACCCAGCGGTTCTGGGAAGCTGATCTCAAAACGGGCAAGGGACAGGATTTGGGACGGGCGGCGCCCGGCAATGGCGAGATCATGAAATTGGTCAAGGTCGGCAAGAAGATTTACCTGGCGGCCTATACGGGTGGGGAATTGATGGAATATGACCCCAGCCAAGCGGCCCGATTTCCTGAGAATCCCCGGGTTATTGCTGATCCGCCGGGTGGGATGCGCCCCGTTTCCATTTGTACGGATGGTCGTCAGGTCTGGTATTCCTGCAGTCGGGAATATGGGAATCTGGGGTGTGCCCTGTCACGGTACGACACCAAAAGCGGTACCGCCGTTTATGCGAAGAACCCACTGGGTGACCTGATGATTCATTCATTGGTGTATGATAAACGGACTCGCACGTTACTGGCCGGGACGACTATTCATGCAGACTGCCAATCAGCCAAGCCAACCGCTTGTGACAATTGTATCGCCAGGCTCGATGCCATGACCCTTGCCGTGATCGAACGGGTCGAGGTGTTGGGGAATGGATGGATGTTGTCATGGATTGGCCCGCTTTCGCAGGATGTCTGGCTGGCCTATTGCAGGGGCGAGCATGGTGGGTTCTTTGCCGTGCCTACCAATCCATTAAGGAATCCTCGTCTGACGGATCGGCTTCCGGTCCCGGACGATACCCGATCGGTTATTTTCGCCGGCCGTAAGGGGCATTTTGTACTGGGACGTGATTCGGGCGTTGAATATTGGGATTTGCTGAAAAACCACAAGTTGGAAGTCCTGCAGAAACCAGGCAGACCCATTCGAAAAATCGAGGTACAGGGAAATGATGTACTGATCCTGCACCCGGATCGTATCCGCATTCTGGAGAAGGTTGTTTCAGGCTGCTGATAATTAAACAACTGCCGTATTACCACTCGAACCCGATGCCGTTCAGGAACGCGCGGGCGAGGACGGTGTGCCCGGGGAGTCCCGGATGAACCCGGTCCCAGGCAAACATTTCGCTGGGCAGGTGCTTGAGAACGGCGTCGAAGGCGGCCTGTGTATCCACGAAAATGGCACCCTGTTGACGGGCGATTTTCTTAACCATCGCGCCGTACTGGTCCATGCGTTTGCGCATGTCATCGCTGCGGTTGTCCTCGATGTAGTAGGGGGTCATCATGACCAGTCCCTTGACCTTTGTCTTGCCGACCAGCGTCTTGAGCGTCTTTTCATACTGGTCGGGGAGCACGTGGTGACGGGTTTCAAGCGGGCAATCGAACTGGCGCCAGACATCGTTGATACCGATCATGATGGACAGCCAGTCGGGCTTGAGATCGATGACATCGCGTTTCCACCGCGCTTCGAGATCGCGTACGGTGTGACCGCTGGAGCCGGTATTGACAACCCGGATCCGGCGTTCCGGGTAGCGGGTGGTCAACAGGGCATTGACCAGGTTGACGTACCCGTTCCCGAGTCCGTTGCCGACGCCAAAGGGCTGGGCACGTCCACAATCCGTGATGGAATCGCCGATGAACAGCAGGGTTTGTTTTGCGCCAATTTTCATAATGAGTGTTTTACTCCTTCTATGATACGTATAAATCAAACGGTAAGAGCCTGTTTCTCACACACAACGCGGTGGAATATCATCCGGTATACCAGTTTGTTGCAAGCTTGATATTGTATGCGGGAGGCGGCATGGTGAAGCCGGTATGGCATTGGAATAAATGAATGATCAGCCAACGTGAACGTTTTTGCAGAACCTATGATTTCCAATCCGTGGACCGTCCACCCCGATGGGAAGCGGTTTCGTTCTGGCAGGAAACCATCGATGCCTGGCAAGCAAAGGGTGGGTTGCCTGAGTCGGTTCGTGATGCGGGCGCCGCAGGACTTCACTACGGGATTGAGCCCTGGATCGGGATTTCCGGTGGACTTGGCCTGACGGGGATGGCGCTTCAGGGACCGCCGGTTCAATGGAAGACGATCCAGCAGGATGGTGCTTCATCGGTTACCGAGAGCGACCTGGGGGCCGTTGTACGTCAACGGACGGATGGGGGAACCAGCATGCCTCAATTCATCCGTTTTCCGGTCGAATCGAAGGAAGATTGGGAACGCAAGATCAAACCGCGTTACCGTCCTGAAGGGCATGTTTTTGCCGGCCTGGAGGATGAAGCCCGACGGGTCAAATCGCTGGGCGATATTCCCATCAGTTTGTATCTGGTCGGGCTGTATGCCTTCTGGCGGAACTTCTGGGGCGAAGAAAAGCTGGCTTACGCCTTCTACGATGAGCCGGATACCCTGCACGATATGGCCAAGACCTGGCTTGCGATGCACGCCGCGAATGTTGGCCGGGTGTTGGCTGCCATCCCCTGTGACTGGACCTTGTTCCATGAAGATATGGCATGCAAGGGAGGACCGCTCATCGGTCCTGACATGTTTCGCGAATTTATGACTCCCTATTACCGTGAATTGCTCCAACAGCTGCGTTCGCTTGGGCAGCATCGGCTGGCGGTGGATTCCGATGGTGATAACAAGGATGTGTTGGAATGTTTTGTGGACCTGGGGATTAACGGCCTTTACCCGTTTGAAGTTGCCGCGGGTTCCAATGCCCTGGCATTCCGGAAGAAACATCCCGATTTTGTCGTCCTGGGCGCCCTTGATAAGCGGGTACTCCTGCAATCCCGCGAGGCCATCCGGCGGGAAGTGATGGAAAAAGTGCCCGTGTTGTGGGAGCAAGGCGGATTCATCCCGTCGGTTGATCATTCGGTTCCTCCCTGTCCCCGGGAACATTTTGAGTATTTCCTGGAATGTGTGCGGTCGGTATTCGGTTGAGGACTTTAATCATGATGAACAACATCCTGTTACCTGTCCGTGTGAATCCATTGATTGTTCATTCTGACGAGCGACGACGCTCACTGGGGTCTGGATGGACGTTTCGTCTGGATCCCGATAACCGTGGAGTGTCCGAAAAATGGTTCCAGGAAGCGGGGGGCGGATGGGATCCCATCCAGGTGCCCGGATCGTGGCAGGGGCAGGGATTTGGTTCGGATGCCGAAGATGAAGTGTGGGACTTCAAATTGCGCGGCCGTGTCTTCCGGGCCACCTATGAGGGAACCGGATGGTATCAACATTCCTTCATCCTGCCGGAAATCCATCATGGTACACGCCTTTGGCTCCGATTTGGCGGGGCGCATCCGAGTGCGGAGGTCTGGTTGAACGGGCAGAAGCTGGGAGAAAACGGTTTGCCTTTTGTTCCGTTCGGATTTGAGATCACGGATCGGGTCCGGTACGGTGAGGCCAACCGGATTGCCGTGCGGGTGCATGAAGCGAACCGTGAATATGGGTTTGCCTTCAGTTGGCAGGGGAACTGGTCGGGTTTATATCGCGGGGTCGAATTGGTCGAGACGGGACCCTGTGCGCTGGATCAGGTGCGAATCCATCCTGATCCGGACCGTGCCGTGCTGGTGGTCCGTGCCGACATTGCCGGGAAGGCCGGATCCGATCAGCCGACCCTGCATGTCCGGGTGCGTCAAGCAGGCCAGCGTGACGTGTGTGCAGAAACATCGATTCCCGTGGATCAGCAAACGGTTTGTCATGAGATAGCGGTGCCCGATCCGCAACGTTGGAGTCCCGATTCTCCGGCCCTGTATGAAGTGGATGTTCGTTTACTTCATGATGGTCTCGTCATGGATGCGATGACCGAACGTATCGGTTTCGTGAAGCTGTCAACCCGGGGACGTCAATTCCTGATCAACGGCGAACCCTATTACCTGCGGGGGACCGGCGATTTCCTATCCTGCCCCGAGACCGGGTGTCCGGATACGGACCGTGACCGCTGGCGCCGGAAGCTGCGGGCGTTGCGGGATTACGGATACAATTATGTACGCTGCCAGTCGTACGTTTATGGCCCGGAATATTATGATATCGCCGATGAGGTCGGCCTGTTGATCCAGAGTGAGATGGGCATGCTGGGCGCATGGGGAGGGCATACCAACCAGCATGTCTACCAGTGGCCGAAACCGACACCGGATCATTATCCCAGCCTCAAGCGCCAATGGGATGCCGTGGTGTTGCGCGATGTCAATCATCCCTCGGCCAACTTGTACTGCATGAGCAATGAGATCTGTGACGATACGGATTTCCGGCGGATTGCCTGGCAGTGCCATCATGATACCCGCGCAATCAAGCCGTCCGCCTTCGTGATATGGACCGACGGGGGCTATAACCCGGATCTGCCGGGTGATTTCATCAACCACAATATCGATTCGTTTAAACCCGAACAACGGGCGACATTCGATAAACCCTTGATCGAGCATGAATTCCGCTGGTGGAGCAGTTATCCCGACATCCGATTGACCGACCGGTATCTTGCCGGGGCAATCCGCCCGTATGCCGTGGAGATTGCACGCACGGCCGCCCGGGCCCGTGGACAGGAAGCCTTGCTCGGAACCTATGCCCGGACCAGTCAGCAACTCCAGTTCATCGAGGCCAAGGCCAAGATGGAAGCGTGCCGCCGGGATCACCCGGAACTGGCTGGAATCTGTCATTTCAATGCCATGGATACCAATCCATCGCCACAGGGGATCATCAACGAGTTTTACGAGCCGAAACTGGCATCGGTGGAGACCTGGTTGCAGACCAACGGCGATACCGTACTGCTTGCCCATGTGAACTTCGAGGACCGGGTGCTGGTTGCCGGTGACGTGTTTTCCTGCCAGTTGGCGGTTTCGGATTACCACCATCCGCCGTTGACCCAGGGTGCTTTACAGTGGCGGTTGAAGGATGACGCCCGTGTGTATGCCGGCGGCCGGTTGGAATGGGATCATAAGCCGTATACCACCTGCCCGGCAGGGACCCTGAGCGTTGTCCTGCCTGCGTTGGAGTGTCCCTCCCACGTCATGCTGGAAGCGTGGATGGATGCGGATGGATCGAGGATACGCAACGAATGGCCGTTGTGGATCTTTCCCCGGGGTGAAAATTGGCCTGACGCTGCCACCATCCATCAGGATTCTCCCCGCACCGGCTGGCTCAAGTCCCTGCCTTCGCCTGCTCAGGAATTCCGTTCCGACGCGCGGGTCTGGTTGACAGAACGGGTGGACGACGCGGTGGTGGAGCATGTCCAGGACGGGGGATGGGCGATCATTGCCGCGGGAGAGGGACTGGTGCGTCCGCATGGCCCGAATTTCGGGTATGTGAAATACTTCTTCACGCCCCCCGCAAACTATGGTCCCTATGAGGATGGTCAGAATGGAACTGTCATCACCGCACATCCCCTGCTCGGGGAGTTTCCCCATGATGGGTTTGCCGATTGGCAATTCTTCCGGATGATCGATCCGGCGCCGCCGCTTGACTTGGAACCGCTGGGGCTGGATGACGCGGATCCTGTCATACGGGTCATTCATCGTTACCCGGTCTGCCGTCCGCTGGGTTATCTCCTGGAACGGTCGTATGGCCGGGGGGCTTTTATCTTCACGGCGTTGAATCTCGATTGGAGATTGCCAGAAGCACGTTACCTGCTCGGTTCGATGATCCGACGGGCACAAACGGGTTCCTGTCCGACACATCCGTTGTCCGAGACGGCGATGGAACGGATCCGTTCTGGCTCGCGTCTTCCTTTGGAAGGATGAATCCTGATCAGGGTTCAAGTGGGCCGACCCAGGCGCTGCCGCCGTAGCCGGTCACGTAGATACGGTCCTGGTGGACGGGGTCGACATGGACCCGGTGGGCGCTGCAGAACGGGTAATCCTCAAAAGGTTTCCAGGTTTTGCCGGCATCCTTGCTTAACCATAATGGGGAGGCTTTGCCTTCATTGTAGTTCAGCGTGAGGTAGATCCAGTCCGGGTTGCGGGGATGGATTGATGCGCTGAAGTGCAGGGCGCTGTAGCGAACCAGCCGTTCCCAACCTTGTCCACGGTCCAGGGTTTTGTACAACCCACCTTCCTTAAGTCCGCGGGAGGGGTCGTCACAAACGGCCAGGTAGATGGCACGGCTGTCGCGGGGATCGACTTCGAAATCCGTCAGCCAGCGGACATCGAGAGGGCTTGTGATGTTGTGCCAGGAGACACCATGATCGGTCGATGCATACAGCCCGACCCCTTCGGGCATCAGCCAATGGTCACGCAGTTTTCCGGTTACCAGGCAGAATAACGTGCCATCCGCATGCAAGCGGACGCGGCAGACGCGCATATTGACGCCGGGGGCGCCCAGTCCGTTGCTGATCGATGTCCACGTTTTGCCTGAATCGTCGGAACGGTACACGCCGTGTTCCCAGGCGGACGCATACAGGCACCTCCGGTCACGGGGGCTGGTGGGGTCGAGAAAAACCGATGTGATGGGGGTTTGGGGTAATCCGCCGCAGAGGGTTCCATTTGGCCGACGATGGGAACCGTACCAGCGTTCGTCGTTGATGGGAACGCCGAGTGTTGGATCGCTCCATGTCGCTCCGAAATCGTTGGACATGCCCACGATGCCATAGCCCATACACCGGTGTCCCCCGGTGACGATATTGTTGTTGGGGATGTCGTGTACTTCGGAGAAGGCGGCCCATATGCGGCCTGGAACTTCCGGATCGAAGGCCAACTCGAAGGTGTTGGGCCCCATGTCGCGGACCCACATCCAGGATTTTCCGGCATCCTCGGAACGCGCAAACCCGAGATCCGTATAGCAGATGTAATGACGGTTATGCTCGAACGGGTCCACGTAATAATTCCAGGTCGTGGTGTTGGTGAGCCCGTTGTTCAGCCATCGGTGTCCGTTGGCCGGCTTTCCCTGGTCGGGGGCATGGTGGATATCGAGATTCTTCCATGTTTTCCCGCCGTCTTGCGTCAGATAGGGGGTGCAATAGTCAGAGACCAGCACGATATCAGGGTTGGTGGGGCAGATTCCGGCGGCGGTGATGGTCCATCCGGCAAGGGCGTTGAAATAGGTGGCGGTATGGTTCATGCCCAGGTTGAAGGATGGTTGACGTTTGTTACCGAACATGACGGGATGCCAGGTCGAACCGGCATCATCACTGCGATGGACAAATGGTTCATTACTGCGGGCCGGCTGGACGGCATACAGGGTGTCGGGCCGTACGTCCGTGGTCAGCAGATACCGGTGTTGTTCCGCTTCACCCTTCGGCACCGGCAGTTTTGACGCCTGTTCCCAGGAGGTTCCGCCGTTGGATGAACGATAAAGAACCCCCTGGCTGGTTCCGTCGGCGGATGCGGTGTCCAACCATGCATAGAGCCGGCAGATCTTGGAGTCAGCCCGGGATCCGGCGGTAAATGCACGGACCGGCAAAAGGGGCAGTCCTGCTCCGGACTGGGTCCATGTGTTGCCGTTGTTGGTCGAACGGTAGAAGGCTTCCCGGGTGGCAAGGAAGATGCGGCGTTGTTTCATTGAACTGGTCAGATCAATATGAAGTCCCGTCACCGTTCCAACCGTTTTCGCCACCCGTGCCCAGTGGGTTCCGGCATCGAACGAACGGAAAACTTCGGTTTCTGTGGCAGCCAGCATGAGATCCGGTTGGGCTGAATCGATCAGGATCTGCCGCAGGTTGCCGGGTAATCCCTCGCCATGCGGGACGAAGGTATTCCCACCATCACGGCTGATGCGCAGGGTGGATGGGTATCCGTAGGCAGCATAGACGATTTTAGGGTTCTGCGGATGGAATACTCCGGCACAGAAGGGGTTTCCGAGCATGTTCGACCAGTGGAACATCGTCCAGGTGTGTCCCGCGTCCTTCGTTTGGAAGGCACAGCTCATATCGCAGTTCAAGAGGATATGGTTGGGATCGTGGGGGGAAAAGGTTGGAGTTTCCGTAGCGCCACCGCCGCTAAGCCCTGTGGGTGTCCAACGCGAGAGTGTCATGGCCGCTTGTCTCCTTCACTGATGGTTGCAACCTGAAACGCACGGATCATTAGTGGACGGTTATTCAAACGCAAGCACGTAGTGGTTTGCCCAAGGCCTACGGATGGTTGATGACTTCATCGCGGGTACAGACACGGCCATCGCGCAGGAGGATTGGCGTGATGGTGATCCCGAGTTCAGTTTCGTACCGGCGGACGAGCCGGACTTCCTGCTCGGTCAGCAATGAGACGGCGTATCCCTTCGCCCCGGCGCGGGCGGTCCGGCCGACGCGGTGCAGGTATGCCTGGCTTTGTGACGGCGCATCGAGGTTGAAAATATGGGTGACGCCCTGGATGTCGAGGCCGCGGGCGGCGAGATCGGTGGCGATGAGGACGCGGACACGACCCGCACGGAAATCGTCCATGGACTGCTTGCGTTCGCTTTTTGCGAAAGCGCCATGCAGGTCTGCCACGGGGATCTTGTGGTGGGCGAGTTTTGCAGCGACGGTTTCGGCGGTGCCGTCGCGGTGCACGAAGACGATCGCACGTTCCGGCGCCATGGCGTGCAGCGCCTTGCGGAGTACATCCGGCTTGTCGCGTTCTTCGCAGACGAGATAGCTGTGGGCGATGTTTGCATTCACGGGTTGGGTCCCGGTGTTGAGTCTTACCACGTGTGGTGCGAGTTGGGTGACGACGCTCGCGCACTCCGTCTGTTCGGTGGCGGAGGCAAAGACAAGTTGTCGCCCGGCCGGTATCGCGCTGAGGATCGTGCGGACTGACTCGACACTTTCGGTGGTGAGCAACTGGTCTGCCTCATCGATCACGACGCAGGTGATTGCGCGGGTTTTCAGTTTGCCTAAGGCGATAAGTTCACGCAGGCGGCCGGGGGATCCGACTACGACCTGCGGCTTTTTCTTAAGCTTGTCGAGTTGCCGGTCCATGGCGGTACCGCCAATGAGGAGGAGTGTGCGGATGGCCAGGGCCGCGTTTTGTGCAAGATCGCACGACTGCCGCTGAATCTGGATTGCCAACTCATGCGTCGGCGCGAGGATCATCACCTGCGTGGCTGCCAGAGCGGGATCAATACGGCAAAAGAGGGGGAGGAGATAAGCCAGGGTTTTTCCGGTGCCGGTTTCCGACCGGATATAGACGTCCTTGCCCTCCAGAAGCAGTGGACATGCAGCCGCCTGAATGGCCGTTGGGGCGGTGATGTTCTGTTTTGCCAGGGCAGCGACCAGTGCCGGTGTAATTCCCAAATCGTTGAAAGTCATGGAAGGACCCTATCAAGGATCGGGGTCAGAACGCGATAACCATTCATTATACCGTGCTTCCTGGTAGGCGTTTCCTGGAATCTCGTTGAAAGGGGATGCGGCAATGTTCTATGATCGGACCCATGCGTTGGCTGCCGCTTTGGCACTGCGTAAGACCGCGAGGGTGCAACGTCGGTCTATCACTACCTGATAACAATTTATGACGGTGTGGATAGAAACGATACCTTTTGGGGAATGAACCCTTATGAAATCATCACCTGCTGTTTCCATTGACCATGCGCTGGTTATTGACGGGCCGGTGAACAATATCCAGGAAGCCCCGGCAATCGGGAACGGGGATCTTGGTGCCCTGGTCCAGGTTTTTCAGGATGAATTTCGCCTGCATCTGGCCAAGAACGACATCTGGGATGCCCGGTTCGATCACGTGGCCAAGGACGGGGTTGTGACCCAGGATGACCTGATCCGGATGTCGAAGGAGTACGGATTCCGCCTGGAAGGGGGAGCCTATTCCGGCAAC
>Ga0208961_1000640_pt1 | contig 14063 bp, 8 predicted proteins | sample RifOxyB3_FD_184034 | JGI IMG/M metagenome (GOLD analysis project Ga0208961, IMG submission 184034) | Groundwater microbial communities from Rifle, Colorado - Rifle Oxygen_injection B3 (SPAdes) | ecosystem: Environmental > Aquatic > Deep subsurface > Groundwater | place: Rifle, Colorado, United...
CAGGCCGCCCCTACCGGGTGTGCGCGGAGGCGTGGCCTTCCGAGACGTGGTGCCAGATCTTGAAACAGCCCTGCCCCGGGAGCGGAATGCAACACGGGCGGGCGGACCGTCATGGCGGGCGGCCGGCGACGAAGTAGTAGATGCACCCGACGAGCACGGGCAGGAGCCCGCCGAGCACGCTGCCCGCAATGATGCCGATCATCAGCGGCTTGAGTTGCTCGTAGAGCTTGGCACCGCCGTACTTGGTCACAGCAACCTTGGTCAGCCAGGCGAGCAGGAACGAGAACCAGGTGTAGATGGCCGGAAACCCGCCCAGGAACACGAACGCCATCGGATGCAGTGGCCACCAAGTGAACCGCAACCGCCCCAGCCCGAGGCCCAACGCGATCGCCATGGCAATGAAGAAGGCCGAAACCTGCCTCCAGTCCGGGGTCAGGTGCGCGTAGCGCCCCCAGCCCTTGAGGGCCTCGGACGTTTCCAGCAGGCCCTGGGCACGCAGCCGCTGCTTGACCTCGACCATGTTTTCGAACGAGTACCAGGCCGTGGCACGCGGCCAGCCGGCACTCGGCGCACCGCGGTCGTACTGCCAGTAGATGTTGCAGGGAATGGCGATCAGCATGGACAGCACGACGACGATCACGCCCCATTTCGCCAGGCGTTTCAGGTCGATGTGGTAGACGTCTCCAAGTTTCATGGCCTGCGTGAAAAACGGCATGGCCGCCCAGCCGGGACCGCTGACCAGGATGGTCGAGACCAGGAACATGGTCAGCAGCGTCTTCGGCCCGAGCGCAACCGTGCCACAAAAGGCCCAGATCATGACGCACGGGTAGACGTACGTGCCGATGATGAACCCACCCGTCTCGGCAATCATGCGGCTGATGACCACGTGCACCATGTAGACCAGGAAAGTGTAGACGATCGCCAACTGCCAGTCGAGTCCGACCAGGACCAGTTGCAGGATGAACAGCAGGGTGCAGACCAGGAAGACGCGCATGCCCCAGATGGCGTGGGCCTCGGTCTGGTCGCGCGTCTTCAGTCCGACGCTGCCGCGCAGCACGTTCATGTAGTAGTAGCGGCCGGTGTAGAGCATCATCAGCACGATGGCGAAGTAGCCGCCGGCGTAAATCGACTGTTCCAGGCTCGGCCCCAGCATGCGCCCGCAGCGGAACGGGATGCCGTACGAGGCGAACACACCGAAAATCGTGCAGTAGATGAACGGCGTGATGGTCATGGTGAACGACACGTCGGTGGGCAGGAAGTAGGCCAACCCGAGCACCGGGAACCAAAAGCTCGGGTAGAACAGACCGCTGCCGGCGCCCTGTACCAGCGCCGGAGCCAAGGGCATCAGTGCCGAGAAGTCAAACTGCGTTTTGATCGGAATCAGAATCTGTGGCAAGAAACGCAGCAGATAGTTGTTGAACTGGATGACGAACACCACGAAGAACCCAATCCAAAACAGGCGACTGTTGAGAAAGGCCAGCCGACCGTTTTCATCCGGCAGAAGCGCCTTGGTGAACGTCGTAATCGGGTACGGCAGTTGTTCGTGGCTCGACCATTGCTTGTGGAACACCGCGGCCAGCGCCAGCAGCGCCACCGTGGCCGTCAGCATCAGGGGTACCCAGAAAATCAGGGTGCGCGTCCAGGCAGACCAAGGCACGGAAAACGGGGAGATATGCTTGTCCCCGATCGACAACCCGGTGACGTAGCCGTCCAGGGCCCGGCTCTCGTCGCCTTTGACGTCGGCCAGCATCTGCTTGGGCGCGATCGAAACGACGTCCTCGCTGGCCCACCCCGCCCGGACCCGCACATCGTGGTGCGGGAACATCACAGCGGTGGGCAGGTACTGGACTAGCCCGAGGCCAGGAATGCCGCTCGAGAGCAGCAGGATGCAGAGGACAAACGCGATCTCAGGACCGGAGAAGCGCAGGCGCTGTCCCATGCGGTTCAGGAGCGGGTACAGGAAGAACAGGAACAGGATCAGTGCGCCGTAGACTGCCACCGGCATCAGGGAGGAGATGAACGCCCCCTGCCGAATGACTTCGTCGAAAAAGTAGCAGAAGGCGCTGATGAAGACAACGCCCGCCAGGCCAATGATGATGCTGCGTCGAGTCACGTGGCGCCCCTTCTTTATGAACTCCCCGCAATGTACCGCACCGACGCGCAGACTCAACCGGGGCCGCGCGGGAACTGCCGCTGTCTCCGAAAAGATGACGGCGGAGAACGGTAACCGGTGGCAAAATCATGGATGGCAAAATCATGGGACCGGCAGAGGTGGAACCGCAGAGCGAAAGAGTCGCACCAAATGACAACCGAGGTCAGGACACGGCGTGGCCCAGGCGCGTAGTCCCGCGTTTGCGCGGTCCGGATTCGGGCGCTGACGTGCCGGAGCGCACCTGCAGCGTAAACCGACGCGCTTTCCGGGCCGCATGAAGGGCGTGTCGATTTAGCCACCTCAGCACAATGCGCAACCCCGCCCAAAGTGGCCGGACCGGCTCGGTCCGGCATGCGGGAGCGAGCCGCTCCCTCCACTTTGGAAGGCCTGCTGCCACACAAAAACGACAGGTCCTGAAGGCGGCACGACCAACGGTGGATCCCGTCCGTGGGGCGGCAACGGCCCCAAGTCGGGAGGCCTTCGGGTCGCAACCACGGCCCAGGGCTGTTTCGAGATTCGTGACCGTCGCGTGCTGCGAGTACCCCCGGCGTGTCCCCACGCCGGGGGGGCGGCCTGAGGACAGGCCGCCCCTACCAGGTATGCGCGGAGGCGTGGCCTTCCGAGACGCGGCGCCAGATCTTGAAACAGCCCTGACCAAGGCCCGCCACGATTTGGCATTGACGGGTTGGGAATGTCTATTTCGGGTGGAACCGTAGACGGCATCTGCACCTGGTCGCACGTGAACACCCCCGGCCCGAGCCGGATTCAGGAGTCCAATGAGCTACACAGCTTCACCCACTCGCTACCAAACCATGCCATACCGGCGCTGTGGTCGCAGCGGATTAATGCTGCCGCGCCTGTCGCTGGGACTCTGGCACAACTTCGGCGACGTCGACTGCTACGCCACGGCCCGCGATGTGGTCCTCGGCGCCCTTGACCGCGGCATCACGCACTTCGATCTGGCCAACAACTACGGCCCGCCGCCCGGGTCCGCCGAGAAGAACTTCGGCCGCATTCTGCGCGAGGACCTGCAGCCATACCGCGACGAGATCATCGTCTCGACCAAGGCCGGGTTCCGCATGTGGCCGGGGCCGTACGGCGAGTGGGGCTCGCGCAAGAACCTTCTCGCCAGCCTCGACCAGAGCCTGACGCGCATGGGCCTGGAGTACGTCGACATCTTCTACTCGCACCGCTTTGACCCCGACACGCCGCTGGAAGAAACCATGCACGCGCTCGACCAGGCCGTGCGCTCGGGCAAGGCCCTGTACGCAGGCATCTCCTCGTACCGGCCGGAACCGACACGCCAGGCGGCAGCCATCCTCGCCAAGCTCGGCACGCCATGCCTGATCCACCAGCCGTCCTACAACATGTTCGGGCGCTGGATCGAGGAGGGGCTGACCGATGCGCTCGCGGAACTGGGTATCGGCTGCATCGTGTTCTCGCCCCTCGCGCAGGGCCAGCTCACAAGCCGGTACCTGAACGGCATCCCGGCCGATTCGCGCGCCGGCAAGGCGCACGGGTTCCTCAAGGCCGACCAGGTACAGTCGAACCTCCCGAAGATCCGAGCGCTGAACGCCATCGCCCAGAAACGCGGCCAGTCACTCGCGCAAATGGCCATCGCCTGGGACCTGCGCCTGCCGGTCGTGACCACGGCCCTGATCGGCGCCAGCTCGGTTGCGCAACTGGACGAGAACCTCAAGGCCCTCGAACAACTCGAGTTCTCCGAGGCCGAACTGGCCGAGATCGACGCCATTCTGAACGCACCGGCCGGGGCGTGAAGTCACGGCGGCCCCTCGCGACCGCGCCGAACCTTTGCGCCGACTACAGCGAGGAACTCACCAGGCGCAAGGATCGGGTGGGAAGACGACGACGAAAGACAAAGATGGGAGACGAAGACCGGAGACAAAGCCCCGGAACACCTGCCTGCACCTACCCCCCAGACTCTGGTCTTTGTCTCAAGTCTTAATCTGCGGTCTTCGTCTTCCGGTCCGACAGAGACGCGTGGACGCACAGGTTGGAGCAAGGATGAGAAAACACTGGCTGACTGGATGCGTGTCCCTGTTGCTCGCCCTGCCAGGGGCCCTGCGGGCGGCAGAGACGGGCGCGGTGAAACACGGTCCGTGGGAACTCCAACTCGCCCCCGCCACCGGCGCTTGGCTGAGTCTGACCTGGAACGGCGAGACGGTGGCGGCAAACCCGACCGGCGCCGCCTCGGCAGACCTGAAACTCGACGGCAATCGCTGGCTGAGCCAAGACGGCGCCTTCCGACTCGCACGGCGCGACTGGAACGGCGACACGGGCACACTCGTCCAGACACTGGTTTCCGGAACATGGGAACTGGAAGAGACGCTGCGCTTCGGCGCCCTCGGCAAGCCCGACCGCCTGGCCCGGTCGCTGCGCCTGACCTACCGTCCGGCGACCGGCACGGAACCGGCACAATTCTACGGCCTCAACTTCCACACCTTCCTGCCCAGGCACGGGCGCTACCTGTTCCCCGCGACTGTTTTCGACCCGAACAGCCGCGGTGCCTGCGAGGACCTGGAGTCGGGCGCACGCAGGGAAGGCATGAGCCACGGCATATGGCCGCTCCTGCTCGAGCAAACGCCGCAACGCACTCTGCTCTTCATCAGCGACGGCAGACGCGACCGAAACAGCGTGTCGATCCAGGCCCAGGGCGACACACTACGCGTCAGCACCTACTTCACCGCACAGGGCTGGGCCTGGCCCAGCGTCAGCCAGGACATCGGCACCGCCTACATGGAAATCCGCCCCGCAGACGCCGGCAGCACGCTGCGCGACGCCGTGTGGCCATGGTTTGCCGACATCGGCCTGCAGACGCCGTCCGACCGGCCGGACTGGGTACACGACGCAGCACTCTACGCGTTCCACCCGGGCGGCACCACCGGCAGCGGCTTCAAAGATCTCGGCGGCTTCAGGGCCGCGCAGGCCGAACTGCTGCCGCGCCTTGCCCGGCTCGGCTTCGGCGCCGTCTGGGTCCTGCCCATCGAGGATCGGTCCTGCTACTGGCCGCGGGACTACTACCGCCTCGCCGACGGCCTGGGCACACCGGACGAGTACCGCGACCTGGTCCGCTCGACGCACCAGGCCGGGATCAAGGTCTGGCAGGACAACGTGCCGCACGGCGGCACGCCGGCCAACGGGCAACTGCGCGGCAACAGCCCACTCTGGCTCGCGTTCGACGAGAAGGGCGACGCGCTGAACTACTGGTGCTGGGATTTCCGCGACCCGAACTGGCAGGCCTACATGGGGCAGGTCTCGGAGTACTTCGTCCGCGAGTATGACATCGACGGGTACCGCATCGATGCGTGCAGCGGCAGCAAGATCGTGAACTGGCGGCGCCAGGGCTTTCCCACGCTGGACCGCACCCCGGCCAACGTGCCCGAAGACTGGTGGCGGGAATCGCTCCAAGCGGTTGGCGGCGTCATGCCCCCCCTGCCCTACGAGCGCGGCAGCCTCGCGGTGCGCGAGGGCGGCATGCAGATGATCCGGAGCATCCGGCAGGCGGTCAAGAAGCTCAAACCGCGCGAGGGCGCCATCCTGGCCGAGACACAGTTCGCGCCCTACATGCAGGAAACGGACGTGATCTACGACTTCCAGTTCTGCCACAACGCACTGCTGAAAATGCGCCATTGCGCGCCGGCCGAATTCGTCTCCGGTATGGCGCAGTGGCTTGAGGAACAGAAGCTGGCCGAACCACCCGGGACGCTCCGTATGCGCTACGTCGAGAGTCACGACTCGGTGCGCGCCCGCGGTTGGCTCGGCGTCGCGGCCACCCGCGCCATGACAGCAGTCAGTTTCTACATCCACGGCATGCCCATGATCTACCACGACTCGGACGTCGGCGAAGGGCCGTTCCTGCAGCGGCTGATCGCGGTGCGCAACGCGCTGCCGGAACTGCGCCGTGGCGATGCCTTCTACCAAGCCGTCAACGTGAATCCGCCCTCCGTCTTCGCCGTGCTCAGAACCTTCGACGGCCACGCCGCCATCGGACTGGTCAACCTGGACGCCGTCGCCGCTGATGCGGTGCTGGACATTCCCGTGGCGCAATTGGGCCTGGCCGCCGACACGCGGCTGACCTTGTGGAACGCCTTCACGGGCGAACGCCTGGGCGACGGCAACGCGGCCGACTTCAGCCAGGTCCGGCTCAACCTCCCGCCCTGGGACACCGCCATACTGACCTGGCGGCCCGTCGGTGAACCGTGCCCCGTCCCGGTCGCGCCGACCCCGGCGCCGACGCCAGAGGCCCGCCCCGCCGCCGTACCGGTGCTGACCCGAACCGACGATGCGCTGCTCGTCACCACCGCCACCTATCGCCTCACCGTCGATGCGCATACCGGACTGCCGCGAGCCATGACCGACGCGACCGGCGCGGAACTGCTCGGCGCCGCGGACATCCTGCTGGACGCCGACACGCCGCGCCTCGGCAACGTCGCACTGGACACCGAACCGACCGCAGACGGGCTCGCCATCCGCGCCCGTCTGCCGCTCGGCGACACGGGCGGGGTCCAGCTCGCCTACCGCTGCCTGCCCGACCGCGTGAGTGTCACCGCAGAACTCGACGCGAACACGCCGGGATCGCGCGTCGGCCTTGTCTTTCCTGCCGCCATTCCCACGGCGCGCTACCAAGTCAACACGGTCGAGGGTCTGCTGGACGACGAATTCGCGACCTGTCACACCCAAGGCCAACCGGGTGCCGGCAGCGTCTATTACCGCAACCAGGGCACACCGGTCGCCTGGCAGGCGGAAACCCAGCCGCTTGCCTCAAACGCGCCGTGCCTCCGCGCCTTCCCGCCGACCGGAACGGGCCTCGAGATCGCGGTCGACAACGTCCTGCACAGTGACCTGACCAATGCCATGGTGCTGGACCGGCTGGGCGAGCGTGCCGGGTGGCACGCGGCGTTCTTCTGGCACTGGGCCGGTCCGCTCGCGGCACCCGCGCCGGAGCGCCCGGCACGCTTCACCCTGAACCTGCGGCCCGTCACGGCCGCGGAACCGAACCCTACCGCTCCCGAAGCGGTCCGCAGCGGCGACGTGACACTCACACACACCAGCCTGGACTGGGCGATCGAGAACCCGCACTACCGCGTCGTGCTCCGACGCACCGGCGGCGTGATCCGCGAACTCTGGGCCAGGCAACCCGAACCACGCCTGGTCCTGCGCGAACAGGATGTCTACACGGACAAGGGCTTCACCGCAAAGGACGATTGGGAACGTAATCATGCCGCAGCGTCAATGGACGGGGAGACCGGCGCCCGCGCCTGGTGCGAAGGCGACACGGTGCGCCTGCGTTTCGCAGGCATGCTCCGTGACGAGTACCGGTTCGGCATCCTCAGGCCGCCCGTCTGGATCGTCACGGACTACGCATTCGACGGGAGTCCGAGCTTCCGCGTGCGCTGGAGCGTCATGTGCGAGGGCAACGTGAAGGGCGACACCGCGTTCCTGGCTTGGTGTGCTTCCAGTCCGGACTGGAAGACCGCGCGATTCCTGCGTAGCGGAACCGAGATCGCGCAAGGCTTGTTCGACCGCAAGAACCGAACCGGCGAAACCGCCAAGCTCGAAGGCCGACCGGTCCCGGACACCCTCGTCATGGCCGGCGCAGACGGGACTGGACTACTCACACTCGGAGACCTCCAGATGGACGCGCCCGAGCCGCTGCACAACGTGTTTACGCACGGTGATCGCCTCTACCTCGCCTGGCTCGACGAGTCCGACCGCAATGTGCGCACAGGCCAGTGGTACCAGGCCAGCATGAGCATCACCGCCGGTGGTGCGGCTCCGGCTGCGGCGCCAGACATCGCCTGGCACCGCGAGCCGGAGTCGGAAGGGATCGCCAATCCGTCGTTCGAGGCCGGCGGCGAATCACTGCGGACACTGGTTTCGGGGCAGAGTGTTCCGTTCCTTACGCCCGCCGCCGCACAGCGCCAGTGGGAACTGCCACGCGGTGCGACCATTGACCGGAGCACCGCCCACGGCGGCGCCGCCAGCATGCGCATCGCCAACACGACTGGCGAGTACACGCTGGTGCGCCAACGCCTGCCGCCGTCCCTGGCCACACGCCGCAAACTGCGCCTGAACGTTTGGGTGAAGGGCGAGAACCTGGTCCAGGGCGACAAGCCCTGGAAAACCGGGATCGTCGAGTTCGAGTTCCGCGACACAGCCGACAAGATCGCGTACCACCACGCGCCGGCGGAACTCCTCGGCACGTTCGACTGGCAACGCGTCGAGACCGTGTTCGACGTCCCCGCCGACGCGCAGGACATCCGGGTCCGGCTCGGTATCAACGGCGCCACCGGCACGATGTGGCTCGACGACGTCACCGTCACCCCCGCCCCCTGATCGACACCAGACGCGCACATTGCCCGCCACGCCCGTTGTGCTATGGTGATGGCTGGACACACCGATCGATGGACTTGAGGTTTCGGGTTTCAGGAGTCCCAACGGAGACATGCTTCGAGCGGTGGAAATGGGGAGTCTCGCAGACTAACGCCATGGGTTGACGCCCTCCCCTGATACGCGGAGTGCCCCCCCGGGCACCTGAAACCTGAAACCTGAAACCTGTAACCTGAAACCTGAACACCCCTACCCTCAACCCAAGGAGTCCCACCATGTTCAAGAACCTGTGTCCCGGCGCGGTCGGCATTAAGGCTGGATTCGAAGAGGCCGTGAAACTGGCGAAAGACAATGGATTCCAAGGACTGGACCTGTATCTGGACGCCGCCAAGCAGATGGGCGCCGGAAAAGTGCAGGAGATCTATGCCAAGGCCGGGCTCAAGATGGGGACCGGCGTACCGTGCCCGGACTTCCGCAAGGACGAGGAGACGTTCAAGAAAGGCCTGGCCACGTTGCCCGAAAGCGCCAAGCTCGCCGCCGCCTGCGGTTGCACGCGCTGCGCCACCTGGATCATGCCCGCATCGGATGAACTGACGTTTGCGGATAACTTCAAGCAGCACGCCCGACGTCTGCGCCAGGTGGCGCAAATCCTTAATGACCATGGGATCAGTTTCGGCCTCGAGTTCGTCGGCCCGGCCACGATCCGCAAAACGCGCAAGTACGAGTTCATCTGGAACCTGCCCGGCATGCTCGAACTCTGTGACGCCATCGACACGCCGAACATGGGGTTGCTCGTCGACTCGTTCCACTGGTACACGTCGCGCGGCACAGTCGAGGACCTCACCCGGCTCAAGGCGAAGCAGGTCGTCCTGGTGCACGTCAACGACGCGCCGAAAGGCGTGGCGGTCGAGGACCAGGTCGACAACCAGCGAGCCCTGCCCGGCGAGACCGGCACGATCGACATCGGCACGTTCCTGCGCGCGCTCGCCCAGATCGGCTGCGACGCACCCGTGGTCTCGGAACCGTTCAGCAAGACGCTGCCGACCCTGCCGGCCGCCGAGGCCGCCCGCATCACCGCCGGAAACCTGAACGCCATCTGGAAAACCGCCGGGCTGAAGTAGACGGCGCGGTAACTCATACGTCCCATATGTCCCCTGCGTCCCATTCCACTCATAAGACCCATAGGACAGATAGGCCCCATGCGACTCATAGGACTCATGAGACACATCGCTTGCACACAGGCTACCGTGGCGTTTGCGGGTCTCGCACTGGTGTCGCTGCTCGCGACCGGCGCAGCGTCCGCGGCACCCGCACTCTTCCCGGCGCCGCAGCAGTGCGCGGTGGGCGAGCAGCGCCTGCCGCTGCCGGCTGAAGTCGTCATTGCCGTGGGCGAAAACGCGTCACCGACCGAACTCTATGCGGCCGAGACATTGGTCCGCGACCTGGCGGAGCGGTCCCAGTGTCAGGCAAAACTAGCACGGCCGGGCGAACCGGGTGCGGACTCCGCAACGGTCGTGCTGGGTCAGGCGGGTGCAAACCCCGCACTCTGGGAGCTGGTGGCGAAGCTGCTGAAAGAACCGCTCCCCGCAATGCCCGCGACGGCAGCGCCGGAAGGCTACACACTCCGCGTCACCGCGGTCGAGGGCCGGCCGCTGGCCATTGTCCAAGGCGTTGACGCATCCGGTACCCTCTCGGCAGTCTCACGTTGGAGCAACTCTTCGAGCGGCGCGACGACGGGCTCGGGCTGCCGGTCCCGGTCGAGATCCAGGACGCGCCCGTGATGATCACCCGTGCCTATACCGGCTGCTCGCGCGACGTGACACCCGCCGGCATTGCCAACCTGGACTGGATGACGCGCTGCCGGCTGAACACCGGGTATTACGAGATGTACGCCGACCAGGGCCAACTCGAAGTTCCCGACGTGGTTGCCGACTTGGTCCGCGAGTGCGACCGGCGCGGCATCACGCTTTTCGGCTGCCTCTCGAACTGGCGCACCGAGAAGCACCTGAAACGCGAACTGTGCCCCTCCAACGCCGCTGATGTGGCGCTGATCGAGGGACAGCTCGAGCAGTTCGCGGCGCGCGGCTGCCACGCGCTGGTCTTCCTGTTCGACGACATCGTAGACAGCACCGTCTGCCACACCGCGACGTGCGCCGCGTGCAAGACCGCGTTCGGTGACCTGGCTGGGGTCCAGAACGCCTGGATCCGCAAGATGGCCGCGGTGGCGGCCAAGCACGGAATCACACGCCTGCTAGCCTGTCCCACGCCGTACTTCCGCGGCTGGGAGAAGTGCTGCAGCGGCAAGCTGGACGGCGTTGCCTATTATGCGAAGTTCGCACAGGGCGCGGAGTTCGCCACGGTGCAGCAGTACTTCTGCCCGTTCTCGCCGGCGGAAGTCGCAGCCGCCGAGAAAGCGGGCCTGCGCAACTTCGTCTGGTGGCAGAACGGCTGCTACGGGCTGCCGGGCATTTCCGAAGCGGTCAAGGCGCTGGGCCTGTGGGGCGGCGCGCCACAGGTCGCCTGGGGCTGGTACGGCGCCGAGTGGAAGTCGGGCGAAGGCCCGCTCACCAGCGCTGAAACACTCGCGGACCTGCGCAGCCTGCCGGACCGCACCAAACACGTTTGGCTCTGTGCCGGCGGCGACCTGACTTTCGCCGTCTGGGGCGCGTACTGCTGGAACCCGGCGCAGTACGCCCCGGATGCCACGGAGCGGATCGTCATCGAGGCGCTGCTGGGCCCGGGCACGTACGAACCGTACGCCGCACTCGAGAGGGAAGCACGGACCTGGGCTTACCGGTTCGCCGGGGATCGGCATCCCCTCGCCGCACCGGGCGGCACGACGCAGGACACGGAACTCGCCGCACTGGCGGCATCGGCCACGACCGCCAGGCAGCAGTTCAACCTGATCCGCGACCGGACGGCGGCAACCCGTCCGCGACCCGCACTACTGCCCCCTGCGCCGCTGAAGGCGACCCTGGCGCGACTCGAGGGCGACGTGACGCTGCTGGAACGCGCATTGGACCAAGGCCGCACCGGCCGTGTCGGGGTCACCGTCACACCGTTCAGCACCAATCCCGACGGCACCGGTGTCCGGCACCAAGCCGACCTGACGATCCGCGGCTTTCTCGACGCCTACGCGCTGCGGTACGCGATCCACGAGGAACCGACTGGGCAGTTCCGCCGCTGCCAGTGGCATTTCGGCGCCGGACTCGGCAAGCGCGCGCCCAGCTACCGGAACTGGTACGACGCCGGCTTCCTCGACGTCGAGGTCAACGGTGTCTCGCTCGACACCTGCAAGGCGGAGTTCCGCGTCGACAAGGACGCCACCGGCCACGAACGCATTGTCGGCCGTTGGGACGCCACACCCGCCACCGTGACGCTCACGTTCGACCTGACCAAGTCCGGCGCGCTGGTCATTGACGGGGCGGTCGAGCCGAAAGGTGCGGTGGAGAAACTCGAGGTCAAGCTCTGGTGCATACCCAGCGCCGGCAGCGGCGACTGGAAAGACCTGGACCGGTGGCTGGCCACGTCGTCGCGCGAGGTGCAGCACACGCAGAGTGTGAAGCTCGATCCGGCAACGGAGCGTTGGTGTCTCTACTACGATCGCACCTACGACGTGCCGCACGACAAGGCCGAAGGCCCGTGCGCCCTGATGTTCGTTCCCGCGCAGGTCAGCGGCGTCGCGGTCGATCTGCAGCCGTACGTCGTGGGCACGCGCCTCGAGTACCCGGCGGTAACACGCGCCTTCCGCCTCGCTATCTGGGACCTGCACGGCCTGCGCAATGCCGACGCGCTCAACTGCTTCCGCCAACGCACTGCGGAGTTCGCCGCGGACCTCGACCCGGCGAAGTAAATCGCGATGCGACCATGAAGGACTTGGCGCGGCCCCGGGCCGCGCCAGGCCCTTCATGGTAGAGTGGTTCCCAACTTGCGTTCTGCGTTGCACGGCTGTAGAATCGATGTCGACGCCACGGGGGACGCGGGTGGATTCCGGTTTGGTCTTGGACGCCACACTTCCCCAGACTGCGAGATTATTCGTCAGGATCGGATGCTCGACCCAGGGAGATGGACAGCATGCAGCCTGCCAGTTCGGCCGTTGAGTTGGCGAATTACTTGCGGAGGAGACTTGAGCGGTTGGAGTACTGCAACGCCGACTTGGAGCGGCGGGTCTCGGAAGACGAAGCCGAGTTCTGCCGCAAAGTAGACGAAGGGGTCTACAAGAGAGATGACCCAGAACTTGGTCGCGTCGTTTTCCATCTCGAATACGTTCTCGCGAATACGTTCAGGACTTGCATGCTCAGCGCCGTGTGCTCCTTCCTTGAGGAGGCGCTGAAATCGATGGGCTCACTCCTGGTGCCTCAATACGATGCGGAGCTGAAGAAACGAGAAGGTCGTTGGCTCAAGAAGAATCTCCTTGCATTGCGCGACATGGCTGGAGTGGATTGTCAGTCTGTTCAAGCCAGCGTGGATAGGTTTGACGACCTGATCGTGCTCAGGAACTGCGTAGTGCATTCGGGAGGAAGCGTTGCTGGCGACCGTAAACCCGAGGATGTTCGTGCCGCCGTGAAGCGCATAGACAGCCCCGATATTGCGGAGATCTCACGTGACGACTTCCTCATTTTCGGAGACCAACTCGTGCCAGAGGCAATCACGGTCGCCGAGGATATCGCCGAATGCATCCTGACAAGCAAGTTGGGGGCGAGCGTTGCGTAGGAAGAAGGAATGGCATTGCCTAACTAGGCCATGCATGCGACATTGCTATCCGCTCCGCCCACGATGGTTGGCGCTGGACCAGTAACAGGTGAGGGAGGTAGTTGTGGAATCCCTTTCCGATTTCGAGCAGCAAATTGCCGCCACGTTCGGTAGACCTTTGAACCAGTCTGCGATCACGGCTGCACAGGACTTCTTTGAGCATTGGCAGGACTTCGCAGGCCTGATCTCCAGACGCCATCTGCCGCTGCACGTGGATCCCTTCTTCTTAGCCCACAATTTCCCCAAGTACCGGCGGTACCAACCATGGAAAGGAGCGGGCTTGGTTGGGATCCTTGCTGGTCTCGCCACAGTCTGGTTCTGCTGGCCCCTCGGCGCTGTTCTCCTCTTCGCCGGAGTCATTCTGCATGCGATCGGGAATCGAATCCGTTTCAATGACGCAAAGGCTTTCGCAGAGCACCTAATGGAAGAGGCCACGTTCAATCCCGCTGGTGGCGGTTTCGCGGCGCTCTGCGCACACTACACTGCTGGCATCATCTACTTTGTCACTCCAACAGGTCAAGCCGTTTGGCCACAACGCCCTTCGGACGCGATAACAGGACAGCACACACGGATTCAGAAATGAACGGGAATCGACTCGCATGGTTGCTGTGCATCCACGGATTCTGGAACGTCGTGGGAAGAAGCAGTTCGCTGTGTTGCCCTACGACGAGTTCAGCCGTCCCATCGCGGAACTGGAGGACTACAGGGATCTTCGGCTCCTGCGTGCGGCGAAGTCCGCGGAAGGACACGCACCTGGAATCAGTTTGACCGAACTGAAACCCTGGTTGGGGTTCTCGACACGAACGAA
>Ga0208961_1000645_pt1 | contig 13918 bp, 9 predicted proteins | sample RifOxyB3_FD_184034 | JGI IMG/M metagenome (GOLD analysis project Ga0208961, IMG submission 184034) | Groundwater microbial communities from Rifle, Colorado - Rifle Oxygen_injection B3 (SPAdes) | ecosystem: Environmental > Aquatic > Deep subsurface > Groundwater | place: Rifle, Colorado, United...
ACACTCCGACGCAAGCGAGTAACGTCCGCACATGATCGGGCGGTATTCCGCCCGGGAGCCGCTGACGCATTACGGAGGCAACCCGGGCGCGAGTTGCCACGCAGGCCCATGCCTTCTATCTTAGCGCGGCGCGCCTGAGGGTTCACAACGGAACTGCGAACAGGAATCGGAGACACGCTCATGATCATCGACACCCACGCACACTTCTATGATCCGAGTCGGCCGCAGGGCGTGCCCTGGCCCAGGCCGGAGGACAAGTCCCTCTACCGCACGATCCTGCCCGAGCAGCTCAAGGTGGTGGCGGTGCCGGAGGGCGTGACGGGCACGGTTGTCGTCGAGGCCAGTCCATGGGTGGAGGACAACCAGTGGGTCCTCGATATTGCGGCGCGTGAGCCGTTCGTGGTCGGGTTTGTCGGGAACCTCGACCCCGCCAGTGCGGAGTTCGCCAAGAACCTGGACCGGTTCAGCGCCGACCCGCTGTTCCGCGGCATCCGCGTCGGCGGCGGCGCCGTGAAGCAGCCGCTCAGCAGCACCGTGCTTGATAGTCTGAAGCGGTTGCAGGACAAGGACCTGGAGCTTGACATCCTTCTCGGGCCGCCGGCGCTCGCGGATGCGGCGGCGCTGGCCGAGGCCTTGCCCAGACTGCGGATCGTGCTGAACCACGTCGGCGCGGTCCGCATCGACGGGAACGCACCGGACCCTGTCTGGGTCACCGGAATGAAGCAGGCCGCGGCGTACCCGCACGTCTACTGCAAGGTCTCGTCGCTCTCCAGCTTCGTGAAGATGCCGCAGGCCCCGGCTCAGGTCAGCTTCTATGCCCCGACCCTGGACGTGCTCTGGAACGCGTTCGGCGAAGACCGACTGTTCTACGGCAGCGACTGGCCGGTCAGCGCGCGCAACTCGGACTACGCCACCATGATGCAGGTCGTGCGCAAGTACTTCGGCGCCAAGGGTCCGGCGGCAGCGGCGAAGTTCTTCTGGCGCAACTCGCAAGCCGCGTACCGCTGGGTGCCGCGAACGGCATGACCGGTCCGGGTTCGCTGCCCGTGGGCAAGTCGCGACTCACTGCGCGACTGTGCCACGGGTGACCGGACGAGGTGGGCCACGGGGCTGACAAGTGCGGGACGGACGCGAAGGCGAAGGCCGGGGCTCTGCCCCGGACCCCGCCGGGGGGCGTCATCGACTCCCCCCGTGCCCCCCTCGGGCGTCGGGAAACGGCGCGCGACGGAGTACCGTCCCGTGCCGTTTCCCGACGCGGCGGCCGATCGGCGCTTACCGCGCCGATGCGAGGGCAGGTGCACAGGCTGGCAGCGCGCGCGGCACGGTGGCGCGGCCAGCGCGACCGACATGTCGCCATGCTGTAGTCTCGTGCGCCCGGGGGCACTAGTGCTCGGTCGCCAGAAGTCACCCCGCAATTGCGCGCAATGGTCCGCACCTTCCCAGGCGAGACGCCAAGCCGTTGACGATGCCCCCCCCAGAAATCGCCTGTCCCCTCCGCATCGTCCCCTCCGCATCCCTCCGCACCTCCAGAGACAAAGACCAGAGACAAAGATTTGAGACAAAGATTTGAGACAAAGACCAGATTTCGGTCTCCCATCTTCGTCTCCCCATCTTAATCTCCCCATCTTTGTCTCTAGCAATTGCGCGCAATGGTGGCAGAGCAGCGCAACCTGACGCAACGTGAGGCGCTGGAGCATGGACCATGGTCCATTGTCCATAGTCCAGAATTGCGGGGGAACTTGTGGCGGACGAGCACTAGACGGCAGTCTGCGACTGGATTGTATCCAGCCATTCGCAGCGCCAGCGGCACATTTCCCGCAAGATGGCCTCGCCTTTCTGGACACTGGCGTGTTGGGGTTCGCCGTTGACGCCAAGGGCATTCGTACGGTACTCGTCGGTGGTCATGTCGCGCGGCGACGTCCAGGCGCCAACAACGCCCGCACGGGCCAAGTCCATCTTGACCAGTGCCGGAAAGGCCACCAGACCCATGCTGGTCTCGACTTCGCAGGCGTGTCCCATACGCCGGCCCTCGCAGATGCCCGATGGCACGCCCACGTGCGGGTCAAGGACGAAGATCCGGGTCTGTCCGCCGCCCATGGCATACTCCTTGGCGGCCGAGTGCGCCACCACACTATTGCCGCCATGTGCAGCCTGGAGAATGAGAATGCCGATGCCGTGCCGTTCCAGAGACGAGGCAACGTCCTGAACCAGAGCGATCAAGGTTGACGGTCGCAGGCAGAGAGTCCCGGGATAGGAGCGCCAGACTTCGGAGCAGCCGAGCGCGATGGGGGGCAGGAGGAGCACGTCGTCACGCACCTTCTCCACGCGGTCCCACGCCTCCATGCCGATCATCGTGTCGGTGCCCAGCGGCAGGTGGTGGCCGTGTTGTTCGGTCGAGCCGAGAATGAGTACGGCCTTCAGGTTGGCGCCCGTTTCGAGCCGCGCTTTGACCTCGGGCCATGTGGATTCGTCGAGTCTCATGTGACTGCCTCCTTGGTGATCTGTGCGGGCAAGTCCAGTCTCGCGGAAGTACGGCGCGGTGGCTCGGCGCGTCCCGCGCCGAAGCAGGGTGCGCCGGCCGGTCCCCGGCCGAGGGTCTCGGTTCGGGACGAACCGACGCACCCTACTGCGGTCCCGGAGGTCCCGCGCCACGGCCCGCCGCTGCGGACAACCGCGAACGGGTGTATCCCGGCGCACACAACACCGGTTCTTCCCTCTGTGGATTCACCCGCACAGGTCACTCCTTGGTGCCACGACCCACGACCGGTAAGCTACCTCCACCGGGGACTGAAAGCGCCCCGGTGGGGCAAACATCGAAGCAATAACCGCAGCCGATGCACGTTTCGGTCTTGACGGGTTTGCGGTCCTGAACGGAAAGTGCGTCGAACCAGCACACGTCGGCGCACTTGCCGCAGGCGGTACACTTTGCCATATCGGGCTGCGCCTGGCGTCGGGCCGCGGCGAGCCGTTCATGGCATTCGTTCTTCTCGGCGATTTTGGCCGGGTCGCGCAGCGACTCGAGTGCCTTGCCGCACAGCGAGTTCATATCCGAGTGGCCGGTTTCGTCCATCCACCGGTTCAGGCCTTCGATGGTGCGGCGCACCGCCCGCGGGCCGAGGGAACAGGCGATCGAGCCGAGCTGCAGACACTCGCTGCCGGCCATGAGCAACTTGGCGGCGTCCTGCCAGGAATAGACGCCGCCGCCCGCAAACATGGGGGTCTGGATGCCGCTCAGGCGCGCATGGGCAATGGTTTGACAGATGATGGGCAGCACCTGTGTGCCGCTGTAGCCGCCCATGAAGGTGGCGCCAGGTTTCAAGTCCAGGTCGATGTGCAAGGCACACCACCGGGCCGTGGGACCGATGGCATCGGCGCCCGCGTGCACCGCGGCTTCCATCACCTGCAGCGGGTCCACGGCCTCGACGGGCAGTTTCACCATGACCGGCAGGCGAACGGCGGCCTTGACGAGTCGCGTCGCCGCGGTGATCCACCCGGGCAGATTGAACATCCGATTTCTGGCCCAGGCAATGCCTGGCGTGTTGAAGTGCAGTTCCACGGCATCCGCTCCGGCACGTTCCGCCACGCGCGCCTGGTCGGTCCAGTCTTTTTCCCAATCCGGGAACTGGACGGTCTCCCAAAACGCACCCAGTGACACCCAGAGTTTCACCTCGGCGGGCATCCGGGCGCGCGCCTGGGCGATCCCGGCCTCGTACTCGTCGAGCGAACTGAACCAATCGCCAGGCAGGCGTCCGCCAGGCGCATGCGTCTGCGCCGCGGGCTTGCCCGCTGCCGCATCCTTGGCCGACGGCAGCAGCAGGCTGCCGCCGCCGCGGGGATGCCGGAAATTGCGCATGGCGACCGCACCGGGCCTGGCGCTGGCGCTCTTCAGGATCGCGTTCACGCCGTGGGTAGCCGGGCTGGCGGCGATGACAAAAGGATTGATCATGCCGAGCTTCTCTACGCGCAGGTCTGCCATGGTCGGTTCATCCTCTGCTTTGCCCGCCGGTCTGCAGCATTGCGACCGGGCGGGCGTGTTCGGGTTGTGGCGTCGGTTCAGTCGGTGCGGCGGCTTGACAGGTGCTCCGGGCCACCGTCGATGGTCCAATTATCGAGGGCCAGACGGAGATCCCTCGTTCTGCCTGTAGTCTTGACCGTGAGGCTGACCTCGCTGGGACTCGCGGGCCCCGACAGCGCCACGGACCCACTGCCGTCCACCGTCAGGGCGGTGAGAAAGCGCACGGGCGCCGCGCCGTGCTGTGTGTAGGTCACCACCGGGGCGGGGACTTTCTCGCCGTAGCCGTAGCTCACCCAGCCCTGGATCGGCGACTCCTGTCCCGCGGCGACGCCACTGGACAGCCCGTTCAGGAGGAGCGGTTGCAGTCGCACGGCGACGCGCTGGGCGCGGAACACTCTGGCGTGCACGTCGCCGGCCTCATCGGTCAGTTCACCTGGCGCGAAGTGGAAATGCAGGTCGAAGCGGTGCGCGCCCGTGCCGGTGAGCAGGTCGTCGACGATCCAGATGCCAGGCTTGAACCACATGACCCGGCGCCGATGAAAGACCGGGTTGGGCAGGCAGGCATAGCCGTTGTGCGAGATATCGACGATGTCCACCCCGTCGGTGGTCCGGACGTCGTGACAGAACGGGCGCAGTGCCCGGACGTTCTGCGTGGTCATGAATCCTTTCCCTGTGGTCTTGCCCATGGACTCGCCGTCGACCTCGACCGTGTTGTGGGCACGCGTCGACTTGAAGTACCTATGATATTCGAGCCACGGGTTGCGGACCGACCCGTAGAGATAGCGCCCAGAGTCGATCAGGACGTCTGTTCCGCCAACGTTGATTTCAAAGTGTCCGGCGTCTGCGTCCGAGTGACACCACGATACGCCCCGCCCGACGTGCGTGCCGGTGACAATGAAGTACGAGTCGCCTGGCGCCCAGCCGGTTCGGAACACGTAGAAGCCGGAGTCGCGCAGGGCGGCGTGCTTCGCGCGCGGCGCCGTGCCTTCGTTGCGGCCGGAAGCCAGGTGGCGGAAGTCCGCCCGGTTCGTGAGCTCCGCCATGGTGCGGAAGAACGCGCGCAGTTCGTTCGTGTCGCGCGGGTCCAGTGTCAGGTTCATGCCCTCGTAGAGCGAGGTGTCGGCCTTGCGGGCGACGAGTGAGTTTCGGTCCGCGTCGCCGACCATGGGCAAAGACAGGTCAGGCTTGACCAGGTGCATCAGGAACTCCGCGCCGCGCTCCAGTGTCGGGCGCATGTACGGCGGCACGGGCAGGCCGTTGGCCACTGCCACCCGATACGCCTGGAGGAACGCGTTGATGGCGACCAGGTGATAGACCGGCGTGCGCTCCAAGTGGACCCCGTCATTGTCGAACTGGTATCGCACTTCGTGGACCACGCGCCGATATCCCAGGTCCAGCCACTCGTGCGCGTTCCGGAACTCGGGCAGCATGACGCCCAACTGGAAGAGGGCCGAGGATTCCATGGCCGCCCAATTGGGGCAGACCCGATGGTCGGTGTAGTGGCGGCAAAGGAACTCGGCGTGGTCGTGAAGACCATTGAGGTAGGCGACCCACACTTCCCGGTCCAGCGATGGCGACGCACGGAAGTAGTAGAGCAACGGCAGCCAGACCGTGTAGGTGCGGATTGCCGTATCGATCGGGCGCCACGGGGACTTCACCGGCCATGCGGTGGCCATGGTCTCCTCGTCCCGGTACTTCTCGGCTGGCCAGCGGGCCAGAAAGCCCTTGAGTTGGGCGGCGAATTCAAGGGCGTACTTTTCGTTGCCGGTCATCCGGTAGGCGCGGGCCAGGCTGTGCCAGAAATTCTGGCGCCAGAGCGAGCACATCCACTCGATATCGTTCGCTTCCGCCTCGTTGGCGTTGCGGGCCCAGTCGAGGTCCGGACCAAGGTCGTAGCCGTAGATGCGATGCTCGCAGACGCGGTCGGCTTCGGCGACCACCTCCGGATCGAGGAAGTCCGCGAACGCCGTCTCGTCAAAGAGGTACGCCGGCGTTTGTCGTTGTCGGAAATGGCGCACGAGGTGCTCAAGGGCGCCGTCGTTGTTGCGCTTCTCCACCGCCCGCCGCACCGCGGCCAGTTCGGGTCGGTCCAAGTCGAGTCGGGACAGAAGGGCATCGAGATCGCTCATGTTTCACCTCTTGCGGCGCTCTCTGCGCGCCGCCGCACACTGATCAGGTTTCCTGGGGGAATGTTATGCGCTTACGATATACTATCCAACGGATGGATTGCCTTGACAAGAGCGGAACTGTGTCTATCTTCCGGTATCAGTTATTCGGTTCAGAGAAATACGCGGACAAACACGCCTGTCGGTGGTGTCCATGATTCACTTTGCCATCCGCAGCATCAGCCTGCATCGCAGCCCGGAGCGGTTCACGGGGCGCTATCCCTTCAACGCCATCCTGTTTGTCATCTCGGGAATGAAGTACTGGCGAACCTGCGGTCGCGAGTTGACGTCGCCGCCGCCCATGTTCATTCTTACGGTAGACGGGCAACCGCGGGACGGGGAGTACGGCCCGGACCGCGAGGGGTGGATCATCGTGCTGGACGAGATTCGATTCCGGCTCAGCAGCCGGCGCGGTTTCGTGGAGATCGTCGACAGCCCGGGGCCGATCCAGCTTCCGTTGTTCACCCCGATCCCGCCCGAGCGCGTTCCCGGCTGGCAGATCGAATTCGAGCGCATCCAGGCGGCGTTGCAGACGCCGACCTGGCAGAACCGGTTCCGGGCGGAGGCGGGAGTGATGAACATCTTTCGGCACCTGGCCGACAGCCAGGCGGACACCCTCCATGATACCCCCGCGGCTCGCCTGAAGACACTGATTGACCAGGACGTGCGCTTCTCCGAGACCCTGTCGCAGTTGAGCCGGAAATGCGGTTATACCTCAGACCACATCCGCAGTCTGTTCCATGACGAGTACGGCATGAGTCCCAACACCTACCGCAGTCGGCGCCGCCTGGCGCTGGCAATGGAGCTGATCGCCAATTCGCGCTTGCCGGTGAAGGAGGTCAGTGCCAGGTTGGGGTTCCAGCATGTCTCGGCATTCTCGGCCGCGTTCCGGCGTCTCACCGGGGCCTCGCCATTGGCGGCCGTGCGCCAGTTCCGGAAAGGATCGACCTGAGCAATGAGGCCGGCTTGGCGGCCCCGCCGCCGCAAGGCCGGTGGGGTCGGGCATTGCACTGATCGGAAAGGGGCATGCCGGCGGCGCGCCGGGCACGGGTCATCGATGGCTGTCAGGCCAGGTCTCTGTCCCGCTTTCCCGATCCACGTAGGCCGCGTGCAGCAACGTCAGTTGCTCGCAGGGGACGACCGGGTAGTCGCGCACGGTGATCGACTGGGCATCTGCCGACTCGATCTCCCAGCCGGTGTCGGCGGCCAGGACGTATGTGCCCGGCAGGGCGGTGTTCGCGGGCAGCGGTTCGGCCAGTCTGAACGTGCGGCCTTCGATGCCGGCCACCTTGAGCGTGGTCGTCGCCGCGGCGAGCGAGATCGATGTGTCCCCGAATCGCAACTGCGTCCCGGCGAGCAGGTACGCCTGCAGGACTTTCCCGTCAGTGGCCACGGAGACGAAACCGAACCGGCCGGCCAGCGTCACCGGGCCGAACTGTCTCTGGGCGGCATCCGGCGCCATCAGGACATAGTCGGTCCGATCCGTCAGTTCGACCGCCACGCCCCATCCGCCTGTTGCACCGTCCGCCGCGAGCAACCGTGTCGTACGCACGGGGGACGCGTCCTTGTACGGTACCATGACGGCGACGTAGTCGCTGTGCAGTTTCTCGCCGCCCGCAGCGTCGAACGTGCGCTCGGCGAAGACTTGCTGGATAGGCGGGGCGTTCAGTTCCGTGCCTTTCTCGCTGCGCCAGCCGGGTGCGTCGGCGACCAGCAACCGGTGGATCGGGCTGAGGACAGTCAGGTCCATCTTCAGGTTGTCCAGGTGCCACGTCGCCGTGACGGGCTCGGTCGGCTGGCTGGCGCGCAGGTTGGTGAGCCACTTGATCTGGTCGGCGACTGGCTGCGGTGCCGGGCCGGTCACGGTGACCAGATTCCCGTTGCACTGGAACCCGTACTGGTGGCGTTTGCCGCCGTTCACTTCGAAGACGTCCACCGCGTACGAGCCGCCGTCCGGCAACCGCACCAGCACACAGGTGCGGCGGTACAGGTCGCACTGCGTGTAGGCATTCGCCCGGGCCTGGGTCACCTCTACCCCGGGCGTGGCGCCGAAGAACTGCAGAACCGACCCGCGCGGCTTCGTATTCTGGTTCACGCCGTCCACCGTGACGAGGTTGTGGGCGAGCGTGCTGGTGGTCCAGTTCTGCCTCGTAACGTCGTCCCAGATATAGCCGCGGTCGGACGCGAGTTCTTTGCCGAACGCGCAGTAGATCAGGCCGAGCGTGTCCATGTGCCGGTGGCCGTGGTACTCGTAGGCGTTCAGATAGAGGGCCGTGTCCCCGTGCGGCGCGCCGTTGCGCATCACACTCACGTGCCAGCCGGGGAACCACTCGGTGCGCAGCGGCAGCTTGGTCCCGGGCTCGGCGCGCAGGTTCGGGTTCCGGTACCAGAGTGCGTACTCCCCACCCTTCTCGGCGAGCGGCGCGCCTTGTGCCGTCTCCAGCAGTCCCGCGTACGACGGGCTGTACCGATCGGTGAGAATCTCGGCGTACGAGGCATGTATCCTGCCGCCCGCGTGCGTGTCGCCGATGACCGGGTAGGTCCGGTCCGGCGCTACCATGCGGGCCATGCTCTCCAGCGCCAGGCGGTACCGGACTACGGACTCGAACGGGTTGAGGTCCCGGAATACCTTGCCGTCGGGCGGTTGGTATCCCGCCGGGTCGGAGTAGCCGCGCAGGATCTCGGGGATGTTCTGCATCAGCCCCAAATGCATGTCGGAGTAGGACGGCGACTCCTTGCAGAACCCGTCGAAGTGGAAGCAGTCCTCGAGCAGTTTCTCGAAGCCTTCCAGGGCGCGCCGCACGCTCTGCGGCCGTTCGAACAGAATGCCGCACGCCGCACTGACCGCGCGGCTCGGGCCGCACTTGTTGTTGATGTCCTTCCAGTTCTCCGTGTCGGTGCAACCGGCGAGCAGCAAGTCGTTGACGATGCGCTTTTCCGACTCGGCATCGAGGACGCGTCGTCCATCGGGGTAGGTTGCCTCGCGGACCAGGTCGTACGCCACCGTCATGTGCAGTAGGTACGGATCGCAACCGCTGCAGTCGAACCGGCCCGCGCCCCAGAAGCCGTTGCACAGGGTCGCGTGGTCAGCCTTCTGGTGCCGCTCGAACGGGTCGATGATGACGTCCTTGGGGAACTTGCCGCCGCCGCCGTGCTGGCCCATGTTTGCCGCCGCTTCCGCCGGCGGGCAGTCGGCCACCGTGCCGTTGTAGGAGTGGTATAGCCAGTTCGGGTAACAGTGCGCGAATCGGTCCAGGATCCACACACAGCGCTCGGCGTACTTGACGTCGCCGGTCAGCGCATAGAGCTTGGCCAGCGGCAGGATCCGCTCGGCGCACCAGTGCGACTTCTTCGAGCGGATCACGCCGGTGAAGCTTGTGTGCACCGGCCACGACGCCCAGCGGTAGGCGTACTTCGACGGGTTCTCACCGGGGTGCGCGCGCTCCTCGTCGTTCTGATAGTACGTGAATGTCTGGCCCATCTTCGGGCAGACCACGGCGCCGGTCTCGGGGTACGCCGCGTTCGGGTACACGGTGCCGCAGTACTTGCAGGTCACCTTGTCCGGGTCCGTGACGTTCCAGTTGTAGATAAAGCACTCACCCATGGCGGACTTTTTGCCGACACAGGCCGGACAGTTCTGCCCGTACTCCGTCCAGTTCGTCAGTTCCGAAACCATGTTGTCGAAGAACGCACGGTTCTGTTTCAGCGCGAACTGTGCCGAGTTCTCCCAACTCTTGAGAATGGCTTTTGCCCAGGCGTAGCGCCGGATGTTCTCTTTCGCGTTGGCGATGTCCTGCGCCTTGTACAGCGTGCAAGGCGCCGCCGTAGCGGCAGGCAGGCCGGACATGAACGTCATGAGAATGGAAAGCGAGCCGGTCATGATCCGCCTCCAGTTTCCGCGTTGCGGCGAGTCCGCCATGGCGAATTCTCCTCCCGTCGTCCTCGCAATCGTACTGTGGCTCGTACTCGAACACGACAGGCCACAAGATCCGGTACGTGCCGGTCGACTCGTTGGCGCCGCGGGGGACCGTGGCCACCGGCAGCGGCCTGTGGAGTGCGGCGGCAGAGCCCCGCCCGGCGGGCGGGACGGCGACGCCGCTTTGGCTGCAGTACGTCGTGCGGGCAATGCGCCTCAGCCAAAGCGGTGTCGCGCCGCCGGTGGCGGACTTGCCACCGCACTCCACATGGTGACAGCACCGAGAACCTTAGCAGCATTGCGGTCGCCCACCACCGCAACACACGCCACAGGCGGGAATATACGTCCCGATCCTGGCCGCGGCGAGGGCCGCTGCCTTGCGGAAGTCGGCGACACACTAGCGCCCTTAGGCGCTACGCTTCGACCAACATGTTTGTCGTAATGGGTGTCAGGTTTCGGGTTTCAGGTTTCAGGAGTCGAGGGGCATGAGACGTGAGTCACCGAGTCACGGCGTCACTACACCCGCGGCGCACCGCGCCACTTTTCCCGAGCGCCAGTCGCGGGAAAAGCGTAGTCTCTGGTGACCAGAAACCGTTCTTCGGGGTCAAGGTAGTTGTCGAAGTTTGTGGCGATGGGTTGGGGCTGCCGGGGCGACAGGATGTCGAGGTGTGCCCGGAATTGCGCGAGCGCCTGTCGCTTGAGTGGCAGGTACTTGCGAATGTCCACAACCTCCACCGTCCCCGGCAGGTTCTCGGGCGACAGCCCGGCTCTCAGTGACGTGATGTAGTTCCGGAACAGGATTCCGGTCCCGACCCGCTCACAGGCGCGCCGGACGATCTGGCAGGCCGCCCTGTGGTCGGAGTGCCCCTCGTGTTCACTGGTGCAGAGGACTTCGACGGGGTTCTTCTCCTGAAGGATGGGGACGATCCTCTCGACGACCGTGTCCACCTGGTCAGCAAGGCTCCCGTCTTCGTAGTCAAGGAAGATAATGTTTTCCTTCGCGAGCCCAAGGATCCCCGTGGCCCGGATGGTTTCGTCTCTGCGTATGGCGCATACTTCGCCGGGGGAAGGGTGTTCGAAGATGTTCAGGACTTTGGAGAAGAGCTTCTCGCCCATCGTGAGGACGACGACAAAGACCGTGCGCCCTTCGTCGAGCCGTTTCGCCAGATAGCCACCGCAGCCCAGCGTCTCGTCGTCGGGGTGGGGCGCGAACAGCAGGATTGTGCCGTCCGGGTGGGTTGGGGTTCTCACGGAGTGGGCTCCTTAAGCAATCGCTTGTCGCGATCGTCGTCGCAATCGTTTCTCGATGACCTGGAACGCGGCGAAAACGGGAGCGAGGATCGATTGCGACGACGATTGCGACAGCGATTACCCGCCCGTCATTCTGCTCTCATGCCGAAGTTGACGCTACCTGCCCCTGTCGCCCGTTGTGGTGTTTCGGCCTCAACCGTGCCGCCACTCGGTGCTGGCGAGCCAGTCCACGAGGTACCCAGTCAGTTCGGCCTTGACGGCGACACAGGCGGGGTCGGCGCTCAGGTTCCGGGACTCCAGCGGATCGGCATGCAGGTCGTACAACTCGTCGCGGTGTCCCGGGCTCCAGACGATGTACTTGTGGGTCGGGGTGCGCACGCACTTGCCGCGCTGCTTCCGGTCATTCGAGACGTACTCGGCGAAGACCGCGCTCGGCGCGGTGGTATTGGAGCCGTCGACACGCGGCCGCAGTGACGTTGCCGCCATGGTGTCGGGGATCGGCACGCCTGCGTAGTCGAGGACGGTCGGCGCAATGCCGAACACCTCGGCTAGGGCGGCATCGACCCGGCCTGCATTGCCCTGGCCGGTGGGCGGCTTGAGGATCAGCGGGACCCGGAGAATCGGCTCGTAGAAGAGGCACTTGCCGGTGCGGGCGCGTTCGCACAGGAACTCGCCGTGGTCACTGGTGAGGATGATGAGCGTGTTGTCGTACAGCCCGCGCGCCTTCAGCAACGCGACGGTCTGGGCGACGTAGTCGTCAATGCAGGTGATCATGCCCCAGTAGTAGGCGATGGTGCGGCGCACGAGCGACTCGTCCTGCCAGCGGTCGCGCCAGGACGGGGCGCCGGGGATGTCGCAGGGCAGGGGGACGTCGGCGGGATTGTAGAGGCTGCGGTAGGGCTCGGGCGGGTCCCATGGATCGTGCGGACCACAGAAGCCGTACCAGAGGAAGAACGGCTGTTCGCCCTGTGCCGAGCGCGTGATGAACGCATCCGCCTGCTGCGCGGTCCAGTGCTCGACGTACTCGTCGCGGTTCAGCGGGTTGTCGAACAGGCCGATCTTGCGATAGGCGTCCTGGTCGCGCCGCGCGGAGTAGATCAGTTCGTAGCCGCCGGGGCGTTTCGCCTCGAGCCAGGCGGCGTAGTTCGGCCCGAGCGGGGCCGGGCCAAGCGGCGAGCCGAACGCCTGTTTCCAACGCACGCCCTTGCCGCCCGTTAGGTTGTGATAGTCGAAGCCTTTTTCCGGGTACATGTGGATCTTGCCGACCGCGCCGGTGCAGTACCCGTGCTTCTGCAAGTGCTCCATGAACGTCAGTTCCCACGGCGGCAGTCCCGGCGTGTCGTCTACCACCGTCTCCATGTATGTGACTCCGTGCTGGTGCGGGTAGCGGCCGGTCTGGATACAGGCACGGCTGGGCACGCAGACCGTGTTTTGGACACACGCGTGCGAGAAGTTCACGCCGTCCCGCGCCAGCGCATCCATGGCCGGGGTGCGGATCATGGCATTGCCGTTGACCCCAAGCGCGTCGTATCGCTGCTGGTCGGTCGTGATGAGGATGATGTTCGGGGGCACGGTGGACCTCGTCCGGTTGCGTCAGATTCCAGTGGCGATGCAGGAATCCACGGGTTTCAGTGTTCAGTATTCAAGTCGGTCGCTCGTCTCTGGGGCTGGTGAAACAGTGACCGCAGTCGGCCGACTTGGCACTCGGTGTTCACCGCACCTTGTCGGCGTCAGGGCACAATAGTGCGCCGTCCGCCAGAGATGCCCCTGCCACTCGTCCGTCCAAGCGGCATCAGGGCGCTTCTCCGGTCGCCAACGGCGACGCGCATGGTCCAGCCCAGGGTCAAGCGACCCTGGGGGCTCTAGTCGTTCGGCTTGCTGGTCCAGTGCCCTGCCGGCGGGTTGAACTCGTACGTGCAATGCCCGTCACCGTAGGCGTAGGAAGCGCCATTCATGTGCCGCCGCGCCACTCCCCAGGCGGATACACCGGCGAACATCTCGGCCCACGTCGTCGTCATCCGCAGTTCGGCGCCTTTGCCGTCCGTGAGCCAGATAGTGGTGTCCGGCTGGGGATAGTAGCGGGTGTGAGCCAGCGGGATGTAGTAGACCCCGTATGGATAGACGCTGAGGCCGTTGATGTCGCTGTTCACTGAGGGGCAGGCATACGAACCGTAGAACGGGTTGGGCAATTCGGGCGGGCGCATGTAGGTGTAGGCGAAAGCAGGACTGGCCGGGATCTTGATCGGGCAGACAAAGACTTCGGCGTTGCCCACATACGGCGTGATATGGTCATACCACCACCAGAGCGAGTCGGCGGTGGCAGAGGTACTGCCCAACGGCATATACGTGTAGATGGCCGGGTACCAACCCTCGGTGTCGCCCACGTAAAGCTGGCACCCGATGGTGAGCTGTTTCAGGTTCCCCAAGCACACGATCTGCGCTGCCTTGTCCTTGGCCTTCTGGAGCGCCGGCAGCAACAGAGACGCGAGAATGCCGATGATGGCGATCACCACCAGAAGCTCGATGAGGGTGAACACACTGCGACGGCGCTCCGGCGGGCGAGTGGCAGGC
>Ga0208961_1000655_pt1 | contig 13795 bp, 11 predicted proteins | sample RifOxyB3_FD_184034 | JGI IMG/M metagenome (GOLD analysis project Ga0208961, IMG submission 184034) | Groundwater microbial communities from Rifle, Colorado - Rifle Oxygen_injection B3 (SPAdes) | ecosystem: Environmental > Aquatic > Deep subsurface > Groundwater | place: Rifle, Colorado, United...
CCCCCGGCCGGCGGACCGGCCGGTCATACCAAGGTGAAACTGGCCACGACGCGTCCAGAGCCCGCGAGGACGCGGGCGCTCCAAGAGTCGTGCGGTATCCGAACTGGAGCGCCCGCGTCCTCGCGGGCTCCGGGCCCCTTCAGTTCCATGGGAGTTGCGGGTGGAGATAAGGTCGACGTTTGACCTGGGCTGACGCCTAAAGTGGTCGGAGCGGTCGTGGATCCTGAGCTTGTCGAAGGGCTCGCTCCGGCACCCGCGGGAGCGAGCCGCTCCCGCCACTTTGGCAGAACACTCCGACGCCAGCGAGTAACGTCCGCACATGATCGGGCGGTATTCCGCCCGGGAGGCACTGACGCATTACGGAAGACGCCTGCCTCGCGTTTGACATTGACTCGGCGTCCGTGTAATTTCTCTGTTCGTCGAGGGAATCGCGTTCGGGGACCGGACGGCGGGTGCCGTCCGAAGAGACATGCCTGTTCTGCTGCCTTCCCCGCGACCCGCGGGCAACCGAGCGCAGCGAAGGTTACCCTTGGAGGCACGACGTATGCCAGCAGAGAAGATGTCGCGGTCAACGTACACGTCGCGAAACGTAGGGGACTACCCGGAGTCGCTCCAGGTCATGGGGGTGTCGTACGCCAAGGTTGACGACCTGCGCTACGGCACGAACCCGCACCAGACGGGGGCGTTCTACAAGCCGCTTGGCCGGCTTTCGGTGGTCGGGGACATGGAGGTCCTGAAGACCGGCAAGGGCGGTCTGTCGCAGACCAACCTCGAGGATATCAGCTACGCGCTGAACATCTGCAAGTTCTTCGACCGCCCGGCCTGCGCGTGCATGAAGCACGTGAATCCGAGCGGTGCGGCCGTGGCGACGCCGGACGAGTCGGTGATCGACGCGTATCGCAAGGCGCGCGACAGTGATCCGCGCGCCGCGTTTGGCAGCGTGGTGGCCTTCAACGTGCCGGTGCACGCGGAAGTCGCGCACGAGGTGATGTCGACATTTGTCGAGTGCGTGGTGGCGCCGGAATTCAGCGACGAGGCGCTGCGCGTGTTCAACGATACGGAGAAGTACAAACTGAACAGCAGCATCCGCATCCTGAAATGCGGCGACCCGCGCCAGATCCCGCGTTTCGTGGGCGAGGATGTCACCGGCTACCGGACGCTGAAGGTCCTGGCCGACGGCTGTATCGTGGTGGCCGACCCGCTGCTGACCCATGTTCGCGGCCCCGAGGACCTGAAACTGGCCACAGCCGAGAGCAAGAGTGCGGGAAAGGTGAGTTGCGCCCGGACCGCCACGCCGCGCGAACTGGAAGACCTGCTGGTCGCCTGGTACATCAACATCAATGTCCGTTCGAACGGCGTCGTGATCGTGAAGAACGGTGGGACGCTCTCGGTCGGCACGGGCGAACAGGACCGGGTCGGTGCGGTTGAACAGGCGGTCTGGAAGTACCAGAACAAGTACAAGGGCCCGGAGAAGATCCAGGACTCCGTCATGGCCAGTGACGGGTTCTTCCCCTTCCCGGACGCGGTCGAGGTCGCGGCCGCCGCTGGCGTGCGGACCATGGTGGCGCCTGCCGGCTCGCTCAAGGATGCCGACGTCATCGCCCGCGCCAACGAGCTCGGAGTCGCGCTCTACCACGCCCCAGAACGTGTCTTCTCGCACCACTGAAGAGGGACGGGGGTCGGGGCGGGGGCGAGCTTGAATCCTGCCTTGACCCGCCATCGCTACTTCGACGCCTTGGGGGGGGCTTTCTTGGCGGCGGGAGCGGGTGTTGCCGTTGCGGCAGGCGTCGTCGTGGGTAGGGCGACCTTACCTACTTCCAGCACGGCATCGCGCAGCGCCGGCGCGTTGAAGTAGTCGTCCCGCTGCGGTTCCGCACCCCAGGCCGTGCGACCGTCGGCGAAAATCAGGATGGGGTACTCCAGTGCCGTGCTGTCCGCGTCCGCGGTTTCCTTGGGGGAAGGCGGGTTGCCGTCCGTGGTCGGGGGGACTTGCGGTTGGCCGCGCTCCATCGGGTAGGTGATCGCTGCGACGCAGGCGTTGGTCCCGTCCAGCCGGTCGTTCTTGGGGACCGGCGAGGCCGCGGTGCGGCGGAAGTAGTCCATCGCTTTCCAGATGCGTTCGATGGCGGCCCGGTCGGTGATCTTTGCCTCTCGGAATCCACGGGTCGGCAGCGGTCCTCCCAGCTTGGTTCCACCCGGTGCGGGGCTTGTGTCGCGGACGTAGACGCGCACGTAGGGAGCACGGGTGAAGAACGTGGTTTCCTGCTGGCGCCAAGTCATCCAGGACACGACGCGGGTGATGCAGAATGCCGCCGCCGCGGCGATGAGAAGCCCCATCGCCACCTGAACGCCACGCGAGGCCTTGCCTGTGAGGGCTGGGGTGTCGGTCATGGTACGGTTCCTCCTTTGGCCGAGCGAACAAGGTCTCAGTGTTCAGGGCGGTGCAGGGGCGGCGTACGGCACACACTCTTGATGGGTCGGATCATGCTGGCCGGTCTTCCCGGACTCCTGACACCTGAACACTCTCGCGCTCCCCCCACTGTACTCTCGGCTACCGCACCGCGCAATGGCGACGGCGGTACTCGCGCGGCCCGCTGCACCTCAAGGACAAGTGGCCGAACTGGACCGGTCCCGGACAGTTCGTCTCGGACGGCGCAAACTGCGTCGAGCAATACCAGCTCGTCCCGTGCGGGCTGATGGCCGCGCCGCTGCTCGACGTGCGAAGCTGAGCATTGCGGGCTCCGCGCCCCGCACCCGCGTCTGGAAGCCAGCGACTCACGGTCAGCCGGTGTCGATTGCAGTCGATTGCAGTCGATTGCGGTCGGCGGCCAGGCTGCACCTCGGCATCCGGCCGCAGCACACTGCCGACCGGATGCAGGGCTGTTTCAAGATCTGGCGCCGCGTCTCGGAAGGCCACACCTCCGCGCACACCTGGTAGGGGCGGCCTGTCCTCAGGCCGCCCCCCCGGCGTGGGGACACGCCGGGGGTACTCGCTGCACGCGACGGTCACGAATCTTGAAACAGCCCTGTGTTCCAGGCAGGGCTGTTTCAGATTCTTGTGGTGCGGATGTTCGGCACGTAGCCATGCTTCAGCAAGCCTCAGTTCTCGCCTATCAGACATGCAACACAAAAATCCATACAAGCCAAATCGTGACAAATAATGCCAATTTAGGACTTTTGGTTGCGGTGTGAGTTGGAAAAGTAGTGGACGACGGGTAAAGTATGTGGCATGATTGAACGCCAAGCAGTAGCGAAGGCCTGAAGGTTTGCTGCGTGGTCGAGGCTTGGCGACACATGCGATACAAAGTGTAGTCACAAAGTCTGTTTTACCTTACCGCATTCCGGGGGATGCGATCCGGCATATACGTTTTGGCAAGCGAGTTTTGGTCCCATGAACGGGTTTGGACAGTGCACCGTTCCCACTGCGCAAGTGGTGGATGTGGCACGTTCAAGCCCCGTCAACACCCAGCCGCACCACGGTTGTTCACAGGGATCCAACAGCATCCAGCCGCGAGTTGAATCGGCTGGGAATGCCGTTGGCATTTTGGTTTTTTGGGCTTGGGTTGCGCTCTTGGCGCTTTCACTCTTGCATTTGCATTGCGCCGGCAGTTTGCGGACCGGTTCATCAGATTGCTCAACGTGTGCTGGACGCAAGAATCCCTCGGGCGGGTGAGAGGGATTGCCATATGACGAAAAAGACGCATGATAGACTCTTCCTCGGGTTCCTCGGTCGCAAGAGCGGCGCGCAGGGAATGACCGAGACGCTACCGCTTGCCGACGCACGCAAGTCGACTCTGCCGTCCACGAGCTTGCCGGACCCTCTCCGCCAACGGTACGTGGTGCGGCGAGTCCTGGGTATGGGTGGTTTTGGAATTGTGTTGCTGGCAAAGGACGCGTTGATAGGTCGCCTGGTGGCCGTCAAGCAGTTGTATCACCAGTTTGAGGATAACCCGCAGATCACCCAGCGTCTGCTTCAGGAAGCGCGGATTGCTGGACAGGTGGCTCACCCCAACATCGTCAGCATCTACACCGTCGAACAGGTCGGGGGGTCCTGCTGCATCATCATGGAGTACTTGGGGGGGGGTAACCTTGGCGAATTGATCCGAGCGACCAAGACTCCCATGCCCCCGGGCACTGCCGTAAGCCTGATTCTGGGCGTACTGGAAGGCCTGAAGGTTGCTCACGCGCTTCGCGTCGTGCACCGCGATCTGAAACCGGAGAACATTCTGTTTGACAACACCGGGGTTCCGAAGATATCCGACTTTGGGCTGGCGCACCTGCCGGAAGAAGCCGGGGGTGTGGAAGACTCGGGAACAAAGGTGTTCGGGACGCCCCTTTACATGGCTCCGGAGCAACTGGTCCGTGACGCCGACGTCGACGGCAGGGCGGACCTGTTCTCGGTCGGTGTAATGCTCTACGAGACACTGCTGGGGCAGAGGCTTCATCTCCTGCCCGGGGTCCGGGACATTGGCGATCCCAGAGCACTTCCTGCCGCTGGGAAGATCATCGCCGCAACCGGTTGGCCTGACCAGGTCCCTCCCCTCTTAAGAGGCGTGATTGAACGGTTGGTGTCACCGGATCGTGAAACCAGGACGCCAACGGCCGCGCATTTGATCGCCGAACTGCGACCGTTCGCCATGCCGCAGGCAGGCGAACTCGCCGGTCTGGGCGGCGTCCTGCACGCGGGCGGGGGCTATACACTTTCAAATATCGACATTCTGCGGGACATCATCGAACTGCTTCTCACCGACGGGTTTCTCTCGCTGGACGAACGGATCGAACTGGATCGACGCGCCGAACGGCTCGGCATCGATGAGCATGTTGCCACCCAGATTGAGGAGGAAGTCCGTTCACAAATGGGCCTCCCACCCCTCGCCGCCCTGCACAGATACCGGCGGTTGGTTGAATCCATCCTGAGGCTGGGCGAGATTACCGCGACGGACCGTCAGATTCTTGACGCCAAGGCCGCTGAACTCGGCATCAGCGAGGAGGAGCGCCACAGCATCGAGGAATCGTGTCGCCCCCGCCGTCGCACGCGTCGGGCCAGGAGTGCCGGGAACCGAGCTCGGCCAGATCCCGCGCCTCTGCCCGATCCGGTGCACCAGATTGAATGACGCGCTCACGGCAAGGTCTTATATGCTCAGAAAACGCATTATCCCCTGTCTTGACGTGCGGGATGGCCGCACGACAAAAGGTGTCCGGTTTCAGAACAACGTGGACATCGGCGATCCGGTCGCCATGGCGCGCTACTACTACGAGGAGGGCGCCGATGAGCTGGTGTTCTACGACATCACGGCATCGGCCGAAGGGCGCGGCATCATGCTGGACGTTGTGCGCCGGGTCGCGGCTGAGATATTCATCCCCTTTGCGGTCGGCGGCGGACTCGGTACGCTCGACGAACTCCGCCAGGTCCTGCTGGCGGGGGCGGAAAAGGTCAGCGTCAACTCCGGCGCCGTCCGCAATCCGGACCTGATCAGGCAGGGTGCCGAAGCCTTTGGCAAGCAGTGTATTGTCCTTGGCATGGACGCCAAGTGGGTGGGCGTCAGTCCGCCGTTGCCGAGTGGCTACGAAGTGGTCACTCACGGGGGGCGCCGCGCCACCGGCATGGATGCACTGAAGTGGGCACAGCAGGCTGAGGCCATGGGAGCGGGTGAGATCTGCCTGAACTCGATCGACGCAGACGGGACGCAAGAAGGCTACGAAATCAGGTTGACGTCTCTGATATCGACGCACGTCGAAATCCCGGTGATTGCGTCCGGCGGTGCCGGGCGGCCCGAACACCTGACCGCCGTGCTCCGCGAGGGGTGCGCCGACGCGGCACTGATCGCCTCGATGGTGCACTTCGGCGGTTACCGGATCGCGGACCTGAAGCGCCACCTGCATGAGGCGGGCATCCCTGTGCGTATGACGTGGTAGATGATCTGCGGGCGATGAAGGACTACGCGGGCGATACCACGTGATTGACTCCCGGGGAAACGGCCGTATCTTTGGGACATCGGCGACCTGGGGCCCAAACCGCCACATCTGATGACCTAATAGGTGACGGCAAGCCCCGGGGGGCCAAATGTAGCATCGTGAACGGCTTCGCACGCCGTCGCCCGCACGAAGGACGCGTCTTGCCCAGCGCTCGGCAAGGAAAGTTGACAACCCAGGCAAACGGGAAGCGTATCCATGACGGCCAAAGTGGCGGTACTGATGGGAAGCAGGTCTGACCTGCCCAAGATCCAGGACACCATCGACACATTGCGCGAGTTCGAGGTGCCCCACACGGTGCGCGTCATGTCTGCACACCGGACCCCCGGCGTAGTCAGAGAGTTTGCCGAAACCGCGGCTGAACGCGGATTTCGCGTCCTGATTGCCGCTGCCGGCAGTGCGGCGCACCTCGCCGGCGCTCTGGCTGCACATTCTCCCCTGCCGATCATCGGAATTCCAGTTGAGGGTGGTTCCTTCAACGGACTTGACGCCCTTCTCAGCACAGTCCAGATGCCCGGCGGTGTACCGGTTGCCACCGTGGGGGTGGGCCGGGGGGGGGCCAAGAATGCGGCTTTGCTGGCAGTGCAGATTCTGGCACTCGATGACCCCGAACTGGCCACTCGTTTCCATGAGTTCCGGGCCCGGAATCAAGACCAAGTCGCCCGCGCGGACGCGGAACTGCAAAACGAACTGACGACATGACGGACTCTTCGACATCTGATTTCATCCGCACCGCTCTCCCGCAGTGGGCCTATGCGCCGTCCCGAAACGGTCCACTCCGGAAACGATGGTTCCTGCCGGCGACCTTCCTGGTCCTCGGCCATTTTGCGGGACTAACCTTGTCGAGCGCCACAGCGGCGACGACGGAAACGGGAACGCCCTCGCCGCCGCCCCAGCGCGCGGCACCTCTGGCTGTACAGCAGTCGCTGGCCGAAGTCCTTGATGTCCTCCAGAACTCACACCTCTTGACCGGTGATGAGGCCGTCCTGCGACGCGCCGTGATTCAGGCCGTCCTGGATGCCCTGGACTGCAACGGCGCTATCAGTCCGCCGCTGCCGGACGGGAGTGTGCCCTCCAGTACCCCGGAACCAGCCGTGGGGCGGACAGGCACGTTAGAAGGCAAATACGGCTATGTTCTGATTCTGACCCTGAACTCCCAACTGGTACAGGAAATGGAAGGTCTGATAGGCGAGATCAACAGCGGTCATTACGAAGGGTTGATTGTCGATCTTCGCTACGCGGGCGGAGATGCCACCGATTCCGCAACCCAGGCGACGAGCACTCTACACGAAACAAAGCTCCCCGTTGTGATGCTCATCAACCGCTCGACGGTGGGGGCTGCCGAGATACTGGCGCGTCAGGCAAGGGAGGTGTGCGGCGCCTTGGTCGTGGGGCAACCCACCCGGGGGTTGCCATACGCTCGGCGCCGTACCGTACTGCGATCCGGGGATGTTGTGCTTCTCCCCGACATGCCGGCTGTCGATGGGGGACGGGCCCCGCTTCTGCCCGACCTCATGGTCGAAGACGACCTCGCGAGGGAAACCTTGCTCAGCCCGCGGCCCCAATCCGGTCAATTACCTATGAAGCAGGACCCATGCCTCCGGAAAGCCGTCGACCTGCTAAGCACCATCCGGGCTCTTCAGGGCAGACATTTCTGAACGGTGGGTTGTCATGGACCGCGTGTGCGCCAAAGGCGAAAAATACGTTGGGAAAACCTCTAGCCCAAGTGTCCTGCCCCTCCAGAGGCCACACGTCCATTCCGACACCGACAAAGAGTCACGGCAGGGCCCGCCGCCACCGCGAATAGATGCGCGGGTCGCGGCATTCCTGATCATTGGCATTCTTTCCTGTTCCGTTCCTCCGTTGCATGCGGATGCGCTGAAACGACACCACGTCGAATTGAACGCTCCCGCCGACCGATCCGCTCGCTTGACCGCCCTGATCAGCGCGTGCGCCGATGCCGTCAATGAGTTGGTCGGAGTCGCCAAGTCCCCCGACGCGACCATCAGGGTTTCGTTGGACACGCCCCCCCCCGGCCCAAGTCGCCCCTTGAGTGTCGTTCTAATGGAAGAGGAATCACCCGTTAGTGCGGTCCACGCCCTGACCCTTGTCTTGCTGACCAGGCACGTCATCTGCCGTTCCGGCAGCGACGCGAAGCGGTCGCCGCCACGGGATCTGGACTGGCTCGCCGCCGCCGCCGCCCACGCCGTTCTGTGTGGAAGTCAGCCTGGCATGCTGAGCGAGAATTCGGATTTTGCCAGCGTTCATCCCGCCTATGAGAAAGGTGTCTTCCCGAACTTGGCAAGGCTGGTGCAGAAGCCCGTGCCGCCCCAGTATGGCCTCGCCTACCGCCTCTACGCCGTGCATTGCCACGTTCTGGCAACCGCTTTGCGCTCAACGCTGCCCCGTGGCAACACAGTCCTTGGACCGCTCTTGGACATGCACGCGAAATCTTGCTCGGCCACGGAGTCGATCTCGGCGACCCTTGCCCCATACCTTCGACCTGCCGAGACGGTCCAGGCCTGGTACGAGCACGCCGTACTTGGAATCAGCCGGCGCAGCGGCGGAGCCGCTACCGTCGAGCGCGTTCAAGAGCGGCTCAAGGAACTGGAATCCGTTCCCATGGTAGTCCCCGGCGGCGGGGCATTTGGTTGTGTCCTGGTTCCCATCGATGAAGTGCCTCGGCACATGGAGAAGTACCGCCCGGATGCCGATGCTTTGGGCGCGACTAGGGTCGCCATGTATGATTTGATGAAGGAAGCTCCGGGATTCCTGGCGCCGCCTCTCTTGGAATACATCGGAGCGATTGACGAACTCGGGAGAGGAAAGAATTCGGCCTTCAAACGAACCATTCGGCGGGCACGCAGGAACTTCGCCGAAGCGGTGGACAAACAACGAGCTCTGGATGCCTACCTGGAGACCTTCCGTCAGGAACGCGAACACCCCGAACAGCAGTTCGAACTCTATTTCGAGGCATTCCGGCAAAGCCAAACCCGCCGGGATGCCCTCGATCCACGGTTGCACGAATACCTCGACAGCCTGACCCCCTAACCCCGTGCGCGGCTTTGACAGAGGGCCACCGTTGCCGAACGCATTGCGGTTCATCCTTCCACCTTCATCCTTTTCGCGCCACCATGGGCTATAGTACCGGGCTATGTTGATCTCCAGCCTCCAGAACCCCCGTGTCAAAGACGCTGTCCGCCTGTGGGACCGGCGTGACCGTGACCGCACAGGCAAGACCTTGATCGAGGGATACCGTGAGCTCCTGAGGGCTCTGTCCAATCAGTTTCCCGTGGACGAGCTATTCCATTGCCCCGAACTGTTCCAGGGCGTCAACGAACCGGCCTTGATCGAGCGTTTCCGCCAAACCGGGACCCAGGTATTTCAGACCACGCCCGACGTGTTCCGCAAGATGGCCTACCGTGACCGCCCGGAAGGCCTCCTCGCTGTCGCGCCGCAGCAGCACCGCTCCCTGGCCGACATCAGGCTGGGCCCGCTCCCGCCCTTGCTCATTGTCGCAGAGGCCATCGAGAAACCGGGCAACCTGGGGACCATGCTGCGGTCAGCGGATGCTACCGGCGTGGACGCCGTCATCCTGTGCGACCGCTGCACGGACCTGTTCAATCCGAACGTTGTTCGCGCCAGTATCGGGACACTTTTCAGCATGACAGTGGCCGAAACGACCACCACCGAGGCCATTGCCTGGCTGCAGGCCCGCGGCGTCGGCGTACTGGCCGCCACGCCGCACGCGGCACAACTCTACACGGACGTGGATTTGACGGGGCCGACCGCCATTGTGGTCGGCACTGAACAGCACGGGCTCAGCGAGGCGTGGATGGCGCAAGCCAAGATTCAGGTCCGCATTCCCATGCTGGGCCAGGCGGATTCGCTCAACGTGGCCACCGCTACGGCACTCCTTCTGTATGAGGCCGTCCGGCAACGAGCGGCCGCCGGCGTGCCGTCGTCCAGCCGCCGATCGTGATGGGTTGCCCGTAACGCGAGACCAACCGGTGGACAACGAACTGTTTCAATACGCGAAGGGAGTAAAGCCCGGAGAGCCCCGGCGCAGCGAGACTGAGTCGGTCCTCGAACACACACTGCGCGGGGAAGTCCTGCGAGTCGTCTTCTGCCGTGACGATGGGCAATGGGTGGTCATCAAACTCCTCTGCCCAGACGGACAGGAACACACCTGCGTTGGCCCCCTCGCCGGCCTGCTCGAGGGCCAGGACATCGAGGCGACCGGGCGGTGGGAGACGCACCGGGAGCACGGCAAACAATTCCGCGTCTCGCAGTTCCGCGCCGTACTGCCCACCACCGAAGCGGGGGTGCGACGGTACTTGGCGTCGGGCCTGGTCTACGGCATCGGCCCCGTACTGGCTAACCGCATCGTGGACCGATTCGGCGCCAATACGATGGAGGTCTTGGAGCGTGCCTCCGAGCGGTTGCACGAGGTGCCCGGCATCGGTGGCAAACGCCTTGCGGACATCCGCAAGGCGTGGGTTGAGCACTCGCAGCAGCGCGATGCCATGGTCTTCCTGCAAGGCCTGGGCATCAGCCCTGGCTGCGGAGCTCGCATGCTGGCCCGCTACGGCATGGCAGCCCCTGAAGTGGTGCGCCGGAACCCGTACCAATTGGCGTCCGAAGTGCAGGGGATCGGGTTTCTTACCGCCGACCGCATTGCCCACGAGCTAGGCATCCAGCATGACAGCCTCCTCCGTCTCGCCGCAGGTACCCTCTATGTCCTCGACCGCTTGGCTGAGGACGGGCACACCTGCTACCCCCGCAGCCAGCTCCTGCAGGAAGTGACGCGCGTCCTGGACGTCGACGAACCCCACGCAGCCGCGGGCCTGGAACAAGCCCTGCTAAACGGAGGGGCTGTGGCCGAGTTGGTGGTTCCGGGAGATTCCGAGCCCTGCGTCTACTGTCGGCGCCTCTGCACCGCCGAGACGGAACTGGCTGCCGCGTTGCACGTGCTTCTGCGCGCCCCGTTCCGGGCAATGGACCCTCCGGTGGAGACGCTCGGGGCGGGGTACCGCAGGCTGAACGAAGCGCAGCGGCAGGCGGTCCACGCCGCGTTTCGAATTCAACTCAGTATCATCACGGGCGGGCCAGGCGTCGGCAAGACCACGGTCGTGGGGCAAATTGTGGCGGCCGCGCGGCGGCTCGGTTGCCAGATCCTGCTGGCGGCCCCGACCGGCCGTGCCGCAAAACGGCTCACCGAAAGCACCAACCTGCGAGCCGCCACCATCCATCGGCTCCTGAAGTGGGACCCTGCCAGCCGCGCGTTCGTCCATGATCGCTCAAGGCCATTGCGGTGCGACATGCTGATTGTCGACGAAGTCTCTATGCTCGATACCGCTTTGGCCCGCGACTTGCTCATCGCCGTCCGCCCCGGAACCCATGTCGTCTTTGTCGGTGACCGCGACCAACTTCCCTCCGTCGGCCCCGGGTGCGTCCTGCATGACCTCATTGCGTCCAACCGCATTCCGGTGACACAGTTGACGGAAATCTACCGTCAGGATGAACACAGCCGTATCGTCTCCAACGCACATTGCGTGAACCGCGGAACCATGCCTGACTTGCGGTCTGTGCAGCCCTCGCAACTGGTGGACTTCTACTGGATCGACCAAGACGACCCGGAACGAGCCGCAGACGTCATCTCGCGAATGGTCGCAGAGCGGATCCCGGAGCGATTCGGTCTCAACCCAGTGACGGATATCCAGGTTCTCGCGCCGATGCATCGCGGTACCTGCGGGGCGCAGAGCTTGAACGAAATCCTGCAGCAACGGCTGAACCCCGACCCGAAACCGCAATTCCAGGTCGGAGAGCGCCGGTTCCGGTCCGGGGACCGCGTGATGCAGGTAGTGAACAACTATGACAAAGGCGTGTTCAACGGCGAACTGGGCCAGATCGTACACGTCGATGCCAAGAACAAGACATTCCGCGTCCACTTCGATGTCGGGCCGGTCGACTATGACTTCCACGAAGCGGTGCAGATCCAGTTGGCGTATGCCGTAACCGTGCACAAGTCGCAGGGCAGCGAATTCCCCTGTGTCGTGATGCCCGTGCTGACACAACACTACATCATGCTGCAGCGTAATCTCGTCTACACCGGCATGACCCGGGCGCGGCGATTGCTGGTCATGGTCGGAACCCGGAAGGCCTTGGCCATTGCCATCCGCAACGACCGACCGCAGTTGCGCTGGAGTCGCCTCTGCGCCAGGCTTCAAGTTGAGCAACCCTCCGGGCGGGTGCTCCCCGCCCGCCTCGCGCCCGAAAGCAGCCCAAAATCAAACGGCGACCTTGCGTCCAATGCCTGACGCAAGTATAGTCCGGCATGTTGTGAACCGGAAGGGCTGCAGCATACCAAGAGGGAGTCTTCGTCAAACGCCGGGGTTCGTACATGCCGTCCCCTTTTGCACCAGAGAGACTTGCAATCGCGGGACGGGTCGTTTATGGTTGGGGTTTGCTTTTGCGTTTTGAATGCGCAGTGAATTGGTGTCGTCATAGTTAAGGAAGAACGCAAACCTCTCGGGGAATGCCTATGAAACTCTATCATTTCCTTCCTGCCGGAGTCACCGCTGCCATCCTGGGCACAGTGTTTGTCATGCCCTTGGGGCTTCTCGCGCAGGAAGACAAGCCGCTGACGTCACAGCCGAATGAGAGAATCTTCGTCCACAAGATGCGGCGGCTTACCGCCATGGAGGGTGGAACCTCCGTCGACTGGTCTTCTGCCAACGGTCATCTTCTGATCAGCAAGCGAAGCGTCAATCAGTACTTCAACGTGCACTCGGTGACGCCGGACGGAATCCGCCAGCGATGCCTCACACTGCCCCGACGCTGGAGCACTGCGGTTCAGCACAAAGGAGATGCCTCCTGGCATCCGGAGGGAAAATACTTCGTTTTCGTGGCCCAGAACCGGGGAAGCAACTCCTATACCGCATCCCTCCCTGGAACGGGGCTCAACTGCAACCTATGGGTTGGCACTCGTGGCGGTGAAGACCCTTGGATGATCACTGACGTTGCTTCCACCAACCCGCCACGGCGCGGTGTGGTCTCGCCCCAGTTCTCTCCGGACGGCAAGAAACTGTTCTGGGCAGGCAACCTTGGCGTGGACTCGTCTGGCGCAACACTCAACCAGAGGGCCATGTTCCTGGGGGATTTCCGCATCGACAACGACGGCAAGCCCGTACTTGAGAACATCCAGACCCTGCAACCTGGCGAGATGCGCGACTGTTATGATAGCAGCGGATTCACGCCCGACGGGAACAAACTCGTCTTCTCTGGCAATCTCGGCAAAGACCAGTCCGTTTTCGGAATGGACATCTACACCATGGACCTGCGTACCGAGAAGATTGAGCCCCTGACCAACTCCCCTAACGTATGGGACCAGTACCCTGCATACTCTCCTGACGGCAAGAAGATCGTGTTCATGTCCAGCCATGGTCTCAACCTGCGTTTCTACGCCGGAGGTCTGGCCAAGTGGATGAACTACTTGGTATCCGAGCTTTGGATCATGAATTCGGACGGGACCGAACCCAAGCAACTCACACGCTTCAATACGTTTGGGACCCCCGAGCATCTTCGTCGACGCTGCTTTGTCGGTGACAGCGCCTGGAGCCCGGACGGCAAGCAGGTCACCATCTGCCTGATCAAGGAAACTGGCGGCAAGGAACTCAACTCGGATGTGATCATCATGGACCTGGATATCGACCCGCCCGCGAAGGGTGTCCAGGTTGACTGGGCTTCCCCCACGGCTGAAGCCGTGCCGTAACACCGCCGCAGGTCCGTTGCTCCAACCTCCCCCCCCCCCCCCCCCCCC
>Ga0208961_1000656_pt1 | contig 13782 bp, 14 predicted proteins | sample RifOxyB3_FD_184034 | JGI IMG/M metagenome (GOLD analysis project Ga0208961, IMG submission 184034) | Groundwater microbial communities from Rifle, Colorado - Rifle Oxygen_injection B3 (SPAdes) | ecosystem: Environmental > Aquatic > Deep subsurface > Groundwater | place: Rifle, Colorado, United...
CCGCCCCCCCCCGGCGTGGGGACACGCCGGGGGTACTCACCGCACGCGACGGTCACGAATCTTGAAACAGCCCTGGCTCGGAGCCTGCGAACGTTGACCCCGGCTGGCGTGCGTGTATGTTGTGAGTTGGTACAGACGCTGCAGCCGGCCTCAACGGCTGGTTGCGGTACTTGTCCCGGGCCGCCGCGGCCGGAAACACCGGCTTGTCAGTGTGGCGTCCGTGTTCTCACAATCACTCATTGCAGACTTGTACCGCACCTGTGTCTAACCTTTCCGCCGAAAGACCGCGTCTGTTGTCTGTCGGGCCCAGTCCAGCCTGGCAGAAGGTGCTACACTTTGGCGCGCTTGCCGTGGGTGAGGTCAATCGCGCCGTCTCGCGGTGCGAAGGCAGCGGCGGCAAAGGCTGTAACCTGGCCCGGGCCGCGCAGCGACGGGGCGCGGTGGTGACGCTGGCCCAGTTCGCTGGCGGCTACACTGCGGACTTCCTGACGGCCGAACTCGAACGTCTGGGCATTCGACACCTGACGGCGCGCACGGGCAGTCAGACCCGAGTCTGCACCACTGTGATCAGCGATGCGGACGGGACGGTCACCGAGTTGATTGAGCCGTCGGGTGTCGTGACGGTCGCCGAGTCGCAGGCTTTGTGCGCCCTGGTGCTGGCCGAGATCCGCGGCTGTGAAGGCGTGGCGCTGGCCGGAACCTGTCCGCCGGGAGTGAGCGGTGATTTCTACGCGGCGATTGCCCGCGCGGCGGGAGATGCCGTGCTGCTGCTGGATGCCGTGTGCGATGTTCGACCGGTGCTGGCCGAGGGGGTGGACATCATCAAGGTCAATCGCGCGGAACTGGTCAGGTTGGCGGAGCGGCCCCGTCTCGAAGACGCGGCCTGGCGGTGTCTGGAGGAGTTTGGCGTGGCCGCGGTGGCGGTGACGGCAGGGCCGGACGCGGCGTTCCTTTTCCTGCGCCAAGGCGCATGGGAGTACTCCTGGCCGCGTTTGAGCGGCGTTCGCAACAGCACGGGCGCGGGGGACTGCGTTTCCGGCGTCCTGCTGGCCGAGGTGGCGGCGCGGCTTCGCTCAGAAGCTACGCCGCGGCAAGCCCGTTCGCCGGTTCCTGGTCGCTTGGACGCCGAGCGCCGGATTCCGAACCGGGGCGGGGCGTCGAAGGATGACAAGGTTGCGCCGCGTGGGCCGCGTCGCCGTCCGGCGCTGAGCGAGGAGATCCTGATCGAGGCGTTTGCCGCCGGCTTGGCGTGCGCCTGCGCCTCGTGCCTGACGGATCTTCCGGCCGAGTATGACCCGGAGCAGGCGGACCGGCTGCGCGCCTCAATCCGGATCCGGCGTGCGACCGGCGCGGTTACGTGAGTAAGGTTACTCGTTCTTGCTCGGACGAGCCGGGTAGCGACGCGGAATGACCTGCGAGTAACGTGACGGCTATGGAGATACACGCTTGAAAGTCCTGGTGATCAACGCTGGCAGTTCGTCGCTGAAGTTCACTCTGTACGAGACGCACGGCGAGGCGATGCTGGCGCATGGTCTCGTGGAGCGGATCGGGCAGGCGAAGCCGGAACTGCGGTACGAAGTCAGTGACGGGCGGGTGTTGCGGAGCGAGGCGTCGGTGGGCAACCACAATGACGCATTGGGGTTGATCTGCGGCAAGTTGGTCGATCCGCAGTGGGGTGTGCTCCAGGCTCTCTCGGAGGTGGCGGCGATCGGGCACCGGGTCGTGCACGGCGGCGAGAAGTTTACCGCGCCGGCACGGATCAACGACGAGGTGAAGAAGGGCATCCGGCAGTACGCCGACCTGGCGCCGCTGCACAACCCTCCGAACCTGGGCGGAATCGAAGCCTGTGAGCGTGTCTTCCCCGGTGTGCCGAACGTGGCGGTTTTCGACACCGCGTTCCACCAGACGATGCCACCGGCCTCATACCTGTTCGCCATTCCTTACGAGCTGTACGAGAAGTACGGTCTGCGCAAGTACGGTTTCCACGGCACATCGCACAAGTTTGTGTCGCAGGCCACGGCACGGTTCCTCGGCCGGAGCCTGGAGGAGTTGCGCCTGGTGACGTGTCACTTGGGCAACGGCTGCAGTATTGCCGCGGTGAAGGGCGGGCAGGTTCTGGACACAAGCATGGGCATGACACCGCTCATGGGCCTGGTCATGGGCACACGCTGTGGCGACATTGACCCCGGCGCCGTCTTGTACCTGGTGAAGCAGGGCATGTCGGCCGACCAGGTGGACACGCTGCTCAACCGCCAGAGCGGCCTGCTGGGCGTGGCCAGCATCGGCAGCAGCGACATGCGCGACATCATTGCGGCTGCCGAGCAGGGCCAGGAGAAGCCCCGGCGCGCGCTGGACATGTTCGTGCACCGACTGGCTTCCTATATCGGTTCGTATCATGTCGTTCTGGGCGGTGCCGACGCGGTGGTGTTCACCGGCGGCATCGGGGAGAACAGCGCGGTCATCCGGGAGTTGGTCGTCAGCCGACTGGGCGTCCTCGGATGCCACTTGGACCGGGACGCCAATGCCCGGGTGCGCGGCGCCGCCGTGATCACGACGCCGGAAAGCTCGTTGAAAGCGGTCGTGATGCCCACCAACGAGGAACTCATGATCGCCCAGGAAACCGAGCAACTGTTGGCGGAGGTGATTGCAAAACGCCCGTTCTGCGGGAATCCAGGAGTCAGGAGACAGAATTCAGAATGGGATTCAAGCACAAATCCAGCGTGTCTTTCAATCATTCTGGCTACTGACTTCTGAATTCTGACTACTTCTGCAATTACCTCAAGTACATAGGCCGATTTGCGGATGTTCTTAGTCTACGGCAAGGCGGTGTGTCATGGACAGAATCGCATTGAACCCGGCCGTGCACTTCGGCAAGCCCTGTGTGGCTGGCACGCGCATCACGGTGCAGGATGTGCTTGAACTCCTGAACGAAGGGCTGTCTTTCGCCGAGATCATCCGTGACTACTATCCCGCCCTGGAGGTCGAGCACATCAAAGCCTGCATCCGGTACGCCATTGCGCTCGTGGCGTCGGAGGACATCCACCTCACTGCGGTCCCGGCATGAGATTCCTTCTCGATCAGGACGTGTACGCGGCCACGGCTCGGTTCCTTGTCCGTCTTGGGCATGACGTCCTGCCGGTGTCACACTGAGGGACGCGATTGCTGAACCCAGAGTCATGTCCCCTGAACCTCCTATGAGTTCCGCGAGATTACAGCAGAAATCGGCTGGCTGCGAGCGGCCGGCGCCGCGCCGCCGCCGCGCCGCTGACAGTCGATCCTCCCGCAGCCCCGGCGTCCGGATACAATCCCAATCGGCTGAGCCGGTCGCGGTAGCGGAGACGTCACAGCAGGGCGGTGGGGACCCGCGCATGCCCACCCTCTTCGTTGTCTCCGACGGCCGGGGCGAGACCTGCGCCCAGGTGGTGCGGGCTGCTCTGGTCCAGTTCGAGGGACAGCCGTGCGTGATCTGTCAACGCGGCAACGTCCGGACCGCCCGGCGCGTGGAGACGGTCATGAAGGAGGCCCGCGACGCGCGGGCGGTGGTCTTCTACACCCTGGTCGGCGACGCCACCAGGGATGCGATGGCACGCGCGGCGCGGCGGCTGCTCGTGCCGGTGGTCGACGTGCTCGGGCCGGCGTTCTCCGCGCTTCACGACCTGTTCAAGCGCGCCCCCTGCGCGACGCCCGGGCTGCTCTACGCCTCGAACCGCGAGCATTTTGACCGCCAGGAGGCGATCGAGTACACTTTGAAGCACGACGACGGACAACACCCCCACGAGTTGGACGCCGCGGACGTCGTGCTGGTGGGCGTGTCACGTGTTTCGAAGAGCTCGACCTGCTTCTACCTCGCGTACGAGGGGATCAAGGCGGCCAACGTGCCACTGGTTCCCGGCGTGCCGCACCCGCCGGAACTGCAGCAACTGAAGCCCGAGCGGGTGATCGGGCTGCGCATGAACGTGCACCGCCTGATGACCGTGCGCGAGGGCCGGGCCGGAGACCTGGGCATCGAACCGACAAACGATTATTTCTGCGAGCGCGCCATCGCCCGCGAGACGATCGAGGCCAACCGGCTGATGGACGCGCACGGCTGGCGCAGTATCGATGTTTCGTACATGGCGGTCGAGGAGATTGCGCGCGATGTCCTGGCCCTGACTGCGCGCCGCCGGGGGCACGGCGGCTAGCCCGGCCCGGCGTGACGGCGAAGTCCGCCAAGGCGCCAGTCGGCGGGCGGGTCCGGGGTCGAGATTGCCTCAAGGGCTGGCGTCACCGGGACGCACCCCGACCACCGACCAAAGGTCACGCGGTCCTCGTGGCCCTTCAGGTTCTCCACCATTACCTTAGTACGCGCTCGAGGGTTCGACAGCGATGACATGCGCCGCGCCGGCAGCAAGAAGCATGGCCACGATTCGCCCGGTGCCGCTGCCGATGTCAGCGACTCTTCGTCCCTTCACGTCGCTCAGGCGGATCAGAGGCCCAAACTTTTCCTGCAGGAAACTCGGGTCGCCGTAGAAGCCCGGGTTGTCCCTGTAACAAGACCACTGCTCCCCGAAATCCTCGATCGTGCGTTGCTGCAGAGTTGGCATGGATATCCCCGAGCGGGTTCCGTTCTGTCGCACCCGCCTTCTCTCCCGCCCCTGCCCATCCTCGGTGACCGACCGAATCAGTCCTTCTCCAGGGCCGGGCGCGGGCTCCGGAGCGGGAATACGACCACGCAGACGCCGGCCAGGATCAGGGCGGTCCCGAGGATCATCGGAGCATTGATGTGTTCACCGAGGATGACCGCGGCCAATACGGAAGCGAGGACCGGCTTGAGGAAGAACGCCATCGACCCGCCGTTGGCCGAGGTCTTCATGATGCCGTGGTAGTACAGCGCGTAGGCGACCGCGGTCCCGAACACCGCCACGTAGAGCAGCGCGATCCACGTCTCGCGCAGGCCGTGCGTGCCGTGCCGTGCCAGGCTGACGCCGGCCCAGGGGACGAGCAGCAGGCTGCCGGCGGCCGCGGAGAATCCCATCAGGAGCATGGGCCCGTAGGCGGGCATGACGCGTCTAGAAATACAGATGCTGAGCGCGAAAAAGAACGCGGAGAGCAGCATCAGCCCCAGGCCAAGCAGTGACGCGGTGGTGAACGCGCCTGATTCCCAGGCGAAGCAGGATACGCCCAGCGCGCCAAACCCCACCACCACCCACTTGCGCAGGTCCCAGTGCTCGTGGTTCACGAACCGGGCCAGGACCAGCACGAACACCGGATTGGCACTGAATACGACCGCAGACGACGCGGCCTTGGCAAACGTCAGGATCGCGGCGTGGAACAGCGAGATACCCAGTGCGATGCCGACGAAGCCGTTGAGGAAGAAGATGCCGTAGTCGCGAGCCCGGAACGCCTGGACCTTGGTCCATTGCGACGGCACGGCAATGGCCAGCAGGACCACGGCAGTAACGGCGAACCGAAAGAATGTGAGGGTGCCGGGATCGATGCGGTGGCCGATGATCTTGCCGGCGATTTCGACCGTACTGAACAGCCCGACGCCGCCAAGCAGGCTCAGCACGCCGAGCGTCTTGTCTCTGGGCATGAATGAATCTTTCCTGTGTGGCCCATCAATGTACCCTCGGCGCGGGAGGTTGCCAGCCTGCCTTCAGGGGAGGGCTGGGAAAGATGGAGGAACGAGCCGGCCAGGGCTTGCCGAAAAACGGGTCGGGGATCGGGCTGCAAGGCCGAGGCTACAGCAGATTCTGAGCCTGAGTACATTGCTGTAATGGCCGCGTCGCACGCGGCTTCCGGGCTCCTGCAACGGGGGTGGGCCAGAAACGAAGAAGCCGGCAGGAGGGAGGAAGTCTCCTGCCGGCTTGCCGCAGGGAGGCGGCTATCGTCGGTATCCGGAATGCCGGCCGCCATGTCCTCCCGACGGTGAGGAGGGGTGATGGGACCCGTTCGGCGATCCACCGTAGTAACCACTGCTGCTGTGCCCCCCGCCGGTGTGGGCGCCCCACTGCGACCCGCCGTGGTGTCCGCCCGAACTGTAGTAGATGCTGAGGCTGCTGCCGCCGTGATGGTAGTATCGGGGCGGCGTGTACCAGCCGTTGCTGTACGAGACCGTGGAGTAGGACGGCACGTACCAACCGGAACCGTAGACCACCGTCGTCGGCGCGCAGGGCGGCGGTGCGTAGACCGCGGGCGCGTACACGACTTGCGGCGGCGGCGCATACACGACCGGCGCTGTCGTGCAGGCCACGGGCGCATACGTGACCGCGGGCGCGCAGCCGCTGACAACGACTTGGCGCTGCGGGCAGAGGGCACCGTTCAGCAGGACCTGTCCGATGGCCACCCCCGTGAGGATCTTGCCTGCCGTGGCCCACTCGTGGTCTCCCGCGTAAGCCGGTTGCGGCTGCAGGGCCAGTACGGCCACGCTTGCGGCGCCCATCAGTGCTGCCAGTTTCTTCATTGCGACATCGCCTCCTCTCGCATTTACCAAGACTATACACCGGATCGGATCTTCTGGCCTCTTGCCTTCGTCGGCTGGGATCGCTTTTCCAGCGTGTTCTGACCTCTTTGACGCACCGCCCTGGCGGGTTATTCAACCGGAGTCGACGTAAACGTCCCAGGCAGACCGAATGGCCTTGCGGTGAGAGCCGGTTTGGCGGGATCAGAACGCCCAGACGATGCGGGTGAAATAACTGGTGTCCAGGCGCTGATTGTCGTCGGCGGGTCGGTTGTTGTACTCGTTTCGGATCCCAAGGCGCAGTCGCCAGGCCTTGGACTCCGTGAGCGGGGTTTCCAGAGCGCTCTCGTGGTTGACCAGATAGTTGGCGAGTTCGTCGAAGCCGGGGATGAAAGACACATCGTTGAGCAGACGCAGACGCTCGGGCAGGCACAGCAAGTGGTGCAGGGCCACGTCAAGACCGGGGGTCAGGTTGGACTCGCCATCGCGGTATGGCTCCTGGCGGCAGAGGAACCCGAGCCGGCCGCGGAGTTCGTGGTCCTTGTCGCGGATGAAGTAGTAACCATACCCACCGGCGCCGGCGAGGCGGTGGCCACCCGGACTTTGCCGTCGGCAACGTCCTCCACTTTGCCAGAATGACCCGGATAAACAGTGAGTAACGCCCACACATGATCGGGCGCGTCCGCCCGGGGGGCGCTGACGCGTCGCGGAAGCGTGCCGTCGTATTTCTTGACTTGGCCCCGCAAAACCATAGAGTGAGGCGTGTCGACCGGAGCGGGTCACTGCCAGGCAAGCGGTATGTCGCCTGACGGGTGGGCGTCGTGTGTGCAGAGCGCGGATCACGAGGTGGAAGTCGTGCCTGACATCTCTGTCCTGCCAGTCGTTCAGCCGCGGCCGCGTCGGTGGCCTCGGAAGGTGTACCTCTGTGTCTGTGCGGTTGCCGTTCTGTGCGTGGTTGACGCCTTCCTGGTCGAGCCGAACTGGGTCAAGGTCCGCGATGTCCGCATCGGGGACCATCCAACCCTGACTGTCGTGCACATCTCGGACCTGCATCACACTCGGCGCCGGCGTGCGTTCCTCGAGAAGGCGGTTGCCCGCATCAACCGCATGGATGCCGATCTGGTCTGTTTCACCGGCGACCTGACCGAGACGACTCATGACCTCGCCGCGACGGAAGCCGACCTTGCCGACGCCTTGGAGGTGTTGGCCCGCATCAACCGACCCCTGTTCGGCGTGCCGGGCAACCACGACTTCTGGTCTGGCCCGCCTTTGGAGAAGATACGTGCCTGTTTTCGCGCCACGGGCGGGGCCTGGCTGGCGGACGAGAGCACTGTGGCGCTGGACGGGGCTGTCGAGATTACCGGCCTTCGTGGCGGGGGGCGGGCATCGCCCCCGCCACAGCCCGCGACTGGGCCGGTCACGCCGGCGCGACACCGAATCCTCCTGGTGCATCTGCCGGCTGTGGCGCAACGAGTCGACGACGGGCCGTTCGACCTCATCCTCGCCGGTCACTCGCACGGCGGGCAGGTCCGGGTCCCGTTCTGGGGTGCGCTCATTCTCCCGCACGGGGTCGGGCGCTGGGATCGCGGGCTGTTCCAGACGCCAGCCGGACCGCTCTATGTCAATCCCGGCCTGGGCACGTTTTTCATCGGCGTGCGGTTCCTGTGCCGCCCGGAGATCACCGTGATTCGTTTGGGGATGAGCCGGGTCAGGGCTGTTTCAAGATCGGGTCACGCCGCATGGGAACGCTCCGTATCGACGCGCGTTCAGTAGGGCCGGCCTGTCCCCAGGCCGGCCCCCCCCGGCGTGGGGACACGTCGGGGGTACTTGTCGGTCCCGCAGGCGGAGAATCTTGAAACAGCCCTGGAGCCGGGTTCCCTCCCCTTGACTTAGCGGACGTGATACCCTATCATAGATACATTGTAGAAGGGGGTTGGCGGACACCGGGTGCGGGCGCCGGCGACTCAGGTTGGGGCAAACATTCTTGAACTCGCGAGGCGAACATGGCCAAGGCAGTCATCGATCCGGCGGAAGTGCGGCGGTTTGCGCACGACTTGAAACGTTTCAGCGGCGAACTGCAGACGCGGCTCATGGCGCTGCACGGCCGGTTTCAGGCGCTGGGCGACACCTGGGAGGACCAGGAACACGAGAAGTTCGCCAAGGAGTTCGACCTGACGCTCAAGGCTCTGTCCAAGTTTGTCGAACGCTCCGACCAGCACACGTTGCACCTGTTGCGCAAAGCCGAGCGCGCCGACGCCTATCTCGCGCAGCGGTAGGGTGTTGTCGGTCGGGAGTGTTGCATCAATGGCAACGGTATGGTGGGGTTTCAGGTTTTGGGGAATTTCCGCGGGCACATGCCTCCTCCGGTTCTTTTTGCCGTACCCGAAAACCTGGCCCCCGAAGCCGCTCGGGATCTTCGAGGTCATCGAGATCATCGACGCCAGGACCTGAAACCTGAACACTGAAACCTGGGTTCCCCGTGGCCGATCGCGTCAAAGTACAATCGCTCGATGCGCTGCGTGAGTTCCGCACGCAGGTCTGCCTGTTTACGATCCGGGCCCACACGGCGCTGGACGAGATTGCGGGTGAAACGCGGGGTATGAGACCGTGGCTGCAGGAGGACCGCTTCCCCTTCTGGCGCGGCCAGGTGCGCGACCGGCTCCGCCGCGTGGCCGACGCGCGTGCGGCGCTGAACCGTTCGCGGCTGTCCACGACGAAGCGCTCGCACCTTGAAGAGGAGCAGGAAGTGACGGCGGCCCTCGCCGCCCTGCGCGACGCGGAGGACAAGGTCCGGGTCGTGCGGACCTGGGCGAAGAAGTACGAGTCTGCCAGCCAGCCGCTGGTGGGGCGCATGTATGCGCTGTCGCATGTGATCGAGCAGGAGATGCCCAAGGCCATGGCACTGCTCGACGGCCTGATCGCGAGTCTGGAAACGTACCTGGCAACGGACGCGCCGGCGGCGTCCGGGGCCGATGCGGAGTCCGCATCCGACAGCCCGACCGTGCACGATCCGACCGCGGAGACGGTCGGTTCCGCCGAATCGGGAAACCCCAGTCCGCCCCCTGCAGCAGCGGGCGCGGCGGGGGATCCCGCGGGTGCCGGGGCAGGGCAGGCGCAGTGATGGCTGGAGGAACGGACGTATGCCTGTGCAATCGGGTCGCACTGCCTTGGCCGAAGCCGCGCGGGAATTCTTCGCGCAGTGGGAGCAGGCCAAGGGGTACTGGACCGACCGGCAGAGCCGTGAGTTTGAGCGCACGTACATCGAGCCGTTGCGCGAGGCCGTCAAGGCGGCGCTCAAGTCTTCCGAGGAGATCGAGAAACTGACCCGAGCCGTGAGGCGCGACTGTGAATGACGAGCTTCAACTGAGCACGGTGTTCCAGGTCCTGCAGAAGGTGACGACTGTCCCGGCGGGATTTGCCGTGCGGGAGAAGGAACTGGTCAGTGCCTGGCAGCTTCGGCTCGCCCAGGCGAAGAGTCTGTACGAACGCCGCGGGGCGGTCATCGCGCAGCGTCGTGACGAGGCCATTGCGGCGGCCAGGGCCGAGTCTGCCGCACGGCAGCAGCGGGCGGACGAACTGCACGAACTGGACCGCAAACGTGTTGTCCGGGCGCACCGCGAAACACGGCGCCAGATCCTTGAGCAAGTGGCGCACAAGGAAGGCTGCGCCCGCAGCAAGCTGCAGGAATCGCTCTGGGTTCAGCGCAACACGTTCAACGCCAGCCTTGAGAAAGCCGCCGCGGAACACGAACAGATGGACGCACGGCTGAGCGAACTCGAGACGCGTCTGCTCGCCTTGGAGGGGGAGTGCCAGAAGCTGCCCGGCCCGTACCGCCGCCTCCTGAAGCCCCCTGCGGAGTCCGTGCCGACAGCGGACGCCGAACCGGACCAGGCCGCCGGGCCGGCGCTGCTGCAGACACTGGAAAGCGGGATCGTGACGCTCGAGAACGCGATGGCGGGACTGGGTCAGTTCCCGACGCTCGGCCTGGTGGCGCGTGCGTCACTGCCGGCTCTGATCATCGGCGTGATCGTTCTGCACGGAGGCGTGTTCCTCCTTCTGCGCAGCGTGTTTGCGCCGGGGCAACTGGCGCTGGGCGTTATGGTGTCCGCACTGATCCTGATCGCGGCGTTGGGCGCGACCCGGCTCGCCTGGCAGTCGCGCGCCAAACCCTTTGTGCAACCTGTCCTGGAAACGCTGCCCGAAGCGCGCAAGACGTGGGACCTTTGTTGCCGCGCCCTGGCTGCAAAGTTAGAGCGGGAGCGCCAGCGCCTCACGGACGAACGCGACCGGCGACTGGGCGAACTGGAGCGCGAGCTGGATTCGATCGGCGGCAAGTTCGCCAGTGAACGCAGCACCGGCCTCACAGAGACCGATGCGCGGCGCGACCGGCTGCAGCAGCGGGCCGAAGCCTTGCGCCAACACCGGCACGAAACGGCCGAGCGCGACCTGGCCGCGCACACCGAGCAGTTGACCCAGGCTGCCGCCGCAGACGTGGTACGGCTCGACGCAAGCTACGTGGCCGAACGCGAGCAGCGTTGTGCGCAGGAACGGGACGAGTGGCAGCAGTTGGTGGCGGCCTGGAAGCAGGAGGCGGAGCCGCTCTGGCGCGCCATCGTCTCGCTCAACGAGAGTGCGGCGACGCAATCCCCGGCATGGACGGCATCCGGCTGGGCCGAATGGGTGCCCCCCGCGACGTTCGGACCGGCGGTGCAGTTCGGGCGGATTCAGGTGGACGTAGCGGCTGCGGCCGGGACTGTGCCGCAGGATCCGCGGCTGTGCCTGCCGGGCCCGGCGCAGTTTGCGCTGCCCGCGGTGCTCTCGTTTCCCCACTCCGGCTCGCTGGTCATCGAGACGGGCGCGCAGGGCCGGGAGCAGGCCATCGAGGCGCTGAACGATATCATGCTGCGACTGCTGACCAGTCTGCCCCCGGGCAAGGCCAATTTCACCCTGATCGATCCGGTCGGGCTCGGGCAGAGCTTTGCCGGGTTCATGCACCTGGCCGATTACCAGGACGCGCTGGTCAACGGCAAGATCTGGACCGAGACGCGGCAGATCGAGCAGCACCTGGCGGACCTCAACGAACACATGGAAAAGGTCATCCAGATGTACCTGCGCAACGAGCACGCCACGATCACCGACTACAACCGCACCGCTGGCGAGATGGCGGAGCGCTACCACTTCCTGGTGGTGGCCGACTTTCCCGCCAACTTCAATGAGGCGGCCGCGCGTCGGCTCATCAGCATCGCCACCACCGGGGCGCGCTGCGGGGTCTACACGCTGGTGAACTGGGACCGGCGCCGGACCCTGCCGCAGGACTTCGTGCCGAGCGAACTGTGTCGGCACAGCACCCACCTGGAGGCAGAGCGTGACGGCTTCGTTTTTCCCGGCCGGAACCTGAAGGGCACGCGGCTGGAGTTGGAGGTGCCGCCGGGCCCGGAGCTCGCCACCCGGCTGCTGCACACGGTCGGCAAGGCGAGTCTTTCCTCGACGCGGGTCGAACTGCCGTTCCACGCCGTGGCGCCGTCGGACGCCGAGTGCTGGAGCATGAGCACGGCCGAGGAACTGCGGGCGCCGATCGGCCGCGCCGGCGCGACGCGCCTGCAGTACATGACGCTTGGCAAGGGCACGCTGCAGCACGTGCTCATCGCCGGTCGCACCGGGTCGGGCAAGTCGACCCTGCTGCACGTGCTGATCACCAACCTGGCCTTGTGGTACGGCCCGGATGAAGTCGAGTTCTACCTCATTGACTTCAAGAAGGGTGTCGAGTTCAAGACGTACGCCACGCTGCGGCTGCCGCACGCGCGTGCCGTCGCCGTGGAGAGCGACCGTGAGTTCGGCCTCAGCGTGCTCCAACGCGTGGACGAGGAACTGCGCCAACGCGGTGAAATGTACCGCAAGGCGGGTGTTCAGGACCTGGGTGCGTATCGCGCCGGGCCGGGTAAGCCCCGGTTGCCGCGCACGCTGCTGATCATCGATGAATTCCAGGAGTTCTTCGTCGAAGATGACGCGGTGTCCCAGACCGCGGCGCTGTTGCTGGACCGCATCGTGCGACAGGGCCGGGCGTTCGGCATCCACGTACTGCTGGGCTCGCAGACCCTGGGCGGCGCCTACACCCTGGCCCGGTCCACGCTCGGGCAGATGGCGGTGCGCATTGCGTTGCAGTGCAGCGAAGCCGACTCGTACCTGATCCTGAGCGACGACAACGCCGCCGCACGACTGCTATCGCGCCCGGGTGAGGCCATCTACAACGATGCTTCCGGCATGCTCGAGGGCAACAGCCCGTTCCAGGTGGTGTGGTTGCCGGACGACGAGAAGGACCGGCAGGTCGCGCGCATCCACCAGGTCGCCGAAGCGCGCGGGTACAAGGGCGGGGAGACGATCGTGTTCGAGGGGAACGCGCCGGCCGATGTGGCGCAGAACCGGCCGCTGCGCGCCCTGCTCGAGCAGCCCCGGCCAACCACGGCGCCGCTGTCGGCGCGCGTCTGGCTCGGCGACCCGACGGCGATCAAGGGGCCGACCGAGGCGACATTCTCGCGTCAGAACGGCAGTCATTTGCTGATGGTCGGGCAGCGCGAAGAGAGCGCCCTGGCGCTGCTGCTGACCGGGATCGTCAGCCTGGCGGCGCAGTACCCGCGCGACGCGGCACGGTTCGTGGTCCTGGAGGGCAGCACAGCGGAGTCGCCATACCACAATGCCTTCGAACAGATTGGACGCCTGCTGCCGCACGAGGTGGTCCTGGTGCGGCACCGCGACCTGCCGGGTGTGTTTGAGCAGTTGGGTGCGGACCTCGCAGCGCGCAAGGACGAATCGGGCGATGGCGCGGTCGGGCCGGACGTGTACGTGATTGTTCACGGCCTGCATCGGTTCCCGAAACTGCGCCTCGACGACGAGTACAGCTTCTCACTGTCGGCCGACGAGGGACCGCCGAGCCCGGCGCGAGTCTTTCTCTCTCTCTTGCAGGACGGGCCCACGCTCGGACTGCACGTCCTGGCGTGGTGCGACGCGGTCAATAACGTCAACCGCATGCTCAGCCGGCGCACCCTGGCCGAGTTCGAGATGCGTGTGCTCTTCCAGATGAGCGCGGCGGACTCCGCCACGCTCATCGACAAGCCGCAGGCCAGCACGCTGGGGCTGCACCGCGCCCTGCTCAACAATGACCAGGAAGGGGTCACGGAGAAGTTCCGCCCGTACGCGTTGCCCGACCCGGGCTGGTTCGATGACGTCCGCAACCGCCTGGCGTGAAACGGCGCCGTGGCGCCGGCGGCTCCCATGTTACTCGCGGACTGCGATAGAGTGGCCGGAGCGGCTCGCTCCGGCGGTTGCGGGACCGAGCCGGCCCCGCC